>ENA-OPSG01001486-OPSG01001486.1-human-gut-metagenome-genome-assembly--contig:-NODE-1486-length-10786-cov-24.212562_pt1 | contig 10786 bp, 8 predicted proteins | sample MGYA00241454_ERZ501900 | MGnify/ENA primary metagenome ERZ501900 (study PRJEB25962, sample SAMEA2042225) | human gut metagenome | biome: human gut; feature: human-associated habitat; material: faeces... | reverse complement strand
GCGCCTTTGCGTGCCCGTTTTGGAATTAATCTTCATTTGGAGTATTATGACGATGATGTATTGACAAGCATTATCCGTCGTTCAGCTACTATATTGAATGTGCCTTGTGACGTGAAAGCGGCGGGTGAGATTGCTTCGCGCAGCCGTGGAACGCCCCGTATTGCAAATGCGCTGTTGAGGCGCGTCCGTGATTTTGCCCAGGTGAAAGGTTCCGGAAGGATTGATGTGGAAATTGCCCGGTTTGCTTTAGAAGCCTTGAACATTGACAGGTATGGACTGGATGAGATAGATAACAAGATTTTATGTACTATTATAGATAAGTTTAAGGGAGGCCCTGTGGGGCTGACTACTATTGCAACCGCTTTGGGTGAAGACGCCGGAACAATAGAGGAGGTTTATGAACCTTTTTTGATTAAAGAAGGTTTCTTAAAACGTACTCCGCGTGGACGTGAGGTCACGGAACTGGCCTATATGCACCTGGGACGGAGCATTTATAATAGTCAGAAGACATTATTTGATGATTAAAAGATGGCAGGATTAAAAGCATTAGCCAAGGAAACAGCCATATATGGGATGAGTAGTATCATCGGGCGGTTCCTGAATTATTTGTTAGTACCGATATATACCAACGCTTTGCCTGTGGAATCGGGGGGCTATGGTATCATTACCAATATGTATGCTATAACTGCCTTGCTGATGGTGCTTTTAACATATGGTATGGAAACCGGATTTTTCCGGTTTGCCAATAAGGGGGTGGATGATCCGATGCGCGTCTATTCCACTACTTTGCTTTCGGTAGGGGCGACTGCGCTCTTGTTTTTAATCGTTTGTCTTTCTTTTCTGCATCCCATAGCAGGTTTCTTGGGATATGGAGAGCATCCGTGGTATATGGGGATGATGCTGATTGTAGTCGCAATGGACGCTTTCCAAGCTATTCCTTTTGCTTATTTGCGATATAAGAAACGCCCTGTTAAGTTCGCTGCATTGAAATTGTTGTTCATTTTTGCCAGCATTGCCTTGAATATCGCTTATTTTGTAGGTATGAAAGGAGAGAATGTCGGAGTGGCTTTTGCTATAAATCTGGCTTGTACTTCTTTGGTGATGCTGTGTATGTGGAAAGAATTGGTGGGCTTCAGGTATGTGCTGGACAGGGAGTTGTTGCGGCGTATGCTGCATTATTCTTTCCCGATATTGATTCTGGGTATTGCCGGAATCTTAAATCAGGTAGCCGATAAAATTATTTTTCCGTTTGTTTATCCTGATAAGGCGGAGGCGACCATCCAGTTGGGTATTTATGGGGCTGCCAGTAAAATAGCTATGATAATGGCCATGCTGACACAGGCTTTCCGGTTTGCATACGAGCCGTTTGTTTTTAGTAAGAGTAAAGAAAAGGATAGTCGGGAAATGTATGCCAAAGCGATGAAGTTTTTCATTATCTTCACTTTGCTGGCCTTTTTGGCTGTTATGTTTTACCTTGATATATTGCGTTATATTTTAGGACGTGATTATTGGGTAGGGCTTAAAGTTGTACCTATTGTCATGGCTGCCGAAATGTTTATGGGTATTTATTTCAATCTTTCTTTTTGGTATAAGCTGATTGATGAAACAAAATGGGGAGCTTATTTTTCATTGGTGGGATGCAGTATCATTATCCTGATAAATATTTTCCTTATTCCGGTGTTTGGCTATATGGCGTGTGCGTGGGCAGGTTTTGCCGGATATGGAGTAGCTATGCTTCTCTCTTATTTTGTAGGGCAGAAAAAATATCCTATTAATTATGATTTGAAAGCGATAGGTAACTATGTGGCGTTAGCGCTGGTACTTTACATTGTTTCAGTTTATCTTCCTATTCAAAATATATTCTTGTTGTTGGGTGTTCGTACATTACTGTTGTTATTGTTTGTGGCATATATTGTGAAAACGGACTTCCCCTTGCAGCAGATACCTGTTATAAACCGATACATAAAGAAATAGCTATGAGTGACCTGAAGAATGATTTGAAGAATGTGCCTTATATAAAGCAGTTCTTTGGTGAATATCTTGATTTGCGCAAGGATAAGGATAATGAAGCCTTGATTGTAGAAAGTATTCGTAACGGTGTTGAGTTCAAAGGAACTAATTTGTGGATTCTTATATTCGCAATTTTTATTGCTTCATTGGGCTTGAATGTGAATTCTACGGCAGTGATTATCGGTGCTATGTTGATATCTCCGCTGATGGGGCCGATTATGGGAGTGGGGCTGGCTATCGGACAGAATGATTTTGAACTGTTGAAACGTTCTCTGAAAAGTTATTTGGTGGCGACTGTATTTAGTGTGATTACATCCACGATTTATTTTTCGCTGACTCCGTTGGATGAAGTGCAATCGGAGTTGCTGGCACGTACTTCTCCTACTATATATGATGTGCTTATAGCTTTATGCGGTGGCTTGGCCGGTATTATCGCCTTGTCTACAAAGGAGAAGGGGAATGTTATTCCGGGGGTAGCTATTGCTACGGCTTTGATGCCGCCTTTGTGTACTGCCGGATTCGGGCTTGCTACCGGAAATTTACTTTATTTTTTAGGTGCGTTCTATTTGTATTTTATCAATTCAGTATTTATCAGTCTGGCTACTTTTATCGGGGTGCGTGTCATGCATTTCCAACGTAAGGAGTTTGTGGATAAGGAGCGTGAGAAATTGGTAAAGAAATATATTATTTTTATTACTTTGGCTACGATGTGTCCTGCTGTTTATCTGACTTATGGCATTGTAAAAAGTACTATTTATGAAGCTTCTGCCAACAACTTTATCAACGAGGAGCTGAATTTTAATAATACCCAAGTAATAGACCGGAAGATTTCTTTCGAGAAGAAGGAAATACGTGTTGTGCTAATAGGCAATGAGGTTTCGGAAACAGAAATAGCAACCGCAAGGGATAACTTGAAACTTTTTAATCTGGCAGGAACCAAACTGGTTGTTCTTCAAGGAATGAATAATGATGCGATGGATATTGGCAGTATAAAGGCGCAAGTGATGGAGGACTTTTATAAGAATAGTGAGAAACGTTTGCTGGAGCAGCAGGAAAAGATTAAGTCTTTGGAAAACGAACTTAATGTATATGCCGCATACAATACCGTAGATAAAAAGATAATTCCCGAACTTAAAGTACTTTATCCTGCAGCAGAAGCTATAGCCATGGCGAAGACTGTGGAATTGCAGGTAGACTCAACCCAAACGGACACATTGACAATAGTCTTGATGAAATTCAGTAAAAAACCTGTAGGAAAAGAACAGGAAAAGATTTCCGAATGGTTGAAGGCACGTGTCGGGGCGAAAAAACTTAAATTAATTGTAGAATAAAACCATGAAAAAACTACTATTGCTGCTGTCTTTCCTGCCTTTATGTATATGGGGTAATGAGGGAATGTGGCTTCCTTGTTGCCTTAGCAAACAAACTCAACAAGTGATGAAAGAAATGGGATTGGAACTTTCATCTGAACAATTGTATAATCCCGGAGGAAAAGCATTGGCTAATGCTGTTGTTAGTTTTGGAGGTTTTTGCTCGGGGGTTGTTGTATCTCCGGATGGCTTGGTTTTTACTAACCACCATTGTGGGTATGATGCCATTCAGCAGCATAGTTCTGTGGAGCATGATTATTTGCGAGATGGTTTTGTAGCCGACTCCTTAAGTAAGGAGCTTCCTAATCCGGATTTATTTGTCAGTTTCCTGATACGCACAGAGGATGTGACGGAGCGTGTGTTGCAAGCTATTCCAGTCGGGACAAAGGAAAATGACCGTGCGCTGATTGTGGATTCTATTTCCACATTGCTTGCTCAGGAAGCTGTGGCGAATGATACGTTGCTGCGTGCTGAGATAACTCCTTTTTATGGTGGTAATGAGTTTTATCTGTCTGTGTATAAAGATTATTATGATGTTCGTCTGGTGTTTGCTCCTCCCTCTTCTGTAGGCAAGTTTGGCGGGGATACAGATAATTGGGTATGGCCCCGCCATACCGGGGATTTCTCTGTTTTTCGTATTTATGCTGATCAGAATAATCAACCGGCAGCTTATTCTCCGGAGAATGTGCCTTATCATCCGGATTATTTTGCTCCTGTTTCTTTGGGCGGGTATGAACAAGGTTCATTTTGCATGACTATGGGATATCCCGGTTCTACCAGCAGGTATTTGTCTTCATTTGGGATAGACGAAAGGATTAATACGGATAATGCCGCTATGATTAATGTCCGTACCATCAAGCAGGCTATCTGGAAAAATGCAATGGAAAAAAGTGATGATATCCGCATTAAATATGCTTCCAAGTATGCACAAAGCTCTAACTATTGGAAGAATAGTATAGGCATGAATCAAGCGGTAAAAGAGTTGAAAGTGATAGAGAAAAAACAAGCTTTGGAGCGCCAGTTGCAAGAATGGATCCGTCGGGAACCTGATAAGCGAAGCAAATATGCAAGGGTTCTGACTGAACTGGAGCTGAATTATCGTAATCGTAGAAATGCGGCGCGGGCTATGGCATATTTTGGAGAAACATTTGCTAATGGACCGGAGTTGATTACGGCAGCCTTGGCTGTACTGAATTTTGATTTTGAGGCAGAGGAGAGTGATTTGGAGCGTAATATGCGGCAATTGTTGGAGATTTATGCCAATATGGATATAAGTGTGGATAAACAAGTCTTTGTGGCTATGTTGAAAGAATATGCGGCTGAGGTAGGCAAGGAGTTTTTACCTGATGTTTATCCATTGATAGAGAAAGATTTTAAAGGTGATTACCAAGCTTATGTAGATGATTTGTATGCTCGTTCCTCTTTAAAGACACCGCATGGGTTTGAACAGGTGGTGAAGGGAGATACCACTTATGTCTTGTTTGATGACCCTGCGGCTTCTTTTGCTATTGATATGTTGGTGAAATTTTATGAATTCAATCAGTCGGTGGAAGAAGCTAGTATGAATATTGAGAAAAATGAACGTTTGCTGAATGAAGCAATGCGTGAGATGGAGGCAGATAGGGTGTTTTATCCGGATGCTAATTCTACTATGCGTCTGAGTTTTGGCATGGTGGGTGGTTACTCACCGAAAGATGCTATTGAATATTCTTACTTTACGACGACAAAAGGTATTTTTGACAAGATAAGGCAGTATAAGGGAGATAGTGATTTCGATGTGCTTCCTTCTGTAGTCGAATGCTTGAGAAGGAAGGATTTCGGACGTTATGCTACCGGAGATGGTAATATGAATGTTTGCTTTATTTCGGATAATGATATTACGGGAGGGAATTCCGGTAGTGGAATGTTTAATGGAAAAGGGAAATTAATAGGTCTTGCTTTTGACGGGAATTGGGAAGCAATGAGTGGAGATATTGTTTTTGAACCTAATTTGCAGCGTTGTATCGGGGTGGATATCCGCTATGTTCTTTACATGATTGAAAAATATGGGAAAGCTTCCCGTTTGGTCGATGAACTGAAATTGACAGACTAAAAGAAAAATATGAAATGACAGGAAGCTTGGGTATGTCAAAGTTCCGATAGTTTGTCATATAATCTTTCATCCGGAAAGATGGCAAAAAAACTGTTAATATTAATTCGATGTAAACAAGGATATTCGGCAAATCTTTTTTTGAATAATACGATAAATCCAACTGATTCATTATGAGTCAGTTGGATTTATCGTATTATTTGCGGAATGTCCTTGAAATGACAGGTTGTTTCAATTCTGCCTGCTCCGCTATTATTCGAGAGAAGTGGATGTTATTTGCATATTTCTACTATGCTCAATTCTCTTTCATGAAGTTGGCTTCCTCATTTCTTGGATTTCTTTTTCTTATTGTTATCGCTGTTAAAGAATTGTTTCCAGTCGTCTTTCGTTTTGGGACCGCGTTCTTCAATGTAGCCACGTTCCGCACGGCTGGGTCTTCCTTCTTTTGAGGTCGTTTTTTTATTGGACCTGTCACTTTTTTTGCCGAATGAAGCATTCCTTGCTGCACTGCTTCTGCGTTCGCCATTGTCGTTTTTGCCATTATTGTCACCGGCAACTTCTACTACAATTTTCCGGCCGCCATTCAGATTAACCTTGTTCAATGCTTTAATCACGTCCTGTGCCTGATTTTCTGCTACTTCGAAGAAAGAGAAATTCTGCATCAGGTCTATTCGTCCGATGGTAGTACGTTGCTTCTTCATGTTGCGGTTAATCAGTTCTATGATTTGGTTGGCATAGAAACCGTCTGTCTTTCCTACATTCAGGAATAGACGGGTGTATCCTTTTTCTGCTTTACGCTCTGTCTTTTCACGAGCACTGCCATGATCCTTGCGTTCTTTGGAGCCACGTTCGCTGCGACGGTCATTTGTGCTGGGAATTTCTATTTCCGGAGCGTTACTATAGTATTCCAAGAAGCGGTTAAATTCCATTGACACCACGCGCTTTATCAGATCTTCCTTTGAAAGCCATTCCAGTTTACGATAGATTCCGGGTAGGAAGGATTCAATTTCTTCATCGTTTACTTTTACCTTTTCTATGTCATCTATCAATTTAATCAATTGCTGCTCGCAAATTTGTTTACCACTGGGCATCTCACCCATGATAAATTTTTTGTTGATGATTCGTTCTATCTCACGCATCTTGCCTTTTTCGCGCAGGTTGATGATGGCAATAGAAATACCTGTTTTTCCGGCACGTCCTGTACGACCACTACGATGAGTATAGCTTTCTATATCATCGGGCAAGCCATAATTAATGACATGAGTAAGGTCATTTACATCTAGGCCACGGGCTGCTACGTCGGTAGCAACTAAAAGCTGTAAATGGCGTTGGCGGAATTTTTGCATCACTAAGTCGCGCTGGGCTTGTGAGAGCTCACCGTGCAAAGAGTCTGCGTTATAACCGTCTTGTATTAATTTATCTGCAATTTCCTGAGTTTCTTTACGGGTACGACAGAAAATGATGCCATAAATCTGTGGATAATAATCCGCGATACGTTTCAATGCGGCATATTTGTCTTTAGCGTGTACTAAATAGGCTATGTGATTGACGTTTTTACTGCCCTCATTTTTGGTACCGATAGTGATTTCTTTTGCGTCATGCAGATATTTTTTGGCGATGCGTGAGATTTCCGGACTCATGGTAGCCGAGAACATCAAGGTATTCCGATCTTCAGGAACTTTTTCAAGGATAGCATTTATGCTATCAGTAAATCCCATATTCAGCATTTCATCGGCTTCGTCCATTACTACATCTGTAATTGTTTCTAGTTTGGCAACCTTTCTTTCTATTAGATCAATCAGTCGTCCGGGAGTAGCCACAATAATATGTACGCCTGTTTTCAACATGCGTATTTGGCTTTCGATGGATGAACCACCATATACGGGAAGGATTTTCAGCCCGTCAATGTACTTGGAGTAATCGTTCAGATCGCCTGCAATCTGCAAGCACAATTCGCGTGTGGGGCATAAAATTAGTGCTTGAGGTGCACGGTGTTTTACGTCAACTTTTTGGATAAGCGGCAGACCAAATGCGGCTGTTTTTCCAGTCCCTGTTTGTGCTAGGGCTACTACATCGTTGCCGTTTCCCAATAAATACGGTATTACTTCTTCTTGTACCGGCATGGGATTCTCATATCCCATTTCTTTAATCGCTTTTAGTATTTCCGGGGAAACGCCTAACTCTTCAAATGTCTTCATTTATTTTCAAATATCTAATTCGCTGCAAAGATACGGATAATCATGGGATTATATGGTGCTTATGCAATATTTGTTTTTATCAGTAGTGTATTTTTAGGGAATATTGGCTAAAGCGTGTCGGGAAGTGATAAGAAAATTTTAGGTATAAGGTGAAAATACTCTGCCGGTATGGCAATTGAAATGCTTTATCGGTCAGAGTATCCGGATTAAAGATATGAGAATTTTATGGTATCAGAGTGTTTGTATATGTGGCTGTTTATATTATTCACCTTCTTCTCTATATTCTAAAATATCTCCGGGCTGGCAATTTAGTTCCCTGCAAATAGCCTCAAGGGTAGAGAAACGGATGGCTTTCGCTTTCCCGGTTTTCAATATGGAAAGGTTAGCAGGAGTCAGGTCTATCTTCTCGGCTAAATCTCCCAGCGAAATTTTTCGTTTCGCCATCATTACGTCTAAATTTACTATAATTGGCATAGATCAATTCATTTTGGGTTTATTCGGGTTCTCATCTACTGCGCGCCACCAAAGGGTGTGGCGTTGCGTCAGTTTCTTAAAGGCATACAGACAGAAGCAAGTCCATCCAATGTTGATCGATATCCTCACTATTTTGTTGTCCAACAATGGATGTAACACAAGGAAATAGATGAATGAACTTACAAACAGAGTAGCTATCAGGCAAAGTATCAAATAAAAGATGCTTTTTCTTTTTGAGGGGAAAGTATTTTTTTCTTTCATGGCATTTTTCTTAAATGGTTAAATCCTGTTCTTCTTTCATTTTTGCCCCGATAGCAAATATCTCGGCAAAAAGAATGGGAATTATCACAGCTACCCAGTCGGGAGAATAACCGGCGTAGCTGATGATTTTGTAGCCCGGCAGACTGATTTGCTCAACTGCTGCGTTTCCTACAATCCATTCGTCAACAGCTATGAGGATTTCCAAGCTTGCACTGGTGTATGCAAACCAACGGAGGCGCCGTACATTGGCAGATGTAAATACTTCGCGGCGTGAGATGGAAATGAGCAACCGGATCAATGAGCAGAAACCGATGAGAAAAAGGAATATTCCGGGTATGGCAAGTCCCATGACAAGGATGTGCCAGGCCGATGGCTTGGCATACGTTTCTATTTCAGTCACTGTGTAGGGGAGTGTCCAGTCCACGCGGTTGTTGCTCAGTGAATCGACAGTAGTTTCAGGTAACGGCTCTACATTCAGTTTGACTGAGGTTGCATGATGGGGTATAATGTGGCGTCCAGGCTCATATATTTCCATTGCACTGTTATGTCCATCTTCAAATCCTTTCTTGAAATCTCTCCAATTTTCATCCAATCCTCCAAAGAAGTTTGCAATGATGGCTATAATGGCTATGACACCTAATATTCTGAACTTGTTCATAGTCTGCTCTGTTTTTTTAAATGGTTAAATCTTGTTCTTCTTTCATCTTCAGTCCGATGGCAAATACTTCGGCTACCAGCAATGAAATGAATCCCAGAATGAGAGTCGCATCGGAAAAAGCAAAGGTATAGGAGAACTCGCATCCGTTGAGTTGCAACACTTGCGAAGCTTCATAATTTCCAATCACGATGGTAGCCAGCGTGCAGATAAACAAAAGTATCAATGCCCATCCTAACTTGCGCAGAAACTTCACATTCTTCCAGCTGAAGATATCACCGCGATTGATATTTCTGATCAAATAAAAGAACTGCAACAGGCAGAAAATTCCCGCTATCACCGAAATGAATGAGGCAATCCTGTTTAGTGCATGGAAGGTATCATTTTCTTTCGTTGGCGCCTCTACCATGCTTATAATCGGTATGATAGATGCCTGTTCTCCTGTCCTGACATTGGTTACACTTCCTGTCTTTTCAAGTAGATCGGTAGGAAGGGTGCAAATCATCTTATAATCGGAAATGTGGATATCCTTTCCTTTTTCTACACTTTCGTATCCGGCTTTAAAGGCACTTGTGAAAGAATGGAACATGATGCTCACTGTCGTTGAGGTGGAAAGGAGCAAGGCGATAAGTACGCAGACGCAAAAGAGGTTGAGTTTTGTTTTCATTGTTACATTTATGCTTGTGTGTTAGTAATTTCAGAGGGTGTTCCCGGCTGTGGCAAATGTTTGTTCAGATAGAAATACATGCCGACTAGGATGATTATGGCGGCTGCCAAAAGGATGTAAGTAGGTGTGGCGCCAATCATATCAACCGTTTTTTCATTCAACTCTTCTTGGGTTGATGTAGCCATGGCAATGGTAGCCAGGGAGTTATTTAGAAAATGCCCTATCATTCCCGGTATAATGCTTCCTGTGCGGTAATAAAGCCATCCGAATACCAATCCCAGACAGAAGGCGAAAGGTACTTGCGCCGGATTGACATGGATGAGACCGAAAATGAGTGCTGACAGGAGGATTGCCATACCGGGTCTTTTTCCGGTTTGCAGGAAATGCCCTTCAATGGCTCCACGGAACAGCAACTCTTCTACCAGAGGTGCCATGACGGCAATGGCGATGATGCCGAATACATTGCGGCTCATTCCTATGAATGTGTCTTCCACTAGGTTGGGCAGTTCTATGAATTCGCTGGCTACATTGCAGATGAACATGGCTGCTATAATGAAGGGAATACTCAATAAAATGGTTTTTGCAGGTACTTCAGTCCAGCTTGTCTTGTTGAATTGAATGCCATCCACCAAATACTCCACGGAGCTTCCCTCCGGAATCCCGATCGGACCGTCTTCAAGACAGGTGAATTTCAGCTTTCCGGGAGAATCCATCCGGTTCGTCGTGAATTCGATCTCCCGGACTACCTCTATGTATTCCATGATCGTCAGCTGTTCCGATCCGTCCGGAGCCTTTCCCTTGATCTGAATCTGCAGTGATTTTTCCATCTCTCATCACCCCGTAATCTGCAACTGACTTTCCTGCACCCATCCATAGGATCCGACATGGACCGGATATGGATTTCCGGAAACGATCCGCGTCACCGTAGTGCTCAGGTTGTTGGCCGTTCCATGAGGTCTCCCGCCATAGCTGTCATAGCAGTATTCCCCGTTTACGATCACCGCGGCACCGACACGAAGAACCGGGGATTCCACCGCCCTCGGAGTCTCTGTGGACGCCTCG
>ENA-OPSG01001484-OPSG01001484.1-human-gut-metagenome-genome-assembly--contig:-NODE-1484-length-10792-cov-6.823321_pt1 | contig 10792 bp, 9 predicted proteins | sample MGYA00241454_ERZ501900 | MGnify/ENA primary metagenome ERZ501900 (study PRJEB25962, sample SAMEA2042225) | human gut metagenome | biome: human gut; feature: human-associated habitat; material: faeces... | reverse complement strand
ATGACAAATTCAACACGGATTTGGTCAGAGTGTTCCGGCACATAGCAGGACACATCCGGGGAAGTGTTCTTCGGCAGCCCGCCCAGCTTATCGACTTCTTCTTCCCATGTTTCCTGTATCGTTTCCGCAGAAATATTGTCCTGTACGCCCTGAGGCAACGCATTGAAGAAAGTTTCAAAATCTCCATCCATCATTTGGTTAAAGTATTCGGTTGCTTCTTCCGTAATGGCCTGTTGGTCGGGAGCCTCGCCGGAAGATGGAGCGGCCTGCTGGCAGGCACAAAGAGAAAAAACAAGCAGAATACCGAGTAATAAACAACTCAATCGTTTCATAGGTCTTTCCTTTCAATAAGATTGCTTTTTTAGAGCCACTACAGATGCGGCGGCAAATGTAGCACCAATCAGGAGCAGCGAACCGGCACAAACAAGCGGCGAAGTATTGGGTAAAACGCCTTGCATTAGGCTTTCTACCATAGCTGCGGCCGCTTCGGAAATATGGGGATAAATCCCCATCACGCTTGCCAGCGGGTGTATTCCCGTAAGGTAAGCCGGGGCAATGACTACGGGAACCAGATAAAGCAGCGTCATGCCAATAGGCAGGATATATCCTTTTGACAGCGTGGCAAGAAACACAATCGGAAGCATGGCTATGGGGATCAGAAGCCCGCCCGTCAGATACAAAAGGCCAGCATCCATCAGTGTTTGGGCGTTCAGGTCGGAAAATCCCCCGGCAATCAGCCCGCCGACAACACATAAAAGAAAGGTAATCAGGCACAGTCCCACGGACATCAGGATCACCACAGCGACTTTTGAAAACCTCCTTCCACAATTCGTTTACCGAGAAACACAGCATACCAATCTCCGGTCGGTGTCTGTACCAGATCGGCATGTCCGAGAGACTGCACAGGGTAGTCCTTGCCAAGATGGCGGTGTGTCAATACGGGATTGATGGTACAAGGTACATACGGTCCCCAGAGGGATTTAGCAGTGAGGGCGGTAACAGCATGGTTATAATCCGATCCTCCTTCAGCCATCAACAATAGATAGTGGTTCCCTATTTTTTTCTGTACAAAATATGGAATATCCACATCTTTTGTGCTCAAGGGGAGGGCGGCAAAAGATGAGCCTTTGAGGAAGGTGCTTAGAAGCGAACTCTCAAAAGAAAGGGCCACTCGACTTGAAGGAAGCTTCGGCACTCAAAAGCAACATTACTCGCTCGCAAGGATAAAGGCAAGGAAGAGGAAGACGGAAATCCTGTGGATTTTCTTCGGAATACATACGGCAAATGCCATACTGATGATTGACAAGATTAGGAATAGAACGGGGAAAGCTGCATGATATGAGTTTATTGAAAGAATCAGAAGAGGTCAGCAGACTTCTTCCGGAACTTCATGTCTTGCCCAATAAGAGTATATGAGAATAGACAGAAAAATGACAATAAAAATGGCATATGAAGTGATTATACTCTATCATCTTCATATGCCATGGTATTTTTTATAGGATTTACTGAATGTCCCTAAAAAACAATCGTCAAATTGCTTTCAGTTATAATCCAATCTCGATGGTTAGAGCAGGTAAACCGGAAAGTTTTTTCATTGTGATTTCATTAAAGTTTCTTTTTTAGCCTTTAAAAATGAAGAGAGCTTATTAATTTCGCTTCTATACTTTCGTTCGTTGACCTTGTTCTTATTTTCTTCTGGATCTATGTGATGGTCGAACAACATTCGAGAATGAATCTTTTCTTTTTGTTTCCATTCCGCATAGTTGTATCTATTGCTAACAGCATTGTCCCCTCCTTCCCATTGGATATATACTTGGTCTTTTATTTTTGCTTTTAAATTTGTTAAAATAGGAACAAAACTAGTGCCATCTAATTGATTCTTTGGTATGGGCAAATGACAAAGTTCACATAGTGTCGGATATAAATCTACGAATTCTACCATGGACTTAGTCTTTCCTTTTTTCAATCCGGGAACACGTACAATTAAAGGAACGTGAGTAGAACGATCCATTAAATTATGCTTACCGAGAAAGTTATGTTCCCCTAGATGCCAGCCATGGTCTCCCAGTAATACAACGATGGTATTATTTGCTAAACCTAACTCATCCAGAGCGTCCAGTACTTTCCCTATTTGCGCATCAACATAACTCAGACAAGCATAATATCCATGTTTGGCTTCTTTCTGAAAAGAAATATCATCTGCTGTGGTGGTACGTGCGTAAGCGTAGATTTCTGTAGAGTTTTTAACCTCATTCGGTAGATCTTTAGGACGAAAACGATTGTTAGCAACTGGAATTTTCTCTCGGTCATATAAATCCCAATATTTTTTAGGGGCATTAAAAGGTAAATGTGGCTTCCAAAATCCACATGCCATAAAGAAAGGTTTTCCTTGTTCTTTTAAACGTTTTAAGTCTGCAATGGCTTTTAATGCCAGTTTTCCGTCATCATAAGCGGTGTCAGGTACTTCAGCCCACTCACAGAAAGGTCCACGCATTGTTTTGGGATTGATAGTTCGTGCGGAGGCTTCATTCATCCATAATTCCCATTTATTGTATTCTGCCCAATATACATCATATCCGTCGGGATGTTTACGGTAAGGGGGTTCACTCCATGAATTAGCATGATCTGAAAGATGGTGGAAAACCTTGCCGTTTGAGATTGTGTAATAGCCATGTGATGTAAACCATCTTGATATCGGAATTGCGGTCGGGCAATCTTTGCTGGCATAAGCGGAATAGTTGACAAAACGATCTGGATAGTGTGGATACACTCCTGTTAATAAGCTGGCGCGTGAAGCTCCACTTACTGGGATATTGCAGTAAGCGTTCTGAAATACCCATGAGAATACAGTCTTTTTAGATCAGTGCCGTTCACTGCTCGCCAACTGGGATCAGGCAAAACAACTCTGGCTCCTCCTCGATCTGACAGAAGAATCCAACTGGACCTCCCAGTATATGACCGATACCATAGACGCCTCGCTGCGCAATTTGACAGATTCTGGATATGCACTTCCAGAAGAGCCGTCCGAATATAGTATTGCCGGCAGGCATTATTACATCGAACCCCTCATCAAAGCCGGAACTGTCTATATCTTTGGAGGCGGACATGTGGCGCAGGAACTTGTTCCGGTACTGACACATTTGGATTTTCGCTGTGTCGTCTTCGATGACCGAAAAGAATTTGCCAACCCAGAGCTATTCCCTTCTGCCTGCCGCTGCATCACTGGAAACTTTGAGCAGCTGTCAGATCTGATCGACTTTCATCCGGAAGACTATGTCTGCATTATGACTCGCGGACATCTCTGTGACTACATTGTCCAAAAACAAGTGATGCAGACACCCGTCTCCTACATCGGCATCATGGGAAGCCGACGAAAATGCGAAACACTCCGCGAAAAACTTCTGGCTGACGGATTTACCAAGGAAGAGATTAACCGCTGCAAGTCCCCGATCGGGCTCTCCATCGGCGCGGAGACTCCTGCCGAGATTGCAGTCAGCATCGCAGGCGAACTGATCGCAACACGTGCAAATAACCGGCTTTAATATTATGCTCTAAAAAATTTGGACGTATGAACGACACTATTTCACTTCATACGTCCAGTGGAAGCAATCTTCTAATTTCCCCCACTGGATTCCGGTCAATGTATCATATAACCGCTGTGTGATTTCTCCGGTTTGAAAGTCATTGATGGTAATACTTTCCCCTTTATAATTTAATTTGCCGATTGGGGAAATGACAGCTGCTGTCCCGGTTCCAAAAGCTTCCTGCAGCCTTCCGTTTCTTCCTGCTTCCATTAATTCATCAATTGACAAATGACGCTCTTCTACGACATATCCCCAGGATTTTAACAATTGGATCACGGAATCACGAGTGACTCCCGGTAAAACCGTTCCATCACACGGTGCAGTCACAATTTTTTCATCGATGATAAACATCGCATTCATCGTCCCTACTTCTTCTACATATTTTCTTTCTACTCCATCAAGCCACAATACTTGCGTATACCCTAACTTTTCCGCTTTCACCTGAGCCGCTATACTTGCAGCATAATTTCCACCACACTTTGCAAATCCTGTACCGCCTTTCGTAGCACGCACGTATTCATCTTCTACATAAATTTTAACCGGATTCACTCCCTCCGGGTAATATGCCCCAACCGGCGAGAGAATGATCATAAATTTATATGCATTGCTTGGGTGTACTCCCACCGCACGTTCCGTTGCAAACATAAACGGGCGAATGTAAAGAGAAGTTCCTTCCGCCGTTGGGATCCAGTCTTTTTCATAAGAGACTAAAGTAGCAATCGCATCCACAAACAGTTCTTCCGGCAATACTTCCATACAAAGACGGCGGTTGGAATTTGCAAACCTTTTCGCATTCATTTCTGGTCTGAATAAAAGTAGCTTTCCTTCTTTTGTCCTATATGCTTTTAATCCCTCAAAGGTTTCCTGCGCATAATGTAAAACCATTGTTGCCGGATCCAGTGAAACTGGTCCATAAGGCTCAATCGTTGCATTCTGCCAGCCTTTTTCTTTCGTCCAGTCCATCGTAAACATATAGTCTGTAAAATATTTTCCAAAGCCTAACGCATTCTCATCCGGCTTTTCTTTTAATTGTTCTGCGGGTATAAATTTTACTTCCATTGTAACTCCTCCTAAAATTATTTAGTTATCAGATTACACCTTTTTCCTCTTTTTTGTCAATAACCGTTTGACATTTCTTTGTGTTTTCTCAATATGTAGTTCAATTTAATTTTATTCAAAAAAATAATTGACATCTAATATTTTTTCTTGTAATATATACGCAACACATGAATACAAATGCAATATCAAGATAACTTTTTTCCTGCTTTTTCTTCACAAAAGCTTTCAGCACTGGGATAAAGCAAGAAATAGGCCAAAAGTTACACTGTATTTTTATGCAATCTAAGTAGTACTACAAAACAAATCTGTGCTTTTGTCTTCGTTTTCTCCTCTGTGAGGCTAGACGAAGTTTTTTATTTTTATTTCATGCTGTTATCAAAAAGGAATATGCAAAGGAGGAACTGTATGAATGGATTATTATTATTAGGAATTACGGCTGTTGTATTAATCGGAGCTTATCTGCTGTATGGCCGCTACTTAGTAAAAGAGTGGGGAATTGATGTAACTGCTAAAACACCCGCAGTAAAAAAAGAGGATGGGGTTGACTATGTCCCGAGCAATAAATGGGAGGTCTTTGCCCACCAATTTTCTTCTATTGCCGGCGCGGGTCCTGTCACCGGTCCTGTGATGGCAATGATGTTTGGCTGGCTTCCTGCATTTTTATGGATCATAGTCGGAGGTATTTTCTTTGGAGCCGTTCAGGATTTTGCTTCCCTTTATACTTCTGTAAAATCAGATGGGAAATCAATCGGCCAGCTTATTGAAATATATATTGGAAAGACCGGAAGAAAGTTATTTTTCTTATTCTGCTGGTTATTTACATTATTGGTCATTGCGGCTTTCGCAGATATGGTTGCGGGAACTTTTCATGGTTTTCGCGCTGACGGCTCCAAATTACAACCAAATGCTGCGGCTGCTTCCATTTCTATTCTTTATGTTTTTGTGGCGATTGCATTTGGATTATTCTTACGCAAAACGAAAATCGACGGCTGGAAACAAGCTGTTTTAGGAATCGTACTAATTGTCGCTATGCTTGCAGCAGGAATTGCTTTTCCTGTTTATCTGCAAAAGCAAAGCTGGTTATATTTAGTGTTTGTTTATATTTTCTTCGCAAGTGTCACCCCTATGTGGCTCTTAAAACAACCGCGTGACTATTTGACTACCTTCTTATTTGTAGGAATGATCATTGCAGCTGTCATCGGAGTTGTGATTTCAAATCCTACGATTTCAACACCGGTCTTCACCGGTTTTGTCTCTGCGAATGGAAGTTATTTATTTCCGACACTGTTTGTCACCATTGCCTGCGGTGCAGTAAGCGGATTCCATTCTTTAGTATCAAGCGAGACGAGCAGCAAACAGATTCGAAATGAAAAAGACATGCTGCAAGTGGGCTACGGCAGTATGCTTCTGGAATCTCTGTTAGCTGTATTAGTAATTGTAATTGTAGGCTCTTTGACAAATTTAGCCGACACCGGTGTATTAAATAATGATCTGGCCGCTATGGCATTGGCAGACACCGCTACTCCTTTTACGAAATTCTCCGTAGGGGTAACGGGATTGATCAGTAAGCTTGGAATGCCTCAAGAATGGGGATTATGCATCATGACTATGTTCGTTTCTGCTTTGGCTTTAACTTCCTTAGATGCTGTTGCACGTATCGGAAGACTCTCTTTTCAGGAATTATTTGAAATCGAAGAAGGCAAAGCAGTTTCACCAGCTGTAAAAGTTCTGACAAACAAATACTTTGCAACAATCATCACACTGGCCGGCGGATATCTGTTAAGCTTAGGTGGATATAATAACATCTGGCCACTGTTTGGTTCTGCAAATCAGTTATTAGCCGCTATGGTATTGATTTCTTTATCTGTGTTCTTAAAAGTGACAGGCAGAAAGGGATTCATGTTATACGCACCAATGACAATGATGTTAGTTGTGACCATGACATCCTTAGGAATGAGCGTTTACTCCATCTGCAAAAAAATATTCGTAACCGGAGGATTTGCTTTCTTAACAGATGGATTACAATTATTCTTTGCTCTTTTACTCATGGGACTTGGCTTATTGATTGCATTCTCTTCCGGCAAAAAACTTGTGGAGCGCAAACCTCAACCGAACCGTGATTCGCTTGTCCGAGAATAAAAATCTTCTGTTGTGAAAAAGCAGGAATTGCCCTTTAAGACAACTCCTGCTTTTTTCAATCGATTAAACTTCCCACATATGGAAATCCACCCGTCACATTTCCTTTTTCTATCTATCCTCTCACCTTTATCTATTTAAAATTTTCAGAATCATATCTGCGCTTCCCACATTATACCCTGCAACACCATAGATTTCTCTCATTTCCTGATTGACAATGACAATCAGCGGCAGTTTGCCCGGCTCCAGATACATCCTTCTTGCCAGCGTCTCCATATCTGCTCCAAAGTCGTCTACAAGAAACTGGGCATGCTCCAGTTCTGCGAGTGTTTTCGCAAGCGTCGGATCTTTCACTTCCATATCCCGGACTACAAAATACAGATTCGCAGGCAGTTGATTATATGCCTCACTCCTCTGTCGGATCTCATTTAAAAGATGTTCGGTCGGCTCTTTTCCTTCCTCCAACCAGAGGAAGAGCCCTTCCTTTTCTTTTACCAGTTCCGAAAGATGACATTGCGTTCCATCTTCTTTCTGCACCGTAAAGTCTGTGATTGCATTCTCTTCCAGCATGTCTTTGACATCTGCCTCCTTCTGTTCGAGAACAATATGCCGTTTTTCCCCTTCTTTCAATACAAACACAAACTGTTTGGCAAACACATTTCCATTTGGCAGACGGTTCGCTGTGAGAATCTTATACCGTCCCGGGAACAGAGGGATCTCCCCATAGACTGGAAGCCCGTTCTCATCACTCAGCCGCAATGTCTGATATTTCGTTCCATCAAATTTCGCGATCGTCCAGTTTTGATAGTATGTCCATGTCTTTCCTTCCTGCTGCTCGACAACAATCCCTGCTGTCCGCACTTCCGACTGTCCTTCATACTCTTCCAATGCCACAAATGCACCGTCCTTCCACACTTCCAGTATCTGGTCAGAAGGATTCAGACGGGCAGGGATTCCAAGTGTTCTTAATATCTGCACACTTACTACCCGTTTGGTCAGTGCACTTCCATATCCGGTGGTGAGTGCGCCCTGTGCAGAAGTGATCAGATTTCCATACTCTAACTGCTCATCGGACTTCAGATGTGCACAGACAAATTCCCACACATACTTTGGCTCCTCCGCCATCTTCTGCCTCTCTTCCTCCGAGAGCCATGACAGCAGAAACCTTCGGAATGGACGAATCATCTCATTATCCACGCGCGGACATAAGATATACGGTACAAATAACTCTTTGTCCCATTTTCCCGCAAAGACTGCCGCATGCCTGCAATGTTCTTCTAAACTATCTGCGGTAATATCCAGATAATCTTTTTCCCGAAGACTATTTAACAGCTCCATCTTGAGTGCAGGTTCCATCTCCTTTTCAAGAAATTTTGCAATCTCCCTCTGATTTCCACACGCAAGCTTCATAATCTCCACTGCACGCGCCCGAAACCGCTCCGGCATACATTCTGCTGCCTTTACCGCCACCTCTTCATCATAAAAAGCCGCTTCCTTTGCCATGCATTTTTCTGTCGCTTTTCTGCTTTTTTCTCTTCCAAACAAAATTTCTTCTTCCGACTGCACGCAACGATTGACCGGAGAATCTTTCGGAGCGGTCACGATCATCTCCGTCCATACATCTAGCTGACAGTCTGTCTGCCCCAGTCTCAGTATACAGCTGTGCCGCTCTGCCACATCTACGAGTTGTTCCGCATAGGCTCCATCCTTGTATGCAGTCACCTGCAAAGTGCCAAATCCAGTCTCCAGCACTTTCTTTCCCTTTGCATCTGTACGGGCACAGGCAATTTCTCCAAACTCTGCATAGTTCAACACCTCAAAGCGGATCTCTGCTCCCGAAGCCGGAGTACCGTCAGCATTGAGCACCGTCACTTCCACAGTGGTCGTTTTTGCATACGTTTTCAGCTGATTAGCCACAAGAGCCATACCTGTTCGTCCGACCTGCTCTTCCTGCGGTCTGACCGGAAGCAGCCAGCGGGAATGTACCATCATTGCCCGGGAGGATGCATTCGTGAACCATCCCTTATTCAGAACTTCCTCCGGCTCACATGCTCCCAGAAACTTCCACGTTCCATCGCTCCAGACTTCCACCCACGCATGATTATCATCACAGTGTGACCAAAGTGGAACATACACCTGCCTTGCCGGAATCCCGACACTTCGGAACACGGATACTGCAAAGGTGGACTCCTCCCCACATCTGCCATATGCGGAACGGTACACGCACTCTGCACTTGCAGTTCTGTCATCTGTCGTGCGATACGTCGCCTCCTCGGCACACCAGTAATTGATCTCCAAAATCGCCTTCGCCATCGAAAGCCCCTCAATCCTCTTATGCAACTTTTCATAGAAAAACGGCCGACACGGTGTCAGATCTTCATTATTTACTCGATGGTGGAGTATATAGCCCGCAAAAATCTCCTCCGGAATCGTTCCTGCAAATGGACCTGCCTCCCATAAAAACACTCCATGTTTTGCATAAGATAAAAACAATTCCGCCTCATAATCTGCCGCATCACTGACCGGCATCGAAGCATAAAGACATTTCAGCGCCTCCGCCTCATCGTTACTGCATTTGACAAGGGCAGCCTCCACCTCTGTTCTTCTCTCTCCAAGACGGTTCAGCTGCACTTCAAAGCTACGCTCTATCTCCTGCATAAATTTTTGTGTAAACATATCGTTTCCCCACCTCTCTTTCAGCATCTTTCATCTGTTTTCGCCTGATCTTTTCTCATTATAGCACCTCATTTTATGACTCAACAAGATACTTCTTTAAAGTTTAAAGCACTTTTCCCCATATGCAAATGAGGCTGCCATCCTGCATTTTCTGCAAGGATGACAGCCTCATCTTATTTTATTGTAGTGTTTTCACAATACAATTATTTTAAGTTAACTTCAGCACCTTCTGCTTCTAATTTAGCTTTCATTTCTTCAGCTTCTGCTTTAGAAACGCCTTCTTTAACTACCTTAGGAGCTCCGTCTACTACTTCTTTAGCTTCTTTTAATCCAAGTCCTGTGATTTCACGAACAACTTTGATAACTTTAACTTTAGATGCTCCAGCAGAAACTAATTCTACGTCGAACTCATCTTTCTCTTCTGCTGCTCCAGCTCCGTCTCCAGCTGCTGCTGCAACTACAACACCTGCTGCTGCAGATACACCAAATTCTTCTTCACATGCTTTTACTAATTCGTTTAATTCTAATACTGATAATTCTTTGATCGCTTCGATCATTTCAGCTGTTGTTAATTTTGCCATTTTACTTACCTCCATAAAATTTGCTTTATTTTCGTTTTTTGATTTTTATAGATTATTCAGCTGTTACTTCAGCTGCTTCCTCTGCTGCCGCTTCTACAACTTCGCCATCTTTTTCAGCGATTTGTTTAATAACACGAGCAAAGTTTGTAATTGGTGACTGAATGCTTCCAAGGAATTTGGAAAGTAATTCGTCTCTTGAAGGAATCTTCGCTAACTCGTTTAAAGCTGCGCTGTCATAAACAGTTCCTTCTACTACACCAGCTTTTAATTCTAATGCTTTTGCGTCTTTTGCAAATTTGCAAAGAATTCTTGCCGGAGCTGTTGCATCGTCTTTAGAAATTGCGATCGCGCTTGGTCCTTCTAAGTAAGAATCAAGTTCAGCGAACTCTGTTCCCTCGAATGCTCTTCTCATCATTGTGTTCTTGCAGACTTTGTAGATTACACCAGCTTCTCTTAACTGTTTACGTAACTCAGTATCTTCTGCTACTGTTAATCCACGATAATCAACTAAAACTGCTGACTGAGCACCCTGGATGTCTTCCGCGATAGCCTGTACGATCGGTTGTTTTAACTCAACTTTTGCCATGAATGGTATACCTCCTTATAGATTTATACCGCCGATATAAAAACCTCTCTGTCAAAAGACAGAGAGGCTAGAAAATTCATATTTAGAATTTACATCTCCTCGGTAGGCGTTTTCTCCTTATGCCTTACGGCACCTACTGTCTTCGGCAGTTACTTCGTAAATATAGCATA
>ENA-OPSG01001483-OPSG01001483.1-human-gut-metagenome-genome-assembly--contig:-NODE-1483-length-10799-cov-3.221612_pt1 | contig 10799 bp, 9 predicted proteins | sample MGYA00241454_ERZ501900 | MGnify/ENA primary metagenome ERZ501900 (study PRJEB25962, sample SAMEA2042225) | human gut metagenome | biome: human gut; feature: human-associated habitat; material: faeces... | reverse complement strand
TATAGAAAGAAACAGACAGGAGGCGGACATAGATGGCAAAACCGATCATGATACAGGGAACGATGTCGAATGTAGGGAAGAGTGTGCTGGCAGGCGCTCTTTGCCGCATCTTGAAGGAGGACGGTTATAAAACAGCTCCCTTTAAATCACAGAATATGGCATTAAATTCCTATATTACAAAAGAGGGACTGGAGATGGGAAGGGCGCAGGTAATGCAGGCAGAAGCGGCAGGAATCGAGCCGAGTGCGGATATGAACCCGATCCTTTTAAAACCGACAAATGATACAGGATCACAGATTATCGTCAGAGGCAGACCTTTCGGAATGATGTCTGCGTCTGAGTATTATAAGCGGAAAAAAGAATTTATTCCTTCGATTATGGAATCATACAGAAAATTGGACGAAACGTATGATGTCATTGTGATCGAAGGAGCGGGAAGTCCGGCGGAGATCAATTTAAAGAAAGACGATATTGTCAATATGGGGTTTGCGAAAATGGCAGATGCTCCGGTACTGCTTGTCGGAGATATTGACAGAGGCGGTGTATTTGCACAGCTTGCGGGAACGATGCTCCTGCTTGAGGAAGAAGAAAAAAAGCGTGTTAAAGGAACGATTATCAATAAATTTCGCGGAGACGTATCGATTTTAAAACCCGGACTTCGGATGTTGGAAGAAAAGATAAATACTTCTGTACTTGGAGTTATCCCGTATTTTCATCTTGATATTGAAGATGAAGACAGTTTGACAGAGCGGTTTCGGAAAAAGAGCAGATCAGGTCTTGCAAAAATCGCGGTTATACGTCTTCCCAGGATTTCTAATTTTACGGATATAGCTCCGCTTGAAGCAGTGGATGAACTCGACGTGTCCTATGTGTCAAACATTTCTCAATTTGGAGATCCTGATGTTGTGATCATCCCGGGAAGCAAAAATACGATCAGCGATCTTTTGTGGATGAGGCAAAACGGTTTGGAAGGGAAAATACTGCGCCATGCGGCAAAAGGAGGCATCGTATTCGGTATTTGCGGAGGATATCAGATGCTCGGACAGTCGATCAGCGATCCGACGGGGGCAGAACAAAAAGGAACGGTTCGCGGGATGGGACTTCTGCCGGTGACGACAGTGTTTGAACAGGAAAAAAGAAGGACAAGAGTTTCAGGAAGGTTTGCCAAAGTAGGCGGAGCGCTTGCAGAAATGAGCGGTGTATGTTATGAAGGGTATGAGATCCATATGGGGAGAACGGTTTTGTCCAAGGGGACTGTTCCGCTTGTCTATATGGAAGAGGAAGGAGAACAGCGGCAGGACGGAGCGCAGAGCGATCATGTATATGGCTGTTATATGCATGGGATTTTCGATATGTCTGAAACGGTCAAAACATTTTTGGCGGCAGTTTTAAGAAAAAAAGGAATAGATCCGTCGAAAATTACAGTGCGTGACAGAAACGCATATAAAGAAGAACAGTATGACCGGCTTGCGTCAATAGTAAGAGAGAACCTGAACATGGAGGCTGTGTATAAGATTATAGAGAAAGGAAACGAAGCGTCATGCAGTCTGTTATCAGAATAGGGAGCAGAGAAAGCAGGCTTGCGGTAAAGCAGGCGGAAATTATAAAAGATCAGATTAGGCGATGTGACCAAACGATTTTAGTTGAGATCATCACGATGAAAACGACAGGGGATAAGATCCTTGACAGGAGTTTGGAATCTGTCGGAGGAAAAGGACTTTTTGTAAAAGAATTAGATCAGGCTCTGGCAGACGGAAGGATCGATCTTGCCGTTCACAGTCTAAAAGATATGCCGATGGAAGAATCTTCTGAATTTCCGATTCTTGCATACAGCAGACGGGAAGATCCAAGGGATGTGCTTATTTATAAAAGTGAAAAAAAAGAACAGGGAACAGAGGAAGGGTCTATACTCACAAAAACAGGCGCTGTTATAGGAACTTCCAGTAAAAGGCGCATGATACAGATTCAGAAATTGTATCCGAATGCAGTGTTTCAAGGAATCCGCGGAAACATACAGACAAGACTTAGTAAATTAAACAAAGAAGAATACGATGCGGCGGTGCTTGCAGCCGCTGGGGTGAAGCGGCTGAATATGGAAGCGGTGATCGGAAGGTACTTTTCGGTAGATGAGGTGATCCCTGCTGCGGGACAGGGAATTTTGGCAGTTCAGGGGAGAAAAGAATTTTTGAAAGATACAGTGTGGCGTCAATATGTGGATGATAAAAAGAGCAGAGTACAGGCTCTGGCAGAACGTAGTTTTATCCGTGTGCTTGACGGGGGATGCACATCTCCGAGTGCGGCTTATGCAAAAGTAAAGGGAAATGAATTGGAACTGACAGGACTGTATTACAATGAAAAAAGCGGACAGTATTTTGTGAAAAAGGCAGCTTCTTATATTGAAGACGCTTCAAGTCTCGGAGAAAGACTTGCCTTGACAATGAAAAAGCAGTTTGGGGAAAGGTGAGAAAGATGGAACAGAGTTTATATGGAAAGGTATGGATCGCAGGGGCAGGTCCGGGAGATGCGGGATTACTGACTTTGCGGACTGCGGAATTGATCGAAGAGGCAGATGTCATCGTATATGACGCTCTTTTAAGCGCAGAGATACTAAGCCGTATTCCGCGGGAAACAGAAACAATTTATGTCGGAAAACATGCGGGAAACCATCCGGTTCCTCAAGAAGAGATCAATCAGATTCTCGTAAGAGAAGCAAAAAAAGGGAAAAGAGTATTGCGTCTCAAAGGCGGAGATCCATTCGTGTTCGGAAGAGGCGGAGAAGAAATAGAGATACTTAGAAATGAAAAGATTTCTTTCGAAATTATTCCGGGAATCACTTCTTCAGTAGCAGTTCCGGCTTATGCGGGGATTCCGGTGACTCATCGAGATTATACCTCATCCTTTCATGTGATTACAGGACATACGAGAAGAGATGTAAAACCCGACATTGATTACGAGGCTCTTGTAAAATTAAATGCAACTTTGATCTTTCTTATGGGTGTGTCGGCAATGGAAACGATTCTGACGGAACTGATAAAAGCCGGAATGCCGGAAGATATGCCTGCGGCTGTGATAGAGCGGGGAACGACTGCGAGACAAAGGCAGGTGTGTGCGACTGTAAAAACATTAAAGCAGCAGGCAGATGAGGCGAAGATCAAAGCGCCTGCGATTATCGTAGTAGGAAAAGTGTGTTCTTTGTCAGAAGAGTTTCACTGGATAAAAGACAGGATTTTGGGAGGAAAGCAATTTTTGGTGACAAGACCGAGGCAGAATAGTTCCGCTCTGGCAAAACGCCTGCGAAATCTCGGGGCACAGGTGATCGAGATGCCGTCTATTCATACAGTAGCGATCGATCCGAATGAGAGGCTGAAAAAGGCATTAGGGGAAATTCAACATTCCGAAAAAGAGGAATGGTTTGTTTTTACAAGTCCTATAGGAGTACATGTATTTTTTGAACAATTAGAAAAAGAAGCATGGGATATGAGAAGGCTGCTCGCAGGAAAAGCACAGATAAAAATCGCGGCCATCGGTTCTGCGACGGCGGCTGCATTAAAAGAACACGGACTGTTTGCAGATATCGTGCCGAAGATTTATAATGCAGGAGAGTTGGGAAAAACACTTGCAGAAAATATTTCAGAGTATAGTGCGGTTACGATCTTTCGGGCAGAGGAAGGATCTTTAGAACTGCTTCCGCCTCTTATGGAAACAGGCGTCCCGGTAAACGATATTGCATTATATCGGACCGAATATGAAGTCTCCTCTTTACTTAGGCACAAGATAGAAAAGATGTTCCAAAAAGAGGAGATCGATGCAGTTACTTTTACAAGCGCCTCAACGGTAAAAGGGTTTGTCAAAGCAATAAAAAACGTAGAACTTCAAAATGTGTCTGCCGTTTGTATCGGAGAACAAACAGCGGCCGAAGCAAGGAAATACGGAATGAAGATTCAAGTCGCAAAACGGGCGGATATGGATGCAATGACAGAGAAGATTGTGGAATGTTTCGGAAATGTGAATTTTTAAAAATTTAAAATGACGAGCAGGTTATCCGGTTTGAAAATTATGGAAAGAAGGAATAATTATGTCGTTTTTAAACAGTAGAAAAGTATCATGGATTATTTTTGGAATCACTCTTTTGACTGCAGTAGTAAGTTTATTTTTTCTGCCGGATATTATACCGGTTCATTTTGGCATATTAGGAACGCCGGATGGATGGGATTATAAAATGGGAATTTTGTTATTTCCGATTTTGCAATTTTTCCTTTTGTTTTTGACAGGCAGGAAAAAAGTAAAAGATTTTATGTTTCGTTTTGCTCGGACTCCGCTGAATAGCATTCAGTATAATTGGGCGGTAGATGGTCTGTTATTGTTTATTTTCTTTGTAGAAATTTGGATTATCACAGAAGCATTTCGGTATAGATAGAATTCGGAAGGAAGAATAATGGGAAAAAATAAAGAAAAAACAAATGTAATGAGGATTTTAGATCAGAAGAAGATTGCATATGAAAGCTATAGTTATGTTGATACGGGAGCGGTAAGCGGAATTGAAGTAGCGGAAGTTTTGGGTGAAAATCCTGATATGGTGTTTAAAACTCTTGTGACGGTCGGAAAATCAAAAACGAATTATGTCTTTGTCATTCCGGTTAACTGTGAACTGGATCTAAAGAAAGCGGCACATGCCGTAAAAGAAAAAAGTGTTGAAATGCTAAAATCAAAAGAACTGCTTCCCCTTACCGGATATGTTCACGGCGGATGTTCTCCGATTGGAATGAAAAAACAGTTTACGACAGTGATACATAAAACGGCAAAAAACTTTGAAACGATGATTTTCAGCGGCGGCAAGATCGGATATCAGGTAGAACTTAGTCTGGAAGATCTTCTGAAAGTCATTCCGGCAAAGCTGGAGGATGTGACGGAATAAAACGGCAGAGCAAAGAAAAAAACAGGGTCTGAACAAGGAGGTGAAAGGGCAATGATGCGTTACACATGGAAAAGAATATTGACTGGGATAGTATCATTGTTCCTTCTTGCCACGGTCACTTTTTTTCTCGTAAGGCTGATACCGGGAAGTCCGTTTCAAAGAGGCGGCGTTTCGGAGCAGGTTGTGGAAGCTGTGGAAGAAGAATATGGGTTGAACGATCCGCTGATCGAGCAGTATCTGTCATATATGGGAAATCTTTTAAAAGGAGATCTGGGGATTTCTTATCAGGATCCGGGTACATCGGTGGAAGAGATTATCGGACGGGCAGCTCCGCTTACGGTGTCGCTCGGACTTTCGGCATTGATCGTATCAGTGATCGTCGGTACGGGATGCGGGGTGTTCTATGCCGCGTCGGAAAAAAGGGCAGTGAAAAAGGTAATCGGATCATTAGGAATGCTGGCGGCGGGCATTCCCGGTTTTGCCGCTGCGATTCTTCTGTTAATGGTATTCAGTGTAAAATTAAAATGGTTTCCTTCGTCGGGTTTATTTTCTTTTTCACATTATATTTTACCGGTTACGGCATTGTCGCTTTATCCGACGGCTGTGATCACCCGAATGACAGGACATGCATTGGATGAGGAGATGGCAAAAGATTACGTTCTTTTTGCCAGGGCAAAAGGATTGAAAAAGAGCAGGATCATTTTTACTCATGCGTTAAAAAACGCATGGTTTCCGGTATTGAATTATATCGGTCCGGCATCGGCGTTTCTGCTTACGGGAAGTTTTGCCATAGAGAGCGTGTTTACGATTCCGGGTCTGGGAAGAGAGTTTGTCATGTCGATTGCAAACAGAGATTATACTCTTATTCTCGGATTGACTGTATTTATGGGAACAGTTGTTATTCTTCTTAATTTGCTCACAGATCTGCTTGGGGCATGGCTTGATCCAAGTGTCAGAAGAGCTTACAGAAAGAAATAAGAAAAAACTTGTGTCAGGAACCGGCGGGAGGTGTGACAAAAATATGCGGAAAGAAAACAGAATAAGCAGTAAAAAAAGAAAGGGATATAGGGATGAAAAAGCGGCGCTTATCATCCTTTTGATCTGGATCTTTCTGGCAGTATGCGTACCTTTATTCGGGCCTTATTCTCCGACGGAACAAAATGCGGAAATACGGAACCAGCCAATGTCGTTGATTCATTTTTTCGGTACAGACGAGTTTGGAAGAGATAATTTTACACGGGTTTGGTATGGAGCAGGCATTAGTCTTGTGATCGGCGTGGGAAGTTCTCTGATCAATGGGATGATCGGTATTTTGTACGGTGCTGTAGCGGGGTATCGTGGGAAACGCATCGATATGATTCTGATGAGAGCAGCGGATGTGATTGCCGCGATCCCGTCGATTTTATATGTTATACTGATAACGCTCGTTATGGGACCGGGGATAAAAAGCATGATCTTCGGGATTTGTATTGCCGGCTGGATCGATATGGCGCGTGTCGTACGGGGGGAGATGATCCGTTTAAAAGAAACAGATTTTGCGGCGGCGGCAAAGATAGATGGTATATCGGGCATTCGGATTTTGTTTAGACATCTGCTTCCGAACGCACTGGGGATGATAGTCGTAAACTTCTTGTTTCTGATACCGCAGGCGATTTTTACAGAAGCATTTTTAAGCTTTTTGGGGGTGGGATTATCTGCGCCGACGGCAAGTCTCGGAACATTGATACAGGAAGGACGAGACAGGATGATTCTTTATCCGTGTGAACTTTTGGCGCCTCTTATTACGTTGTGTGTGCTTTTGGTCGTGTTTCATATACTTGCAATGGCGATGGAAAGAAGAGGAGGGCAGACAGATTGAATATGCTGGATGTAAGATCACTTTATGTAACGTATTTGTCTGAGGAAGAACGCGTTGAAGCTGTACGGGGGATAGATTTTTCGGCGGAAGAAGGAAAAGTGACGGGAATCGTAGGCGAATCCGGTTCAGGCAAGAGTACGGCAATGCTGGCTGTGATGGGACTTTTGGATCATAAAGCCGCTGTAGAGGCAGAGAAAGTGTCTCTTTTTGGAAATACTGTCAGAGCAGGAGACAATGCGGCCATTATTTTTCAAGATCCTTTAAAATGTCTGAATCCGACAGTGAAGATCGGCAGACAGATTGCCGAGACTGTGCGGAATAGGAAAAAATGTACATGGCGGGAGGCAAAGAAAAGATCGGAAGAACTATTGGATTCGGTTGGTATCCGCCACCCCAGGTTAAGGATGAAACAATATCCTTTTGAACTTTCCGGAGGAATGAGACAAAGAGTTGTTATTGCGATTGCCCTTGCCTGCGAACCGAATCTGATCGTGGCAGACGAACCTACGACGGCGCTTGACGCGGCGATGCAGGTCAGAGTAATCCGGCTGTTGAAAAAAATAGTAAAAGAAACAAATACAGCTCTTCTTCTTGTAAGTCATAATATGGGGGTGATCGCTGCAGCTTGTGATTACGTTTATGTTATGAAAGACGGAAAAATGATAGAGAACGGATGTGCAGATGATATTTTCTACAATCCACAGACTGAATATACAAAGAAACTTCTGTCTGATGCAACGGCAGAACAGCTTCTTGTAAAAGAAAAAGTGTTTGCTGCTCAGGAAAATCCGCTGTTTACGGTAAGACATTTGAAAAAGCGGTTTCAAAACGAAGAAGGGGTGAACGATGTGTCGTTTGATATTTGTGAGGGTGAAGTGTTTGCTCTTGCAGGAGAAAGCGGCAGTGGAAAAACGACGCTGGCAAAAATACTTACAGGGCTGGAACAGCCTGACAGTGGGGAAGTGTTTTGCAGGGGAGAAAGAGTAGATCGAAAAAACAGAAAAAGAAACAAAAATATGCATGGGAAAGTCAGGATGATATTTCAAGATCCGTATTCATCCCTGAATCCGTGCATGACGATAAACGAAATGTTGACGGAAACGCTTCGGGCGAAAGAAAAACAAATAAAGTTTGATCAAAAGGAAAGGAAAAAAGACCGGCAAAGACAGATAGAACAGATGCTTACGCGCGTAGGATTGAGTAGTTTAGACGGGAAACGGTATCCAAGAGAACTTTCAGGCGGGCAGCGTCAGAAAGCGGCAATCGCCAGGGCGCTCCTTTTAGAGCCGGAACTTCTCATTTGTGATGAAGCTGTTTCTTCATTAGATGCAGCGACAAGAACGCAGATATTGGATCTGCTGCTGCGAGTAGTAAAAGAAAAAAAGATCGCCTGTTTGTTTATTTCGCATGACATGGCGCTGATTCGCCGGATCAGTCACAGGACAGGCGTTCTCTACAAAGGAACACTGGCGGAATGCGCAAAAACCCGGGATTTATGCAGGGATCCGTGGCATCCGTATACGAAAGCACTTCTCGATTCGGTAATGCCGCCTGATCCGTTGAAGGCAAGAAAACAAAAAGTACCTGCAGTGCATGAAGGAAAATCAGAAGGAGGCTGTCCGTATTTCGGATCTTGCGGATATAAGATGGAAATGTGCAAAGACGCAGCCCCTGAAATGTATGATTTTGAAGGCAGAGCAGTTTCCTGTCACCTTTATTCCAAACAACAACGCGCCGGAAGAAATCCGAATTATAAGATGACATCTCAGATATAAAAAAGCAAAATTACGAAAACTACAGATATAGAAACGGACATCGGTATAGATGAATTGTTGCACAAAGAATCGGGAATCATGAAAATAGGAGATAAATAAAAGTGAGATACAGAAAAAATATAAAAGGCGGGAAAAAAAAGATTATAGATCAGAAGGCCATCCTGAAAACAGTGTCGAGAGGAACAGCTTTGTTTTTGGCGGCGGTATTGTTTGCGGGAAGTATCCTGACAGGGTGTGCAAGTACAGAAAAATCGTCAAAAAGCAGGAAAAACAACGGCAGTGCCGATCATGAGATTACAGTTGCGATCAACAGTGAAACCGGATCGTTAGATCCGGCAGGATCAATCGCTTTGACGTATCTTGCATATTCGGTAAGCGCTTTAGACGAACTGCTGACCTTTGATGAAAACGGAGAAATCGAGTACCGTGCGGCACAGTCTTACGAAGTAAATGAAGATTTTACAACGTGGACGTTTCATTTGCGAAAAGATGCGCTTTGGTCTGACGGAGGAGAAGTGACATCGGCAGATTTTAAGAATACGATCGTAAGAGCGTTAGACCCTGAATCGGGAAGCGGATATGCAGTTTATCTTTTTCCGATTTTAAATGCAGAAAAAATTTATAATAAAGAGGCGGATATAGAGACGCTGGGAGTTGAGCTTCCCGATGATAAGACGATTGTTTTTCATCTTGAAAAGCCGTGCGTATATTTTCTTGATCTTCTCCGGCTCCCGGTATATACGCCTTCCTGCTCGAAATATGCGGATGCTGCTAACCGTGGCTGGGAGAAAGATCCGAAGACGAGTTTATCAAACGGTCCTTTTTATTTGGCTGAATATGTACCGAATCAGTATTTTACGCTGAAAAAAAATGAATATTACTGGGGAAAGGACAATATCAGCTTAGAGAAGATCACCTATCGTTTTTTTGATGACACACAGTCTATGGCAGCGGCTTATGAAACGGGAGAAGTTGATGTGGCAACAGCGCTTCCTTCTTCGGTCATGGAATTATATGACGGAAAAGAAGATCTGTTTGTGACAGATCAGATTGCGACACGATATATTTATTTTAATCTGAATGTGAAGCCGTTTGACGATGTCCGTGTGAGGGAGGCGTTTAATCTTGCGGTTGACAGAGAAGAGTTGTGCAAGATTGTCGGAGAAGACACAGAGCCGACGTATAATCTGGTGGCAAAATATATGAAAGACAAAAATACGGGGAAATATTTTACGGAGGAGGCAGAACAGCCTTTTGAAGAAAATATAGAACGGGCACAGAAACTTTTGGCAGAAGCCGGATATCCCGAAGGAAAAGGATTTCCTGAACTGACATATAGCTATCCGTCTTTGGAACTTGACTCGGACACGGCGCAGGTTATCCGGGAACAGTTGAAGAAAAACCTCAATATAGAGATCAAGTTAAACGCTCAAGAATTACAGACAAATTACAGTATGCGTCATGCCGGTAATTTTGATCTGTGCCGGATGAACTGGACGGCGGACTTTTCTGATCCATACACATATCTTTCGATGCTTCTGTCGGATAGTACGTATAATTGCAGTGGGATCAAAAATGAACAGTATGATGAACTTGTCCGAAGATCGGATTCCGAAACAGATCCTGTAAAACGGTCTGCGCTGATGCATGAAGCGGAACAACTGGCAGTCGGAGAACAGTTTTATATACTTCCGCTTTACGCGATGAAGAGCGTTAATCTTGTGAACCCGAAGATCGAAGGAATTCGTCAGATTCCGGCGAGCGGCGCTTTGGAATATCGATATGCGAAAATCAGGACCGGTCATTCGGAGAAATAACCGGTCTGCACGCTGCAAAATATTTTCTGCTCACTGACAGAGGGAACACACCTTCTGCGGTATCCGCACTTTTGGCCTTAATGGTGGGGCGAAAGATGCCGAACTCTCCCAATTGAACGCTCTTTCCGTCATCAATATCCTCCGCCATCATATCAACCAGACCGCTGACTACCAAGTCTACCACTTTTCGATGGACTCCGCAAAGTCGACTGACCTTTGCACACGTTTTACTAAAACTCATCTGTCCCGAACGTACAGATTTTGCTACATACTTCTCAGTCTTTGTGTCGTCAAAGCCAAACACTCTCTTGGTCACTACATACTCTAAAGCCATAATAATTAAAGTTTAATAGGTTGAAAAAATAAGGTTTACTGTTGTCATTTGTTTCAGATGACTTTGCAAAGGTACTATACGGCACAAGGGAGATTGTCCC
>ENA-OPSG01001482-OPSG01001482.1-human-gut-metagenome-genome-assembly--contig:-NODE-1482-length-10801-cov-6.549321_pt1 | contig 10801 bp, 9 predicted proteins | sample MGYA00241454_ERZ501900 | MGnify/ENA primary metagenome ERZ501900 (study PRJEB25962, sample SAMEA2042225) | human gut metagenome | biome: human gut; feature: human-associated habitat; material: faeces... | reverse complement strand
ACTTTAGCACGGCCATTTCCTTCTGTCAAGCATTCTTTTGAATCCTTTTGAAAAATGGACCCGGACTTACTATGCACTGGTGCATCAGTAGAAGTTATTATAACAGCGTTCTATCTTTAAGTCAAATGTGTCTTCTTGCAGATTTAACCGATACTTTAAACACAGAGCTATTAGTTGCTGCTATATTTATTATTTATTAATGTGCTGATTACCAACTTTTTCATTTTTTTTGCGGCACTATATGCTTGTACCGCCCCTAAAATTGCGGAAACAACCGCGATCCCGCTTATACCGGTTTCATGCAAGTATTTAACATTGCTGCAATTAATGCCTCCAATGGCTACTACAGGAATAGAAACGGCCTTTACTATCTCCTGTAACATTTTTATCGTAACATTTTTCGTATTTTTTTTCGTGTTCGTAGAAAATACTGCCCCCACACCAATATAATCTGCCCCATCACGCTCCGCCTGCAACGCCTCTTCCACATTATGAGCGGATACACCCATAATTTTTTCTGCACCGATAAGCCGTCTCACAATGGAAGCAGGTATATCATTTTGCCCTACATGGATGCCCGGTGCGTCTATTGCAAGCATCAAATCCAATCTGTCATTAATAATGAGCGGTATATTGTATGTATCAGTTATCCTCCTCAGTGCAGCCGCGTCATGATAAAATTCTTTCATATTCCCATTTTTCTCACGCAACTGTACCATCGTGCATCCACCTTTGATTGCCAATTCGACTTTTTTATCTAATTTTCTTCTTTCTGTCGTACCGGTATCAGCCACTAAATATAACGAACAATCAAATTTCATGAATACGTGCCTCTGCTTCAAAAATTTCTTTTCTCATATTCCCAAGCATGTCAAATAATCCCATATGAAAATGCCCCAATCCACACTCCCCATATCTCTTCCATGACAATTCACCTGCAATCCCCACACAGGCTGCTGCACAAACAGCAGAATACACCGCCTTCGTATCTGCACCGAGAAATAAGCCTGTAAGCGCACTGCAAATACAACCCGTTCCTGTCAGTAAAGACATTTCTTTACAACCGTTTTCAATCATATACATCTTATCCCCGTCAGTAACTATATCTCTTTCTCCCGTAACAACAACAACTGCATGTGTCTTTTCCGCAAATTTTCGTACGGTGCAAATAGAATCAAACTCCGTCTCTGCGTCAATTCCCCTCATCCGATTGTACTTATCAAATAAACATTGTATTTCAGATGAATTTCCTCGAATTACGGATACTTCCACTTCATGCAGCAACTCTTTAGCAGCATTCCTACGGAAAGAACTTGCTCCACATCCTACTGGATCAAAAACAACAGGAATCCTTTTTTTATTAGCAGCCTTTCCTGCTAACAATAATGATTGGAGTCTTTCTTCTGATGGCACACCCAAATTCAAAACAAGACTATCTGCTGCACCGGTAATTTCTTCAATCTCTTCAATATAATCTGCCATTACGGTGCGCCCCCCCATAGCCAACACTGCATTGGCACAATCATTAGCAGTTACAAAATTAGTGATTTGATGTACAACGGGATTTCTATTCGTAATCAGTTCCAGATAAGCTCCGAATGAATTTATACCATCTTTCTCCATACTATATTTACTCCCTCACATAAACCCATTTCAATTATCTTAACTTCTACCATCATACACTAAAAAAGCTGTGACCAAAAATTTTTCAGTCACAACTTTTTGTATTTCGGTTATTTTACATTATTCTTGTTCACAAATTCCATTAATTCCGAATATCCTACATTACCATAACCAACGATACTATCCACCGGTTTTCCATCACGGAAGAAAAGCAATGTAGGAATTGTATCTACTTCGTACTTTTCGGCAACAGCCTGATCTTCATCAAAATTAAGTCCATAGATCGGCACATCAATTTCCTCGGAAATCTTTTCTAAAATCGGGCGAAGACGACGGCAATAACCGCACCATGGCGCACTAACCCCTATAATTACATTCCCGCCTGAAATAACTTCATTCACTTTTTCTACTCCTTTAATTGGCTGGATCATATCGAACACTCCTTTTCTATGAAAGATTAATTTACTAAGATCATCATAGTCTATTAATCGAATTTTGTCAATATACTTTTTTGATATATTGAGTCATAAAAAAACAGGCCATGTATATGACCTGATAACACTTCTGGTGGAGATGAGGGGAGTCGAACCCCTGTCCAAAAAGCCTGCCCCATAAACTTCTCCGAGTGCAGTTCTTGTTTTTTTATTTAAGCAAAGTATCGTACAAAAACAAACTACCTTTGCCGATCTTGGAATTAGTTTCCCTAAAAAGTCCCAAGCCTCCTCTCTCGGTATCCTATTGGTTGATGTCAGCCTGAAGTCATAGGAAAACTTTAGGGGACATTAGCAGATTAAGCTGCTAAAGCAAAATCATGTTTTGCGTTTAAGTTTTTCCACCGTTTAACGGGGTAGATGGAATCCCGACTCGCTTTTTATGATACAGAATCTCCTGTCGAAACCGGTACATCCCCAGAACACTATTATTTTAAATCAAACTCGGAATACTTGTCAAAACATTACCCAGAAAAAATATCATTATACGAAATGCATCCTCCCATAGTTTCCGTATTTTTTATGGCATCAATCACTGCCAGCCGGATGGCATCTTCTGCCAGATAGCCTACCGTATCCACCGCCGTCTCATACTCTCCGGAAGCCATTGTAAAAATCGCATCTCCATCCATTGTCGTATGGACCGGCCGGATAGATCGGGCATATCCGTCATGTGCCATACCGGATACTATACTGCATTCCGCTTTACTCAGTGCTGCATTTGTAATAACGCAGGCGATCGTGGTATTTGCTCCGCTAAACTCCCGCGTAATACCGCTAAGCATCAATTCATGAGAAGATATGATCTTTTTTCTGCTCCGGGAAAAACACCGGCGAATATTTTTTCTCCATCAAATACCTCTCCGCAGGCATTGACCACCACATAAGCACCAACGCGAAGACCACCGGGTAAAGAAATCTCATGGTAACCTGCTCCGCTTTTCATGGCATTTCCAAATCCAAGCAATTTACCCACCGTAGCACCTGTCCCGGCACCGTTACATCCTGATAAGAATTCTGAGGATGCAGATTTAGCCGCTTCATATCCCATCAATAAATCAGGATAAGCTTTTTCATCTCCAATCATCAGATCGAAAAGCACTGCACTGCATACAATCGGGACACATACATTCCCTATCGGGAATCCCACCCCCTGTTCCGCCAGGTATTTCACACATCCCGATGCGGCTTCCAAGCCGAACGCAGATCCCCCTGACAAAACAACGGCATGAATTTTTTGCACGGTTTTTCTTGGATCCAATAAATCCGTCTCTCTTGTCCCAGGTGCACAGCCGCGGACATCTACACCGGCCGTCGCCCCGCCGTCAGGTGCCAAAATAACGGTAACGCCAGTCAACCCCTTTCTGTTTTCTGCCGTACCGATTTTAAATCCCGATATATTTATTTTTGATTTTATCATGGCAACATGCTTTCTTTCCTTGCTAAATTAAGGCAGTTTATCATATCTTCCGGCACAGGTGCCTCAAAACGCATAGCCGCCCCTGTAATAGGATGGCATAGCTCCAGCGTGTGAGAATGCAGTGCCTGACCCTTTATCGGAAAATGATCTTTTTTCCATCCATATAATGGATCATTGACTACCGCATGCCTGATATGCGCCATATGAACACGAATTTGATGTGTACGCCCCGTTTCCAGCTTGCATTCAATCCATGAATAATGCGGTAAATATTCTATAACATGAAAATGCGTTACCGCAGGCCTGCCTGTTTCATGTTGCACATCCCATTTCATGCGATCTTTGGTACTTCTTCCCAAAGGCAACCGAATTACACCAGTACTACCTTCCATCTGTCCGTGTACCAGTGCGATATAACAGCGCTGTGCTTTATGACTGGCAATTTCCTCTTGTAAAATACCATATGCCCGTTCCGATTTGGCCGCCACCATGACACCCGATGTATCTTTATCCAAACGATGGACAATCCCTGGCCTTTCAGGATCCCCCACACTTCTCAGTTGTTCGCCGCAATGAAAAAGAAGAGCATTCACCAGCGTTCCTTCCGTATTTCCCGCTCCGGGATGAACTACCACACCTCTTCTCTTATTGATGACAATCATATCATTGTCTTCATATAAAATATCAAGAGGGATATTTTGCCCAATAAGTTCCTGTTTTTTCTTCTCATCCCAGAAAAACGAGATACGGTCTCCTTCAGATACATGATAATTCGAATGAATCATCTTCTTCGGCAGTAAACTTACATTCCCCGCCTTAATCCACTTTTGTACCTCAGAACGAGTTAACCCGGTCCGCTCCTTTAAAAATTGATCCAGCCGTTTCCCTTCATCTGCAACAGACACCAAGTAAACATTCTGATTCATTCAATCATGTCTCCAAAAATAAAATGCAATACATGCCACACCTATACAAATCGCAATATCCGCCACGTTAAAAATAGGCCAGATACGAAAATCAAAAAAATCAACAACCCCGCCTATTCTGCACCGATCCAAGGCATTTCCCACCGCTCCGCCAAGTAATAACCCAATAGACAAAGGAAAATATACCGGCTTTTGAGGAATACGATTCCTAAGCCAAGCAAAAGCAAGTAACAGTATCATGACTATTCCCAAGAACAGCACATCCTGATGGGGAAATAAGCCAAATGCCGCCCCCGGATTAATGATATAAGTTAAGTGGACAACATTTTTTATGACAGGTATAGTTTCTCCCAGATCCATATTTATACACACGAAATACTTTGTGATTTGATCTGCGATAACAGTAAGAAAAGTAACCAAAATAGTGAACATAAAGCCTCCTGTTTTCATATTATAACAGACGCTTCCGCAAAAATAAAAACCGGCGTCTTTCCCCTCGCTTTATCGCAAAGAGGAAGATACCGATTTCCAAAAACATTTAAGTCACTTAATAATTTATAAATACCTGCACATCGCGACGGCCGAACTGGTAACATTCTTCGTAGCTTTCCATACAAAGGTCAATTTTATGCCCGACAATCGCTCCGCCCGTATCCGCAGCTATCGCTTCACCATACTGCGGAATATACAATTTAGACCCCAAAGGGATTACGTTTGGATCTACCGCTACAGTTCCATAACCTGCTTTAGTCCCAGTCGCCGTTATACCGTCTCCACCGCCATCATTAGGATGATAGGCGGTAGCGTTCATTGTAGTCACCCATCCCACGGCACCATCTCTTTTCCCGGTCCGCGCAATACCCTTGACCCCGGCCTCAAGTGTTTCTACTTTGAAAACGCTTTCATGAATCACCTTACCATCTGAAATAAATTCTTCAATTTCAAGACGCCGCCGTTCAGGTGTCCCCTCTTGAATAACCACCACTTCATCAGGCGCAAGAGAACCATCATACCACATGGTATATCCTGCGGGAACAGATTCTTCACGAACTACATTACGAGCCGTATACGGAACCATATGAATCTTCATATTTTCATGAACCTTCGATAAACCATCTTCCAGCGGCATCATTTTACGCCAATCATATCCAGCGTCATTGACCGCTCCCTGAACAGTCTGTTGTGTTGTATAAATTATTTTTTCCTTATCATTTTCAATAATAGTGACCGGCACCGAACGTTCCACATAAAGAACTGCCCCATCTTTTAGTTTTTCTGTACTGGTCCAATAAGTATCATGCATCCTTAGCGGCTGCGAAAGCGAATCAAGAACATCCTTAAAGGTATTCCCCCGGGTTTTTACAACAGTCCTCACTTCGCCGTCATATACAGTGATATTTTTAATTTCCGGCAAAGAAGCTGGATTTACGTTTGCAAGAACAAACTCAGTATGCATAATTGCTGCGGCAATAAGAAATAATACAGCAACCATGATTTTTACTTTTTCTTTAATAAATATCTTCATAATGTCTCTCCTACAGGCATTATTCTACCATAGGTGGACATTCTGTCAAATACGGTTTGGTTTACAATATATTTTTGCTAATTTTAATAATAATTTATCGGATAATATATAAATCAACCTATGCTTTACATAAACAAAATAAAATTATATATATCTTTTAAATCCACAAATAACTTAATGAAATTAAGTTACTCCCATACGTCCATATTGTAAACATATTGTTTCTCCAGTGGACTTATCCATAAAGTTCTAAAATATATAAACACTAAATCTCACTTTTCAAAAGGAATGCCTCTTAGTACCTCTTTTATTTCTGACTTGATCAATTTACAAATTTTTTTAGTTCCATTATTTTTTATGGTCTCTTTTTGTCTCATTCTTCCTAGGTTTCAATTATCTGAAAAATTATTATTTTATTAAAAGTGGGTAATTTGTTTTAATAATAGGCAATTAAATGTGTCATTTCCCAAAAACGTCCGAAATAGATGCCAAAAGTGGATAATATACTTTCCTTCGTTTACCCATTCACCAGCTTCCCTGTTTATAAAATAACGGCTATTGTTGAGTTTTTTCCCCAGCAACAACCGTTTATACAATTATATCCAATCAGAAACTTTATCGGAACCCTTTAATCAGATCCATCTCCATGCCCAAGTACAGGTGTATATGGTTCCAGTTTTTGTGCCAATGTCATTTCATCTTCCGCATCACGTTTTTCTGCAATCTTCTGAAAATACTCCTGTGCACATAACTGATTCTCCGCGGAAATAGTCTTCAACCAAGTACCATCAGCCTGCATAATATGTGCTTTCTGGTTATCAGACAATTCAATATCCACCATCTGTTTTAAACGCCGCTTGATCTCCGGATCTTCAATAGGCACCATGAGCTCCACACGATCATTTAAATTTCTTGGCATCCAGTCAGCACTGCTTATATAAAGTTCCTCACGCCCCCCATTTCGGAACCAGAATATCCTGCTGTGTTCCAAAAAACGTCCCACTATACTGCGCACTGTAATATTATCACTTACTCCGGGAATCCCCGGAATCAGAACGCAGATGCCACGCACAATCAATTCAATTTTTACTCCCGCCTGCGATGCCTCATACAATTTTTCAATAATCCCCTTATCTAAAAGAGAATTCATTTTCGCAATCATATGGGCATCTTCCCCATTTTTCGCAAAATGGATTTCCCTGTCAATGAGTTCTATGCAGCGTTGTCTCAAGTTAATTGGCGCTACAATAAAAGAATCCCAGATTGGCGGGTCAGAATATCCAGAAAGAAGATTAAAGAAAGCTGATGCATCAATCCCAAAACGGTCACTGCAAGTCAGTATCCCTAAATCTGTATAAAGCTTCGCTGTTGACGCATTATAATTTCCGGTCGCTACATGAACATAACGACGGATCCCATCTTTTTCACGACGGATGACAAGAGTACATTTGGAATGAGTCTTGAGTCCGACCAAACCATAGATGACATGGGCTCCCACCTTTTCCAACCGCCTTGCCATAAGTATATTATTGGCTTCATCAAAGCGGGCCTTTACTTCCATCAAAACAGTGACCTGTTTCCCATTCTGAACAGCTTTTTCCAGCGCCTGGACAACAGGACTTGAAGAACTGACACGATAGAGTGTTTGCTTGATTGCCAACACATCTTTATCATTTGCTGCCGAATACAAGAAATTAACTACTGATTCATCAAAAGACTCATAGGGAAGATGAATCAACAGATCTTTTTCCCGGATCATATCGAAAATATTTGTTTCCGGAGTACGCTTCAGCTCGAGCATGCTCCAGGGCGAATGCGGATGTGCCTCGGGATAGCGGAGATGATCATATCCCTTTATGCCGCAAAATCCAAAAAATACAGTCATATCCAAAGGCCCATCAATTTGATACATATCTTCTTTTTCAAGATTCATTTCCTGTGTCATGAATCGCCGCATAAACCGGCTCGTTCCCACTTCGAACTCAAGGCGTACCGCTTGCCCACGCTGCCGTTTCTTTAATTGGCGCTCCACTTCCACCACAAGATCCTGGGCATCTTCCTCATCGATATAAAGGTCCGCATCCCTCGTAATCCGGAATGCACGGGCTTCAAGCAGATCATAGCCGACAAAAAATCGTGCTGCATAAAACATAAGCATATCTTCAAGAAAAACGAAACAATGCCTGCTGTTTGCTTCAGATACATCAGGCAGACGGATTATGCGCGGCAGCACAGATGGCACCGGAACAATGGCTGTTTTTACATCAATATCATTTTCTTCATCCATTTCTTCATCACGCTCATTTTTCTCCAAAAGCATGGCGATATTCAGACTTTTGGATGCAAGGAACGGAAAGGGGTGCGAAGAATCCACCGCCATCGGTGTCACTACAGGAAAAATTTCACGTTCAAAATAATTTCCCATCCATTGTTTCTGCCGCTCATCCGCATCCGCTGGCTTTATAAATACAAGCCCTTCTGTCTCCAATTCTTTTAAAATGCCTTTCAAATGCATATATTGCTGGGCGACCAACTTCTGACAGGCATCTGAAATATTTTCCAATTGTTCTGTTGGTGTCATATTCGCAATATCCCGTCTTTTCACACCATTTTCTTTCTGGTGTTTAAGTCCTGCCACACGGATCATAAAAAATTCATCTAAATTAGAACTGGTAATAGCCAGAAACTTTAACTTCTCCAGCAGAGGATTACTGGTATCTACAGCTTCCTGAAGCACACGTTTATTGAATTGCAGCCAGGATAATTCCCGGTTTAAGTAATACCGACTGTTTTTTACATCTGTTTCCATAATCATCTACGCTCCAATTTCACTTCAAGACCATACACATTTTCAAAGAACTCTTTATTTTTATCAAACATCCATGTTTCAAGAGCCGTATTTTCCCTGCTGTCGTATTCAATAATCAAAATATCACCTGTTGCACGAGCTGTTATATCTTTCAATTTCTGCTTTCGAGAAATATCCATGGCACGAACCATACGAAATATGGAAATTAATTTTAAGGCCGTCATCTTCGCCGTATCTGACAAAATACGGAATGGTGTGTCATCATCACTTGGATTTCCCTTATGGTCATAGTACACGACACTTGCCACAATATCTTTTTCTTTATCTGATATGCCAAATATATCCGTACCTCTTATTAAATTCCAGGCATGCGCCTGCGAATCCAGAAGATTTACATATTTTCCAATTTGATAAAGAATAATCGCCATCCGCAGAAGAAATTCGTCCCGCTTCGTAAGCCCGCTTTTTTTCTTTAAACCGGCAATAATTACATGGCTGTACAGTTCAAGGGCCTTTGTATGGAGCGGTTCATAATAATAGGCCGCGGCAATAGATCGTGTCAACTCAATGTTTTGCGTCTGCATATATAAGATAAAAGGTTCTTTTACTTTCTCTGCTCCATAAAACATAGTCACCGCTTCGACAAAAGTTGTCCCAAACATCAAAATATGTTCTACGGGAACATTGTCCAATATTTCTTTATATATATGAATAGTAGGAAGAACCGTCATTGCCCATTGCTCACTGACATAGTACTTTTGTCTTGTACGTGATGCTGAAAGTGATCCTGCTTCCATATATAACTTTTTAAATGCATCTGCTTTAACTTCCGCCTTATTTTCCGCATCCATGCTAAGTTTCATCAAACTTGCAATAATTCGGGCTTCTCTTCCAGACAAAATAATACTGCTCGGATGATACCTTTTAATCGCCCCCCACAAAGGGCTCATAATTGCATGGATATATTCCGCCATCGCCTGCGGAAAATCAAGAGAATCCCTTTGATTCTGCTTAAATGTTTCCAACAGACGGAGCGTGCCGATATGCACATTATGCTGATACCGCAAAGAACCATTTTCCCAGGCTGTCAACCCTACGCAGCCTGACGTAATATCCACAAAAAGCAAATTATCTCCATAATCATATCTCTTGCCGTTTCTGCTTTTTTGTATGAGATACTGAAGAAGATAATGCTTGTAATAAATCTCCTGCGGCATATCCACTACATCCACATAAAATCCCGTATTCACATGAATCAAATCCAGCACGGGCCTGCGATTTTCCGCTTCTCTGAGGATTGCTGTAGCATATACTTTGTAATCAGTTACACAATAGTCCCGCAGCAGCTGTTTCAGCCCGTTCAGCATATCACAAAGTCGTCGTATAGAAGTAAAAGACAATTTCTTATTAATAAATACTTCTTCCCCAAAAGTTGTTTCTTTCCTTACCTCTTCAATCACTCTGATGGTATCCGCATCTTTATACTCTACAATACGCATAGAAAGGCTGGAAGATCCGATATGAATGATTCCATAAACAAATGAATTCTCTTCTGCCATTTAACTCCCCTCGCTTCCGCGGATAAATTATACATGAAATGCATCTTTTCATATTTATTATACTAAAAAACACCGTATCCTGCGTATATATTAAAGAAAAAGACACCATGTTTTCCTACACGAATTTTAATCACCACAGCTTTTTTATGTGTTGTAAAATAGTAATAACCGTACGGCAAGAAAGGGGTAAATTATGAACCGCATCGCTATCATTGATCTTGGCTCCAATTCCATCCGCTTCATCATCATCTCTGTCAGCGCCAAAGGAATTTATCAACTCATATATCAGGAAAAACGTTCTATCCGCCTGGCGGAAGGAATGAGCGATGATTCTCCGTTTCTTACGGATGCCGCACAGAACCGTGCAATTGACTGTCTCAAGGTATATGCACATCTTGCCAAAGTTCACCAGGTGACAAAGACACTTGCAGTTGCCACGGCTGCCGTA
>ENA-OPSG01001481-OPSG01001481.1-human-gut-metagenome-genome-assembly--contig:-NODE-1481-length-10805-cov-2.734698_pt1 | contig 10805 bp, 8 predicted proteins | sample MGYA00241454_ERZ501900 | MGnify/ENA primary metagenome ERZ501900 (study PRJEB25962, sample SAMEA2042225) | human gut metagenome | biome: human gut; feature: human-associated habitat; material: faeces... | reverse complement strand
ATGATTTTCATTGAAAAATTCATCTGTAAACAGCTTCACATATCCCATCAATCTCTCCGATGAGATGCAGGTCTTGAATAAATCCGAAGTTTTTTCATAAGCTTCCTCAAATTCTGCTTCATAATATCTGCAGATCCAGCTGATTTCCGTGGAATCATTGGATTTCAAAATATTTGTCAGACGAAGAGAACGATTTTTCAAAATAGAATTTAATGAATCCAAACTACAATAGTGATATACGATCATACCTTTTCTCCTTCGGTAAATAGTCCATTCTTTTGCAAAATAACAATAAAACAATATTATTATATCATAAACATTTTACAAATCTGTAAACTTGAGGAAACCTTGCAATTATGCAATATTATCGGACAAATACAAAAAAGCAACAGAACAGATATATGTGATCCATTCTGCTGCTTACTCATAACTGAATAACTGTTTTGCGGTTTATTAAGTTATAATCATTCCAGAAATACAGCAACTGTGTCTTCCTGCTGTAAATCATAAAAAGTAATTGTTCTGTTTCGGATCTCAGCTTTTTTGTCTTCCCAGCTAAAGAGATCAGATATGTCTGACGGACAATTTTCAGGCAATGAGAATGATATTTTATCCGGTACGTTCTTCATAAAGGTATGAAGTACTATATATGCCTTTCCATTATCACCTATACGCAAAACTGCCTGCCAGCCATCCGGATGACGTATGCTTTTTATTTCCGTACCAAAATGATAAGACTGTCCTCTTTTTATCACAGAAGCAATCTTTTTATAAAATGCGATTCCATTATCAATGACTGCCCACTGTTCCTTATTTAACTGCCACACATCTCCTGATATGCACATTCTTCCAAGGAAAGTTGCTGCAACTGAATATGAAATCCTTTTCAGTGAATCTGTTTTTCTGATAACAGCCCAGATCTGACTCTGACGTGGCAGGATAACTCTGTGGAGATTTGCCGCAATAACCGGAATTTCCACACATTCATGTGCGTCAGAAAAAGATGCCATACTTGTAAGAGCCATATAGCCGGGCTCCAGTCTGTGTCCTCCTGATGCACAGTTTTCCAGGACAATTCCAGGTATTTCTTTTTTTACCTTCTCAACAAATTCCCTGGCTGCTACCATATTCTGCCTGAGTCCTTCTCCAATGGACTCATACCCGTCACAGCCCATTCCGACTGTGTCATTATAGTCCATTTTCATATATTCAAAACCATATTTCTTCAGGAATTCAATAACATGTTCTGTGAGATACTGGTTTACCCATGGATCTGTCATATCCCAGAATCTGCGTCTGGTAGTGGTAAGTGGTTTTCCATCTAAATGAAGCAGATGTTCTGTATTGTTATAAACCTCAGAAGCCTGTCCCACATTTTCAATCTCAAACCAGATTCCCGGCTTCAGACCGGCATTTCGGATTTCCTGTACTGTCTGTTCCAGTCCCATAGGAAACAGACTTCCCGATGGATCATAATCTCCCATGCTGATATCCCACGGAACCCCTTCTCTTTTGTACCAGCCACAGTCGATCACAAAATATGTAAATCCTTTTCCTTTTATTGTTTTCAGGATCTCACAAATATTTTCATGAGATGGATTTCCCCATGTAGTGCAGTATTCATTAAAAACGATTGGAAGATCCTGTTCACATTCCGGTCCTGCATCTGCAGCATTCTGACCTGCATCAGCAAGTCTTCTGGTAAAAAAGTCAACAGAATCTGCATGACATACCGTGATGATCGCTTCCGGAGTCAGAAAGCTCTCTCCTGGAGCTATATTTTTCATCCAGTGACCAAATTCTCTGTCAGCAAGACCTCCGCTTATCGCAAGATTCTCATCAATCCTGTATATTTCCATTTGCCAGGAAGCATTATGTGCAACCTGCATTCCCCAGAATATATGGTTACGTCTGTCTTCTACTCCAAGAAACGGGAAATAATGATTTACAGGCAAAGAGCCTGCCTGCCCGAATCTTTCACAGCGTACCGCTTCTTTTGTCCATGATACATCCAGCTGAAGTTCTTCAAGACTCTGGGAGAGAAGACGTCCCTCCTGACTCCATCTGCTCTGCAGACGATGAACCATGAGCTCTCCTGCTTCATCACCTGAGATATAAGGTGAAATTTCACTGAGAGATACACTTTCAAACATTTCCAGCTTCACAGCTTCTGCTGATTTATTCAGGAACTCACACTCAGCACGCAGTACCTTTTCCCCCTGTACATGGGAAAGCTTATGAGTAACCTGATATCCTCTGTCATCTTCCATAACTGTTATAACCGTCTGAACATTATTCTCCTCAGTAAGTTTCTGGGAAACATATTTCATCCGAATGGTACTTTCTCCATTACGAAGAGTATTTCCCGGAGCATATGCTCCATTGTACATATCACCTGCAATTTTAAGCTGTACCAGACTATCTATGGCAGTATCAGGATTGGCACATTTTTCAAGCGGCTTATCTGCCGGATACAAAAACAGCCCTACCTGTTTTTCATCATTGATCTCATAGCAGACCATCATATCATCAAACTGATATCTGTTTAAAATCTGTTTCATAAGACTTCTCCTAACATTTATTCCTATATCATCCCTTTACGGCACCAACTGTCATACCTTTGATAAAATATTTCTGTAATGCCATAAACAAAACTGCGATCGGCAGAACCGAGATCAGGAAAGCTGCCATAGCAGTCGTATAATCACTGCTCTGCGCTGAGAAAAGAGACTGAATCGCTACCGTAAGAGTCTTCAGCTGTTTCTTGCTGACATACAGACTTGCAAGAAGATAATCATTCCAGATCTGAAATGCCTGCATAATGATCAATGTTGCCATAGCCGGTTTCAAAAGGGGAAGTACGATCTTAAAGTATGTCTGAAATACAGAGCATCCATCTATTCTTGCCGATTCTTCCAGTTCCAGAGGAACTGTATTCATAAAGCTGGTCATCAGAAAGACTCCAAATGAAATACCTGTTGCCACATACATCAGGATAATACCATACCGGGTATTTGTAAGCTTCATTCTGTAACCGATAGTATAAATAGGAAGGAATAATGCCTGATATGGGATCAGGATTCCTACTATAAAATAAACATATGCAAACTTGAAAAACTTACGGTGACATCTTGAGATTGCCCAGGCTGTTGTACCACACAAAATTGCAAGAATCACAACACTGGCTGCTGTATAAAGCAATGTATTGACAAACGTACTTTTCATATTAAGTTTTTCAAATGCTTTTACATAATTTTCAAAATTCAGAGATTCCGGAAGAGACAGGGGACTTCCCAGATATAATTCTCTTTTTGTTTTAAATGAATAATTGAATATGATAAAAATAGGTGCCAGGAAAAATATGGCACATATGGTCATAATAACCTGGGTAATTGCAGTTGCCTTTGTATATGGCTCTTTGATTTTCTCTTCCTTTTCTTTGCTTTTTCGGAATATCATGCCTGTACCTCCTTTTTACGAAGACCTTTTACCTGGATCAGAGCTACCAGGAGCAATGCTATTACAAGCGTTACTGTCATTGCTGAGCCATAACCATACTGGCGTCCGTTAATAGCTGTTGTATAAGTTTTATAAATAACAGATGTAGAAGCACGACCCGGGCCGCCCTTTGTGGAAGCTACCAGCAGATCATAAACCTTAAGAGAACCTGTAGTAATACCTACTACACAGATTGTAATGGCAGGTGCAAGCATAGGGATTGTTACATTAAAAAATCTATGTATCGCATTTGCTCCGTCAACTTTTGCAGCTTCATATAATTCAGCCGGAACAGACTGAAGACCTGCAAGATAGATCAGCATCCAGTAACCAACCCACTGCCAGTTATTTGCTATAAGCAGACCGCCGAGTACAGTCTCTGCTTTTCCAAAAAGAAGGAAATTAAATCCGGTTCCAAGCAGATCATTAATTGCCGGAAGTACATTGGAGAACATTTTCAGCCAGACAAATCCGACTACGATCGCACTGATCAGACATGGTACGAAAAATGCTGTACGATATAATTTCTGGAAACGGATCCCACTGTCCAGGGCAACCGCAAATAAAAGAGCAAGTACGTTCTGGATAATCGTATTTCCTATTGTAAACTTAATGGTAAACCACCATGATTCCAAAAATTCTTTATCCTTAATTTAATATAATTCTGTAAACCGACAAAGGTTTTTTCGGCAGTCATGCCGTCCCAGTCTGTAAGGGAATACCGGAAAGACAAAAATAAAGGGATTATCAATCCAACTGTAAAAATAATCATTCCTGGAAGTACTAAAACCAGATACTGACGAACCATACGTTTTTCTATTCCTGAACCACCTTTTTGTTTCATATTCTTTCACTCCTCAGATTCTTTACGGATTTTTAATAAGGGAGAGATTTCTCCCTCCCTTTCCAAACATATCAGTTAGCACTGCTTGAATCTACTCTGCCATCGCAGGCTTTCAGGCAGTCTTCAAGGGATTCCTGACCCTGAAGCCATGCAGCAATATCTTTTGCATTTTCTTCCTGGAATCCACCCCATACAAGCTGGTTGTTTCCAAGTGTTACATCCACGATCATATCCTCTGATGCATATTTATCTATGTCTTCCTGACTTGGATTATTAAAGGTTGGTGTAACATCTTTAAGCATGGAAGCTGTTTTTGTGTAATCAAGGATTTCTACGGCAAGATCTTTATCAGAACTCATTAAATCAAGGAAATCATTAACTGCATCCTGATGTTCTGTATTGGCACTTGTCATAATTGTGATATTTGGCTCAAAAATCAGTTTTGAATCTCCGGTCTGATTCGGGAACGGGAATATACCAAAGTCAAAGTTTTCATCAATATCAAGGAAGTTCTGGATAGACCAGGAACCTGATACCTTCATTGCAGCATCACCTAATACCATTTTCGCATCACAGTCTGTCTGCTCAGTTGAGAAAGTATCCTCAAAGGTGTTGTCATAAATTAATTTATTATAATTGAGTGCATTCTGCATATCTTCGCTGTCAGAGAAGCTTACTTCTCCTGCACGGAATTTATCGCCCCAGTCCGGAGTCTTATTAAATACGTCATTCATTGCAAACTGCATGCTCATATTTCCGATAGACCAGGTATCTACCATATGGCTGGCAAACGGAGTAATTCCTTTTTCCTTACAGTCATCAATGATTGCCTGCAGATCATCAAGTGTTTTCGGGATTTCCCATCCATTTTCTTTAAACATAGCCTTGTTATAATAAACACCCTGATACATAGCATTGTAAACCAGGCCATATGTTTTTCCATCAATGGTAACATTCTCTCTGGCTGCATCCAGACCTCTGTCAAGATAGGTACTGTCAATTTCACCAAGAACACCCTGTGGTGCATAAGTTGAAACATCCTGCGCTTTTCCGATCATAATATCAGGAAGTCCTGACTGCATATACTGCTGCATTTTGGGCTGAAAATCATTTCCCCAGTCTACACATTCCCACTCAAGGGTAATATTAGGATATTTTTCTGCAAGCGCTTCATCGATCATATCCTCAATTCCGGCATCTGTAGTGGACTGTCCTGCCAGTACTGTAAGTGTTACAGGTTCATCATCTGCTTTTACCATCACTGCAGTTCCTGTCATTGTTCCTGTGATCATTGCTGCTGCAAGTAACACGCTCATCGCTCTTTTTCTCATTTTCTTTCCTCCTTAAAAATGATCTGTTTTGTTTGATGAGTGTATTATATAAAAGAATCCTGCAGGAGTATTAGGGCTGTTTTGAAAAAACTGGTAGTAAAATATTGAACTTATTATTCAAGATTACCACTGTTCATTCTGTTTCTGTCAGCAAATTCCAGGACATCCTCCAGGGATAACTGGCCTTTTAACCATTCCTGGCATTTTTCAGCAAGATTGATCTGAAAGCTCCACACGATTTGCGAATTTCCCACAGCTGCTTCTATGATTTTATCTGATTTCACATAATCCTGTACTTCATCGCTGATACAGGTATAGCTTATCTCCTGCATATCTTTTCTCACAGAAAAAGTCTGGGTAAACTCAAGTATTTCATTCAGCAATTCTTTATCATCCATCAGCATCTGAAATATTTCATCTACCAGTTCTCCATGTTCCGTGTATGCACTTTTCATAAAAGTCATATTTGTTTCCCGGATCAGTCTGGAATTTCCTTCAGAATCAGGATATGGAAAAATACCATAGTTATATTGATTTTCTGACTGATTGGCAAACTGAAGCGACCAGCAGCCTCCCGGATACATAGCAGCCATTCCCTCGTCAAAAAGCCTGTCACTGTCTGCCTGAGACAGAGAAAGTACATTCGAAAAAGAATGACCATAAATATAGGCAATATCCTCAAAACATTTCTGTATTTCTTCAGAATCAGAAAAATTCACTCTTCCTTTTCGAAATTCCTCCCCCCAGTCAGGCGAATCCATAAAAATATTTCCGATCATTGACTGCATAAATAAATTTCCGATTTTCCAGCTTTCCATAAAGTGTCCTGCAAAAGGCGTTATTCCTTTCTCTTCCAGAAGCTGTACTGTTTTTTCCATATCTCTTTTGGTCTGCGGAACACTGATATCATATTTTTCAAAAATATCTTTATTATAAAGAACCCCCTGATACCATGCATTATAAGGCAATCCATACAATACACCGCCTGACTTCACTGTGTCCGCAGCCTCTTCATAAAAAATATCTGTATCCTTAATTTTTACAGGAGACAAAATACCTGCATTTGTAAATCCCTCTACATCCTGAGCTTTCCCGATAATAATATCCGGCACATCTCCTGATGACAGCCTTGCCCGCATTCTGTCAAAAAAATCTTCTCCCCAGTCTACACATTCCCATTGAAGCTCAACCTGTGGAAAACGTTCTGTCACTGCATCTTCAATCATATCCTCTGTACCTGCATCAGACGTAGACTGTCCTGCAAGAATGCTGATCGTTACAGGTTTCCTGATTTCTGTATCCTCCTGACGATTTTCTGTACAGCCACCTGATATAAACATTGAAATTGCCAGTAATATCCCTGCACATTTCTTTTTTTTCAACTCTTCTGATCCTCCAGCTGATTTCTGAAATCTCTTGGACTTATGCTCATCATTTTTCTGAATACCTTATTAAAATATGTATAATCGTCGTAACCTACCATAAATGCAATCTCAGTAAGGCTGCGCTCTGTATTTCTCATATATTCAATTGCTTTTTCCATTCTTTTTCTGCAAATATAGAGCATAAGATTTTCTCCTGTTTCCTTCCTGAACATTTTGGAAAAATAAGAACTTTCAACATGGAACTGAGAAGACAGAGAGGAAAGACTGAGATTCTCTTCAAAATGCTCGTCTATATAAATCACTGCCTTCTGAATCCCGCTCTTTATAGAATCTGAGTCTGTCTGCTGATTGTTTTCCACAAAATCATCTATTACCTCGTCAAGAATCTCCTCCAGCAGTTTCATATCCATACTGTCAACTGCCTTATCTGCCATCTCCAGCATGCTCTGAGTTTCCATGATCTTAGCAGTTTCTGCCCCCTCTGTCTTTTCTTCAAAGAGAAGATTCAGGAAACGTCGTACTGTCTGCCGCACTTCCAGATAAGTCCATCCATCACTTTCACACTGTTTCAGTCCTACATTTTCATACAGATATTTTTTTACTGCAGATGGAGACTGTATCCTGATATATCCCTGCAGTTCTTTTATCTGCATATCCTGCAAGTGGTTAATAAAGAATTTCTCTTCGTCAGAGGTATTTTCTTCTGCCTGTATAAAAGCAGACTGCTGACCAAAAGAACGCTGCATCAAATTTGAAACATCCTGTACATAAGCTTCTGCAAGATTTCCCATAGAAAAGCAATGGCTGCTTGCAACTATAGTGATCGGACTTACAGTAACATTTTCAAAGTCCCGTATAATATCCTGTGCCAGTTTACATACCTCAGATATTCCCAGTTCCCCTGCGATCAGAAATTCATTGGAACGGTAAATATGATTAAAAATAAGCAGTTCAGGATTACCGCTGACTTCCTGCAAACGTTTTTTCACAGAAAAGGAAAGCAGATTCATATCATAATCATACAGTTGCATGAACTCCTGCAGGCGATGTATCTTTACAAGGATCAGCGTTCCTCCTGCAAATTCCATATGACTGTTCAGCACAAAGCCTGCACTTGAAGAAGCTGTCTTTGGATCAAGCAGCTGCGAAAATTCACGGTCCTTGATAAAGGAAGATGCCCTCTGTAATTCCTGCTGTTTCTGCAGTTCCTCTTCTTTTTTGCTCTGTCTCTGACTGATCAATTCCAGTGCCTTTGACAAAGCATTGATAAGATCTATTTTTCCAACCGGTTTCATAAGATAATGAATAGACCCTGACAAAAAAGAGTCTCTTACATATTCAAAATCATCATACCCACTGATCACAAATGTGATCATTTCCGGATATTCTGTGTGAACCTTCTTTAAAAGTTCCACTCCGTTTACATAAGGCATATTAATATCTGTGATCAGAATATCCGGTTTTTCTTCAGAAAGCCGTTCCAGTACCTCCTCTCCGTCAGAAGCCGGCTTCAGAAACTCCAGAGAATATTTCTCCCATGGTATGATCCTTGCCATCTTCTCTCTTGTCCAATATTCATCATCTGCAAATAAAACCTTATAACTTTTTACATGCATTTTGATTCTCCCCCTGTATTTTTCTTGGAATTTCCAGAAAAACAACCGTACCCTTTTCCGGTTCACTTTTAATCTTCACACCGTATGATTCACCGTATAAATACTGCATACGTTTATGTATATTAAAGATTCCAATGGAACGATTTTTCTGTTTTTCCCCGGGATCTTCCGAAAATAATTCCCGTATCTTCTCATCCGACATACCAATACCATTATCTTCTACGGAAATTAATAGATCATCCTCCCTGATCCCAGCTGAAATAATAACCTTTTTCTTTCCTTTCTGATTTTTCAGCCCATGGTTTAATGCATTTTCAACCAATGGCTGAATAGAAATCCTTGGCAATGTGTCCTGCAGAACATTATCGTCAATATGAAATTCATATTCTACCTGATTCTGCATACGCACATTCATAACATAAATATAATTTTTCAGATGGACAAGTTCTCCTGATACAGTGGAAAGAGGATTTTTCATATCCAGGCTATACCGAAACAGGCCTGCCAGAGACTGACAGAGATTACTTACCTGAATGCAGCCCTGTATTTCCGCAATACTTCCCATTGTGTCCAGTGTATTATATAAGAAATGAGGATTGATCTGCGCCTGAAGTGCCTGATACCGGGCATAATTCAGAGACATTTTGTTTTCATATTCATCAGCGATCAGCTTTTCGATCTGATCCAGCATATTGTTAAAACTCTTTCCAAGTTCTCCAACCTCATCATTTCTCAGATTTTCCATTCTAAGCTGAGTTTCACCACTCTGGATCCTTTTAACTGTTTTTGTCATCTCCTCAAGCGGCCGGCTTAATAACCGACTCACAAAATAAAAAGATATGCTGACAACAGCAAGCATGATCAATGTAATAAGTATCAGGTTTTCATTCAGGATCTTCTGATTCTTATTCAGCAGATCTCTTGGAATAAGAGTATAAGCCCCAAGATTGTACTTATCCTGATAAACTGAAAAAAACACTTTATTTTTCTCCTGTATATTCTCAAATTCCTGATCTCCTTTTTGGATCTGGTTAGAAATCTGCTCATACACATTACTGTCACTGTCCATAATATTTCCGGCAGCCAGCACAGGTCTGTCATTAAACGGCTGTAACCAGATAAATATTTCATCCTCCGAAGTGTACTTTCTCATAATTTTTTTCAGTATCTTACTGTCCACATCACAGACTACATATCCTATCTTCGAATGAATATTTACCGAATTATATACCTTCAACACAAAACGCACTATATTTTTCTCCCGGTATATATTGTAATAACTGGAAATCAGCATCTGAGTCTCATCTGAATCAACATATTCTTTTACCTTCTCTGCATTATCATCAAATAATGGATCATAAATATCTGTAGGATAATTATGTTTCGGTGTCACTGCCCGCCTGTATGTACTGATGATCCTGTGAGATTTATCATAAATATACAGAGAAACAACGCCATCTGAGGGCTGAAAATTCTCTGTGGCAATATCATAAGCAGTACGATAATACCGGTTCTGTAAGGTTGATGATTCCATTCCACTTCTCAGATCCAGAATTAATTCCTTCTCATTATAGATATCAATCAGTCCGTTCTCAATGGATTTGATAAATGTATAAATATCATCCTGCATATTCTCCATAGAACGGTAACTGTCAGACTTTGCCTGATTATAAATCAGCTCCGACGAAGTTGTCTGAAATAAATAAGTCTGTAAAAGAAGTCCCGCCAGTGTACACCCGAGACACAAAAATAAAATCTTCAAACGCATAGTTTTATTTTTCAGCATAAAAAAATCCCCCATAAAAACATTCCTGCCACAATTATAACAGACATTACAGGAAGCACTTAGGAGATTTTATAAATTTTACTAGTAATATTTTGAAGTTTTACAATTATGGAAAAATGCGCATATAATACAAGCCGCTGTATCTTCCACAGCGGCTTTGTCCGTTCTGCCACCAGAGCATATCTGAAAAAGTCTCCGGTGACAATTTTTAATTGTGTTGAGGTTAATAGTTATATGCTCCCTCGTAAGCATTGCACCTGTCTAATTTTCGCGACTGGTTCTGACAGGAGCTGCATCTGTCGCAGAACTCCTGCTCATAACAGGTGGAACAGGCGCATGTCCTGC
>ENA-OPSG01001473-OPSG01001473.1-human-gut-metagenome-genome-assembly--contig:-NODE-1473-length-10853-cov-28.162345_pt1 | contig 10853 bp, 8 predicted proteins | sample MGYA00241454_ERZ501900 | MGnify/ENA primary metagenome ERZ501900 (study PRJEB25962, sample SAMEA2042225) | human gut metagenome | biome: human gut; feature: human-associated habitat; material: faeces... | reverse complement strand
GGCTAGGCTATACGCTTAAAAGAAAGCTTACCAACCAGGAAAATCCGCTGACCCTTTTTTTGAGTCCCATGAAAAAGCCACCGATATGTACCATACTTCACTTATTCTCAACGATTTGCGTGAATCATTTTCAGGGATGAAATTCTACATTTGCATACCCTACTGAATAACGGATGAAATACAACGTCTGCTACAGGCTTTCTTATCCGATGATAATGATTGTACCTACAGGCGGATAATAGTAAGAGAAACAAAAAACGGTGGTTTTTTAGAGCCGGCAATAATAAAAACCACCGAATTTAATATTTCTCTCCAGCCATCCGCTCCATTCAGGATTGACGAAATAACCGAATGTGCAACTTCAAAAAGAAAATGATCATGAAACAAGGAACAATGAACATTCTATTTTTCGTTCTGAAAACAAAACTGCTGAAAAATGGCGAGGCTCCAATCCTAATGAGGATTACCATCAACGGGCAATATGAAGAAATAAGAATACAGAGAAGCGTTCCATTAAAGAACTGGAATCCGGCCAAGGGATGCAGCAAAGGAAAAGACAGGGCTTCCATTGAATTGAACAACTATAGTTCCGCCCTTACTACACGCGCATACGAAAAGCACAAGGAGCTGACCTTTGAATCGGCACTGATAACTCCAAAGACGATATTAAAGCGTGTGTTCGGAAAGGATGAGACTGTCCGGACGTTGCTTGGAACAGTCAAAGAAGAAATTTCCTCTATGGAAAAGGTTGTTGATATAGACTATTCTCCCGTCACCATCAACCGTTATAAGAATGTGCTCAGAAAACTTGAAACGTTTGTGCCGCGCTTTTATGAGAAGAATGATATTACATTCCATGAACTTTCCCCTGATTTCATCAAGGCTTTTGATGTTTTCCTGAAGACAGAAGCCGGACTGTGCCGCAACACAATAGTCCGCTACATGAAATGCCTGAAGAAAATCACCAATATGGCAATAGCCAAAGAATGGATGCGGAAAGACCCGTTTTACGGATATAAGATGGAACAGGACGAGACAGATCCGGTATTCCTGACAAACAACGAGCTTCAGGCTATAATGAACAGGAATTTCGATATTCCGAGACTGGAACTTGTCAAGGACATCTTTTTGTTTGCGTGCTTCACCGGTCTGGCGTTCGCTGATGTATCCACATTGAGACCGGAACATCTGGAGCAGGACAATAACGGTAACTGGTGGATAAGAAAAGGACGTGTAAAACTGGAGAGAATAAGAAAGTCAAGTTCCATAGCAAATGTTCCGCTTCTTCCTGTTCCATTGGCAATACTGAAGAAATACGAATCACACCCGATATGTCTTAAACAAGGGACTTGCCTTCCTGTTGTCTGCAATCAGAAGGCAAACAGCTACCTGAAGGAGATTGCGGACTTCTGCGGCATCAAAAAGAATCTGACCACACATGCAGCAAGACATATAATTTATTCTTACGTATTGAAAATAAATAGTTTACAAGATTTATTTTTTAGACAGGTAACGGTTTAGAAACGAGTAGAATTCTATGTTCTATCTTATTTTGCATTATTGATAAAGAACGCATTTATATAGCAAAAATAATATTTTTCATTCAATTAACAAAGCTCTCACTCTGAAAAAGGTAAGAAAAAGGAAGTCATAATTTATATGTTATCGTAAAGCATAAGGAATCCATCTATCATTTTCTCTATCATCACAGGGAAAGAATTCAAATCCTAAATCTATTGACAAAGTTAGATAGTTCACTCTAATTGATAGTTATTATTACTCATGATTTTTCCAAAAAAAATAAATTTAGCATTATAATTCCTATTTTCTTTTCTAATCCAGCTTTTAAGGTTGGAATTCCTGTTTTACGAACAATCTTTTGTTTTACTTGTGCAATACCCAATGCTCTTTTCCATGAGAAAGAAAAACCGAGAATACCTGTATTTGTTTTTTTGCCATATTCAGATAAAATTAAAAGGCTGGAATAACTCTGAAAAGATATATGGAGTCATTCCAACCTATAATATTTAGTTATCGTTTAGTTATTAAATGCCATCCTTCACGCACCCAAAGCACAAGGGAAGAACCAACAATAATTATTATCCAATCTTGCAAACTCAAACCGCAAACATTAAAAAATTGTTGAAGGCCTGGTATCTCTACCATTGCTACCTGTCCAATCATAATGATAGCCACAATGGTAAGCAATCCTTTACAACCTTTGAAATGCAATGCACTACGCCCAGTCTCAAAAGCACGTGCGTTGAAAAGATAGAAGAAGTGAGTCATCACAAAAATTGTGAAGAGCAGTGTCAGTTCGTAAGCAGTTACGTGTCCTTTTTCGCCCAACTGAAGTGTCAGCAAATCTGTGAGTTGATGAATGTCTGCGTGCTGGAAGATATAAAGCAGCCCGAGCAGCATCACAAAGAAGAAACCTCCCACACCTACAATGTTTGCAATCATCTGTTTGTTAAGAATGAATGCGTTACGGTTGCGAGGTTTATCCTGCATCACGCTCTCTGAAGGAGGAAGTGAAGCCAATGCCATTGCAGCAAAAGTATCCATAATCAGATTTATCCATAACATTTGGGTTACAGTCAATGGGCTTTCTGTCCCCATGAATGCACCACAAAGAACTAAGAAGCAAGCTGTAACGTTCACTGTCAGCTGGAATAGCAAGAAACGTTGAATGTTCTGATAAAGCGAACGTCCCCACATTACAGCTTTCCCGATACTGGAGAATGAATTATCGATAATGGTGATGTCTGATGCTTCTTTGGCGACAGATGTTCCATCACCCATAGATAGACCAACGTGAGCCGTATGCAATGCAGGAGCATCATTTGTTCCATCACCAGTAACGGCTACTACCTGATTTTTCTTCTGTAAAGCTTCTACCAACCGTTTTTTGTCCATAGGACGGGCACGAGCTATAATCTTCAAATCCTCTATACGGTCGAGTAGTTGTTCGTCAGTAAGTTCCTCAAATTCAGGACCGGTAATAATATTGTTATCTGTGTCCGTAGAACTCCAAAGACCAATTTGACGACCTATTTCTTTTGCTGTGCCCGGAGTATCACCCGTTACAATTTTTATGTTAATACCAGCATTCAAACATTCTTTCACAGCATTTGGAACATCCGCACGAACAGGATCTGCAATGGCTGCTATGCCAATGAAATGAAGTGATCCAGCTATCAACTTGTCATTTTCAATCACTGTATCATCGTTTTCCAATACTTGGTAGGCAAAGCCCAATGTACGCATGGCACGTTCTTGATAGGTTATTAGTTGTTTATCTACAGTTCCTTTATCCACATCGGATATTTTACATATATTAAAAATTATCTCAGGCGCACCTTTCACATAAAGTACTTTCTTGTCTGGTATAGCAGCGGATTCAACTATAGTAGCCATATACTTACGCTCCGTAGAGAAAGGAAGTTCTTTCACTATATTTACACTTTCACGTAACATACGATAATCAATACCCTTACTGCTTAACCAAAGTAACAATGCTCCTTCTGTCGGATTGCCAAGTACTTGAGGCTTCGTGACGATGGAGAAATCAATAGACGCTGTAGAATTCACTGCAAACCCTTCGTTGATAACATTGTCGGAAACATTGGTTGCATAAACTTTTATGTCGTCCACTTTCATTTGGTTTTGTGTCAATGTACCTGTTTTATCTGTACAAATAACGGTTGTTGCCCCCATCGTTTCGCATGCGTGCATTTTACGGACAAGATTGTTTGTGCGTAACATTCTCCTCATGGAATAAGCCAATGAGAGTGTAACGGCCATAGGCAGTCCCTCAGGTACAGCTACAACAATTAAGGTAACTGCAATCATTAGCGTTTGCAGAACATATGCTATAAAAGGAGCTATCTGTTCCATAGAACCAAAGCAATCAGTTCCATTGCTTATCAAATAGACTGCAATACGACCGATAATAATCAAAGCAGCAAATCCATAACTTACCTTAGTAATCCAGTCACTTAGGCCATCCAGTTGTTCGTTTAATGGAGTCTTCACGCTGTCATCAATCTGTGCAGCCTCAAACACTTTACCTTGTTCCGTAGTGTCTCCAACTGCTAACACACGGAAAATGCCATGTCCTTCCATCACTTTTGTACCCTTCATTACATGGTTGGTAGGATAAGTGGCGTTTTTGTCAAATTCTTCCTTATTGATACTTTTACCACATACAGGTTCACCTGTCAGAGTTGATTCATCCAAATGTAGTTGTACAGCTTCTATCAATTCACCATCTGCGGCGACCTCTTCACCGGTATTGAGGATAACTATATCACCAACAACCACATCCTTACGAGGAATTTGTTTGACATTGCCATTGCGAATTACTTCTACCGGTTCGTCATCGTTTACTTGATTGAGAATTGTAAATTCTTTATCAGCTTGAAGTTCGAAGTAGAATGCCAAGCCCGTAGCGAGTAGAATCGCTACGAAGATTCCTGCAGGTTCAAAGAAGACTTCGCCTCCTTCTCCCAAACCGAAATATTCATAGAATGAGATACCGATAGACAACACACCTGCAATCATCAGAATTATGATGAGAGGATCTTCAAATTTTTCTAAAAATTGTTTCCATAACGGATCTTTCTCCGGCGGTGTCAAGAGGTTGGCACCATATTTTTTTCGACTTTCGAGCACTTCGGCATCGGTTAAGCCCTCATAATGAACTTTTTTCTCCATTTTTATAAATTATTTTATTGATAAATAATTGGGGACAATTCTTCATCAATGCTTTTCCCTAAAAAACGATAAGTCCCGCTCAAATTATTTATTAAGTTTGGTATATGAATAATTATATAACAGAACGGCAATAAACGCCGAATAAATAAATAGAATAAGCTCCGTCGGGAAATTATATTACCAACGGAGCCATTCCTTATTTCACTTAATTCATAAGTTGATTTACACGTGATTGGATTTCTTCATAGCGAGCTCCTAATCTATTCTTACGTTCCGGATTATTACCATATTCTCCCCGTATAACCTTCATAGCCTCTGTTTCTGTATCCTCCGAAACAGATGTTGCAGGCATACTAGTTTGTGAAGATTTCTGTACTGGTTCAGCATTAGTAGGCATATCACCTGGTACAGCTACATCTGATGTCTTATCAACATCTGATGAATTTGTCTCAAGAGCAGATGCTGTTATCCCTGCATATGTTGAATCAGATGCAGCTGTCTCATCATCTTCAGATGGCGAAGTATCCTTCGGTAATTCAGAAACAGCAGGAGTTGTTTCGTTTGTAGAATTATCATTAGAAAAAAGCCACCATCCCAACACACACAGCGCAACAATTACTAATGCACCAATTAACCACTTCTTAGACCCTTTATTGTTTGCTCCCTCAACTTGCGAAGATTGACTAGCAAGATCGGATTGATTTATCGGCTTTGAATCTGTCAATAAAGGTTTTGATTCAACTTGAAGTTCATCACTGTCCTTCGTTAAATCAAATCTACGTTTTTTACCTTTAGAAATATCAAATTCGCGGTCCGAGCCTTTATTAAGTTCAAACCTTTGTTTTTTATCGTTTGCCATAGTATTATTCCTCTGTATACATATCTACCAGTGTTTGTAGCCCACCATTATAGCCATTACCCATAGCTTCAAAAGTCCATTCACCTTCATCATTGATAAGGAAACGGGCCACAACACATGCATCTTCCGTCTGGTAATCCTTGCTCAATTCATAACTACAAAGAGGATCTCCGGACTCTTCATCTATAACAGTTATTTGTGCATTTTTAACTTGACCAAATGTTTCGTTAGCATCATTCGGGACATACACCGACGATGTAATCACAACTTCTTGCACCTCAGGAGCTATTTTATTCAAGCAAATATTTATTGTCTCAATACCCCCTTGAAGTTCATCTTTGGGACCAAGTACTGCCCCATCAGCACTCATCGGACGAGTTGAAGCCAAATAATTGGCTTTATTCCCAAATTTAGTGCGGTCAAATGGTTCTGTACGGTTTTTCGAGTTATAAAATACAAATGCTGCATCATTTACAATCAAGCCATCTGCATTTAAAAGCCACGCTTGTGCATCCAGATCTCCGTTTTGCCAAGTAAGTTCAACTCTAATATTATTTAACCCGAGAGTTTTATCTATTATGAAACGTTCACCACTACTAAGTTTTGTAAGATTAAATCTTCCCATAGCAACACATTTTTATTGATACATATCTACTAAAGTTTGTAATCCGCCATCATATCCTTTACCTATAGCTTCAAATTCCCATTCACCGTCTTCATTCAAGACTAATGCACCTGCAACAACAGCCGTTTCAGAAGAAAAATGCTCTTTCAGATTATAAGCACAAAGCTCTTCACCACTTTCTTCATTGGTAATTACAATTTGTGGTTCACGTACATCTTTAAAAGTTATTTTATCTCCTTCATCGTAAATTGTTACACAGAAAACGATTTCAGTGATTTCCGGACGAACTTTAGACAAATCAACATGCATGGTTTCTCCAGCTTCTTCACTACCTCCCTCTTCATCACCTGTATCATCGGCCGACCCTACCACAGAACCGTCAGAACTAATAGGCACTGTATTATCACGCCAATTCTTTTTGCTACCAAATTTAGTCCTATCATAAGGCTCAGAACGGAAATTGGACTTGTAGTACACAAAGTCTGCATCCTCTGTAATCACGCCATCATCATTCAAAAGAAATGCAGAAGCATCAAGATCTGCGCCAGACTTCCAGTTAAGATCAACTTGGATAGTTGAAAGTTCATCACTTTTACCTAATGAGAATTTCTCACCCTTTTTAAGATCAAAATTTCTTGCCATAATAGTATTGTTTAAAGTTATTTAATTTTACGATATTCAAGAAGTAAGGTTCTATATTCTTCGGCAGGAATACCTAGCCTAGTACATAAATCCAAATATTCTTCCAATTCTTTTATTATTCGTTTTATTTGTTCAGTATTTTTATTTTTCTTATATTCTTCCAAAGAAAGCTTGCGTAACTCAACCCCTTTCTGTGAACGAATAATTTCAGACAACAGACGAGCTTTCAAGCTATTGCCATTGGTTCTATACCTATCACGAGCTTCCTTGAGTTTATTCTGTGCAATTAATTCCCGTCCTTTATCAGTTTCCTCTTGTTTTTGTTGTTTCTGAGTTTTTTCCGTCTGCTTATAACTTTGCTTATCAGAACTTGATGAAGCCCTTTCAGACACTAACGGATTTCTAGAGGTAACATTTTCTTTAGACCTAGAAATACAATGACTTTTCGGGTACTCCACAGAATCATTTTCCCTTTCACCAAGAGAAGGTTTTTCTATCGGAATCGCATCTAATTCTTCATTTATTTTCGCAGTCAATTCTTGGGCACCATACACATTGCTACATAGATCTCTAAATTCGGTTAGTATTGCCCTAGCTTCCTTATAGTTTTGAGTACGCACCTTAGCCTTAGATTTAGCTTTAATCTCTCTCCATTTACGGTCCAATTGTTTAGCCTCTATATTAATATGTGGGGTCAGATTCTCTATCTGCGCATTAATATCATTTAGTATATCTTCTACACCTAGCGTGGATTTTATTTCAGCATAAAAAGTCTGCAAAATTGATTTAGCTTCATCTTTTTTCCCATTCGATGCTTTACCAGAAGCTTCGGCCTTAATCTGTCGCCATTTTCTTCTTACCTCTTTAGACAAATCAGGCATGGAAGAGTCAAGGATGACGGACTTGGGGGCAGATTTCTCTAAGTCTAAAGATTCAGTTGCAGGAGTTCTAATATCAGCATCATGGATTTTAACTTCTAACGGTGGAACATCTTCAGCAATGAGCAAACTCATAGTCTTATTTCGTAATATGTCATTACTCCGAACAATTTTAAGAAATCCATGTCCAAGATTCTGCTCAAAATAGGCATTACCCGCTGCAACCCCTCGTAAAAGCAGCAATATGTTACTTCTATCAACTATGTCTGCATTACGAAGAAAACTGTCGAGCCCGGCTTTTAATGATTGGCTTTCATCGGTCTGAATGAAGTCCACAGAAGTTCGATTCAAACTATATTTATATTTACCACCACTTGATAAGGTCAACCATTCAGAAACCATAGGTGCGGTGGAGTTAATAAAATCAGCAGCTACCTTAGTAAGGATAGAATCTTCTAAATCACGGGATAACCACGGATTTTGACCTATGATATCATTCCAAATTAGATTTTTTACATATTCTAATCTAGGATCAATACCTAAGCCTCTCAGAACAATATGATTATTCACCGAATCTGCATTGAGATTAAAAAGCGTCAGTCTTAAATCAATTCCTTCTGTCCATGCGACTAAAACTTTTTCACAATTATAATCTTTGGACAATGATTCATTTATAAACCTAGCAATGTAAGTATCATAATCAATCACCCTCACACGCACATAACCACTATCCTTGAACAAACTGGTTATATAGGCTCTTTCATTGGACTCGATATCAGCCTCACAAACAATAGAAAGAGGCATATTCGCCCTATTTTCCGTCAATGAACCATATCGATTAAACAAAATGCTCCGATAAAATTCACGGAAAACAGTTTCTGCAGCATCTAACAATAAATTACCTATGGGCTTACACTGATTACCAAACTGATAGGTTTCTCCTTCACTTAATCGATCAAAATAATTATCGAAAGCATTAGGAGTTCCCGTTTGAGCAGCACGTGCAGCCTCTTCACCTATAACAATTCCTGACTGAGAACAATAAAATGCTAAAGGTGAAGGCCAGTTTCCTCCTGGCATCAGCTGCAGTTTATCCTCACCATCGCGTAACCAATATTCAAAGGATATGCGATGGTGGGAAAGTGACATAATTATTTTATATTTATCTTCGTTCATTAGACCATTTTAAGCAACGTATTATCATAGAATTTCATTCCTTCCAAAATAATAATTGGAGCTACAAAGTCAAATGGTTTCCTAGTTTGTTGAGACTCTCTTGCAGCTTTACGGAATTCCGGCATATTTTGCACATAACCAGTTATACTCATCTGACGACATGCTTTTTCTAAAATAGCAGGATCCGTTTTCCAATTAAATAACTGGCTAGCTGCACTATAGAAGAAGCCACAAAACTCTGTAAATTTATCAGCTTGTACATGATCAGAATCTACACAGAACCGAATTCCAATAGATTTTAACATGTCAGGCGTGATGGAATTAGTAAAGTCCAATGGTCTTCTTATATTATCATTACCGATAACTTCAAATCCTGTTTCACCAATAATCTCTGAAGGTTGTTCTAATTTAGGTCTCTGAAGAATCGTATCACCTTTAGCTAAACCTTTAGAAACTTCATATTTGATGTCTGGGTCATTAAGTTTAGGTAGTTCTATCAATTGCCAGCCTGCTAAAGATTCCATTAACGATTCTCTACCAAATCCCATGACAAACATATTTCCATAATACTGATTGGCTGCATTCTTATTGATTACCTTAAGCCATTGGAACAAACGAGAACCTTTACCAGCAAACGTCACACGCACATTCGGTTTTTTCTTTGCCGGCCATTCAGTTTCAGGCGTTCTGCGTAAATCATCTACTAACTTGTGTGCTATTTGACCAGCATAATACATAAGAAGTCCTGTAACATACATATTTACACGCATCAATTGAGGACAATCTGAAGCAATACTCTGATAGAACGATTCTAATTGTGAATCATCGAGTCTGTTCACAATCTGATCAAAGAAATATGGAGCCGTGTGCTCATTGTATGTATTTGGACCAAAATTCAATCCTACCATTTGGATTTTATATCTGGAACAAATGCTGTCAAGTACCTTCTGGAATGCAGGAAACAATGAAACAGACTGAGACACTCTTTGAGCTGCAAATCTCAAAGAATTCTGTTTAATCATAGTGATTCCATTACTTAAATAGAACAAAGCCGAAATATCTGTTGTACTACCACCAACATCAAAACATAAGTTAAGTACATTTGCTTCTTTTCCGTATTTAACAGATATGAAATTGGCTACAGCCTCAGCTTCAGAAAGACTAGGATTCGCATTCGGACCTGTCATCGTATATAATGGTTCTGGCTTATAAGATATTTCTGCTTTAGGATCATCAGGTAACAGATCGAAAGTCCATCGATGCAGCCAATCTATGAACAACTTGTTGAACAAATAAAAGCTCAAATCATAAATGGTCAATTGCATGAAAATGATGTATTACCATCAGTTCGTGCGTTATCAAAAGAATTAAAGATAAGCGCATTAACAGTTAAAAAGGCGTATGATCATCTTGAAACAGAAGGATTTACAGCAACGATTCATGGCAAAGGCACTTATGTAAAAGGGGCGAATCAAGAGTTGTTGTTGGAGGAGCGGCGCAAAGAAGTCGAAACTGAACTGGAAAGTACCATTGATAAAGGAAGACGTTACGGGATGAACGACGATGAGATAAAAGCTTTATTTAATTTGATTATGGAGGAATAAGATATGTTAGAACTAATTAATGTGCAAAAAGATTATGGACGTTTTAAGCTTAATTGTTCTTTAGAAGTTAAGGCTGGTTGTGTTACTGGGCTGATCGGACAAAATGGTGCTGGTAAAAGTACTACTTTTAAAGCTGTTTTGGGTCTGATTTCAGTAGATAGTGGGACTGTTAAATTATTTAGCAAAGATATTAAAAGATTAAGTATAGAAGATAAACAAAATATTGGGGTCGTGTTATCGGATTCGGGATTTAGTGAATATCTGAGGATTGAAGATATCATCCCTATTATGGAATCACTGTATCGTCATTTTGATAAACAGATGTTTATTGAAAGAGTTCGTCATTTTGAATT
>ENA-OPSG01001472-OPSG01001472.1-human-gut-metagenome-genome-assembly--contig:-NODE-1472-length-10856-cov-3.903157_pt1 | contig 10856 bp, 7 predicted proteins | sample MGYA00241454_ERZ501900 | MGnify/ENA primary metagenome ERZ501900 (study PRJEB25962, sample SAMEA2042225) | human gut metagenome | biome: human gut; feature: human-associated habitat; material: faeces... | reverse complement strand
GTTTCGATAGATGAACACTGCATGGCAAAGCAAGGTTTCGTCTCTATTGTCCGCCAGTTCCTTTTCCGTTTTAATTGTATTTGGCTTTACTATATCAATGCAGGCGGATTTTTCAATGGGGAACTCTTTACCATCTTTCATTCGATAGTAATATGCGTTATCTTCTCGATCGGGCACAAAGAAATATAAATCATTTTTCAGTGTAGCCAATCCATTGCGAATTTTCCATGTACCCAGAGGAGTGCCTACATGCTCGATTTTATAGATAAGGTCATCATGCACAGCATCGCAGAGTCTCCACGGCTGATTTTCTGCAAAGTCCTTCATGTGGTAAGTTGTAAAGCTCTGACTGCCCAATTTCTCGGAATCTTTCATCCGTGCGTAATGAATTGTTCCGCCAGCTTCTCGGTATGCACTGGTAACGCAAGTATAACTGGTCACATTGCTAAAAACCTGTGAATCTCTAAAATCAATGATCTCTAATGTAATATCTTGGCTTTTAAAATAGTTTCTGAGTCCCCGGCCATTGACCGCCTGAAGGTACGTGTTTGGGGAAATGTAAACCAATTTTCCGTGAGAATTTAATAATTTCAGGCCAACCTCATAAAACGGCATATATAAGTCCATATTACCGCTTTTTCCACATTCCCAGTCGGAAAAGAATTCTTTCGTCTTGTCGGATACATTTCGTGCACGAACATAAGGAGGATTACCAACAATACAGTCAAAACCATTCGGTGTTCCTTTTAATACAACAGTGCTGGTATGTGGATCTAACATATCTGCACATAACAAGTGATAGCGATTTAGAGGCTTTTCGCTATTCATGGAAAGCAGCAAGTCTATCAATATTTTAGCCCGCTCAATGGCATGATGGTCTATATCAATTCCATACAGGTACTTGGAAAAAAGGTCATAATAAGACTTTTGGTATCTTTTATGAAACATTTCTGCAGCCGTGATTAGGAACGATCCACATCCGCAGGACGGATCGCACAAAACAGGAATTTCATTCTGCTCTTGTCACGGTCAATACCGCTCTCCGAGCAGCTCTGCAATATCAGGGCGGCCATGCTTATCAGGCACACCGCCAGTTTCACAAAGGGTCTGTTTCTCATAATCGTTCTTGTTTGAAGGTTGATGTTTGTCTCTGTTCTTCCCGTCTCTTCTCCGCCATCCGCCTGACGGCAGCCTCCAGGTCTCCTCCGGATTCTTCTGCCAGCCGCTGCACTTCCAGCTTCTCGGACTCTTCCGTCGAGAACGTGAAATACTCTTCCTCGCTCACTTCCGTGGCATACACCGCCGAATGGGTGCCGCCCAGCCCGATCCACACCTCCCGGTAGGAACGTCCGGGATGGTTCGCCTGGTTGATGGAGAGAATCTGCCCCTTCTCCTTGTCGGTCAGGCCGAGCAGCCGCTGGATATGCTCGAACTTGTTCATGTATTTCCGCTGGTCCAGCACTGGGGGTGGACGTGGAGGTGCTGCGTCCCCGCCGCCCTGGGCTGGCGCGGTATGTGTGCTCGGAGGCGGCCGCAACGATGACCTCGCCGCACCATCCGATAAATGAATAAATAAAAAAGATCCATGCCAGTTCATATATTGTGTTTACCATATTTTCTCTTTTGAATTCCTTTCCCGCACATCTTTTTTGCAAAGACGCAGTTTCAGATGCACCTTCGATAAAAATAATCCCCCCGGACACGGTTTTATACGAGACTCTCACTCCTGCCCGGGAGGCGCCGCTTTATGTGATGCGTTCTTTTCTATCCGAGCACATCTTTATACAGGGCATGTTTTTCCAATGCCTCCGTGATTTTGACCATATCGGACAGATCTCCGATCATGATAACGCCTGCAAGGCGGTTGTTTAAAAAGTAATATTTACTGTATCTTCCTTTTCCCATATCTTTAAATTCTGCCGTCTTATAAAGCAGATTCGGATTTTTCCCGTTATCTCCGGCTGCGAAAAGAGCCGTGTTCATCCCATGGAATGTCAATGTCGGAGCTGTCGCCGCATACTCAATCTGATCCCCTGCCGCATTTGCGCCCGCGATACGTCCCTGTTCGGAAGCCTCCGGCCAAACAGCATAGTTTGCCCCGTTAAATTCCGCACAGTCACCGCATGCATATACGTTCGGAACACTCGTTTCCATCCGTTCGTTCACTTTAACGGCACGGTCCGCATCAAGTCCGATCTCCTTAGCCAATGCTGTATTTGCACGCACTCCCGCCGATACAACGACAACTTCCGCAGGAATCACCTGACCGTCAGACAAGCGGACTCCCGATACATGTCCGTCTCCTTCCACTGCTTCCACGGAAACGCCCGTACTGATCTTCACACCGCTCTTTTCGGCGAACATCCTCAAAATGTCCGAAGCGTTCTCGTCAAGCTGACGTCCCATAAGAATCGGAGCAGCTTCTAACACTTGTACATCAACCCCCGCTTTTTTCAGTTCCCAGGCAGCTTCCAGACCAAGCACACCGCCTCCGATCACAACTGCTTTCGCCGCATGTTCCATCATTTTTTCCAGTTTTTCCACATCTGCAAGGCGGCGGATCGCAACTACTTCCGGCAAAGAACTTCCTTCGATCGGAGGTATAAAGCACTCGCTTCCAAGTGCATAGATCAGTCTCGTGAAATGCACTTTCTCTCCGCTTTCAAGAATCACTTCTTTTTCATTTACATCGACAGACGCCACTTTCTTTCCTAACATTTGGAACACTTTGTTTTCTTCATACCATGACGGATCTACGATCGCGATCTGATCCGCGCTCAATCCTGCCACGATCGACTTTGTCAGCATCGGACGGTTGTATGCCGGATACTCTTCATCGGAAATGATCGTAACAGCTCCCGTTTTATCACGTTCCCTTATCGCCTTGGCAGCGTTAAATCCTGCCGTTCCGTTTCCGAGGATAACATAATATTCTTCTGTATTATTCAAAACGGCGCTTTCTTCTGCTTCAACTTCTATAAAATTCTCTTTTCCGACTCCGCACACCGGACATATCTCGATCGAAGAATCGAAAATTTCTCCGCAGACAAGACATTTCACAAGCGTTCTGGCGCCTTTTTTCTTCGGCTTTACAGGTTCTTTGTTCTGCACGATGCACCCGAACTGATATCCGTACTCATAAGCGCTCACAAGATCCGCTTCCGATGGTTTAAACCGAACGCGGAATCCTTCCGATACTTTCATTTTCAGTTGTTTCAGACGCTGCGTAATATTCGGCACTCCTTCTCCGCTCCAACCGTAGCTTCCGAATGCGCCGGCATATTTTCCTCCGTGAGTAGCCGGAAACATTGCAAGTGTAAGATCCCATATCGGCTTGAGCGCTTCTCCGACAATCGTAGGAGTTCCAAGCAATATTCCGTCCGCAAACAAAAGTTCTTCGTTCACTTTCTCTGCGTCTGCCTCAACCATGTCATAAGACCTGACGTCGATATCGCCGCTGTCTTTGACTCCTTCCGCGATTTTTTCCGCAAGCATCTTCGTGTAGCCATATGCGCTCACATACGGGATAATAACTGTTTTTTTCTCATTCGGATTGACCACTGTCGACCATTCTCTGTATTGCTTCATAACCTGTCTGATCCGATCTCCTACGAGAACCGGTCCATGCCCCGTACAGATCATGGAAATATCCATTGTTTCAACACGGTCGAGAGCTTTAAGCATAAAAGGTTTGAACGGTCCGATAATGCAGTCATAATAATATTTCAAAGCACTTTGATAATCCGCCTCATTTTTAATCTCACTTGATACGACTTCCGGGAGGCAGTAATGTGCACCGAAAGAATCACATGTTACAAGAATCTGTTCTTCCTCAATAAAAGTGTACATCGTATCCGGCCAATGAAGATTCGGAACAAACAAAAACTCAAGCGTCTTATTTCCGATCGTCATCTTCTCTTTATCCCTTGCCGGAATGCCGACAAAATCCCGGTTTACGATCTCTTTCAGGAAACCGAGTGCACATCCCGTAGCGATCACCTTCATCTGCGGACTATAATCGAGAAGGCGTTCTACGCTTCCGGCATGATCCGGCTCTGTATGACTTACAACAAGATAATCGATTTTCCGAATGTCGATCACTTCTTGAAGATGTTCCAAATATTCGTCAAAAAACTTCGCTTTTGCAGTCTCGAAAAGAACTGTTTTGTCCCCCGCCTTCATCACATAAGAATTATAAGTTGTACCGAATTCCGTATACATGATAATATCAAATACTCTGAGTTGATCGTCAATAATACCTGTCCAATAAAAATCATCTCTTAATTTCAAACTTTTCATTTTCTGCCTCCTCTTTTTCTTTTTTATGAAACTCCGTTTTTCTTGCAAATATCCGCCAGACAGCACTTCTCGCAGTACGGCTTTGTCCTTGCAGTACACACATCCCGCCCGTGGAAGACAAGCCTGTGACAGAAATCGCTTCCCTCCTGAGGAGGAATGATCTTCCACAATGCCATCTCGACCTTTTTCGGTTCTTTTATCCCATCTACGAGTCCGATCCGGTTTACAAGCCGGATACAATGCGTATCTGTCACAATCGCAGGTTTCCCGAACACATCGCCCATGATAAGGTTTGCGCTTTTTCTTCCGACTCCCGGAAGTTTCATCAGCGCGTCAAAATCATCCGGCACTTTCCCTTCATACTCATCCCGGATCATCTTCATACAGCCGCTGATATCGCGCGCCTTGCTTCTGCCAAGACCGCACGGACGCACAATTTTCTCAATCTCATCTACATCCGCTTCCGCCAAAGCTTCCACTGTCGGATATTTTTCATATAACCCTTCCACCACTACATTGACACGGGCATCTGTACACTGTGCCGCAAGCCGCACACTGACAAGCAGTTTCCATGCCTGATCATAATCAAGCGTACAGCCGGCGGACGGATATTCTTTTTTCAGCCGCTCGATCACCTGTAACGCACGCTGCTTTTTTGTCATCTTTGGTATCCCTCCGCTATCATTTCTCATCCATATGTTTTCTCAGTTCGGCAAGAGCTTCCGAAAATCTTTTTGACACAGCCGTCGGATTGCCTTTCAAATGTCTTGCTGCACGGATATAGCTTCTGTCTGTTCTGTCGTGCATCTTCGTCATCTCCCGGGAAATATTTTTCTTGATCTTCGCGTATTCTTCCCGTTTATCTTCGCCGATCAATTCGTCAACCTTTGATGTAAATTCTTCCTTCATCAACAGTTCCGCCCTCTCCGACAATCTTGCAAGAAGACGCTGTCTCTCTTCGCGCCTTGCATGAACACGCGCCAGATATTCTTCTTTGCGTGAATTGATTTGTTCGCGGCGTTTCTTCTTTTGAACTTTGATCTCTTCTTTGTATCCCTCTACCATCTCTTCTGCGCGCTGACGGTAACTGTCCATATGCTCTTCTGCCAGTTTTTTGTAATCTTCCGCCATTTCTTCCGCACGTCCGCGGTAATCCTCTACATGTTCTTCTACACGCCTGCGATAATCTTCTACAAACTCACCTGCGCGCTGTCGATAATCTTCCACAAATTCTTCAGAAGCGACTTTTAATTTCTCCTGTATCTTCCTGATCTGTTTTTTGCTTTCTTCAAGCTGTGCAAGAATCCGCTTCAGATCCATCGCATCATTAAACGACTGCGTCACATCGACCGCCGCCGCAACAGTCAGCACAAATGCGATACCCTCCGCAATAATCGTCGGAATCTTCAGCACCGCTCCCTCGATCGGTACATGAACAAACTTAACAAGTAAAACGGAAAACAATCCCCACCCCAAAGACGAGGTAAGACAAATATATCCGTTCAGATTAAATTTCTGATTGCTGTAATCCCAGTATTTCACATTGAAAAGTCTCTCCATAACCGCCCCTGTAACGTATTCCAACAGCGTTGCTCCAACCATGCCGAATAAAAAGATCAACGGAATACTGTCTCTGACTCTGATCGTACTGATCAAGACCGCAAGCGCTCCGAATCCATAGATCGGCAGCATCGGCCCGTACATAAATCCGCGGTTTACCCAGCGGCGTTTCCGCACAGAAACAAAACAGCATTCCCATACCCAGCCGATAAAACTGTAAATGAAAAAGAACAATACCCATTGTGTCAGATGATATGACTGCATGTTTATTTCTCCTCAATCGCTGTAATCAGGTCAACTCTTCTTTGATGACGTCCTCCTTCAAACTCAGCGTCAAGCCATGTCTCTACGATCATTTTCGCAAGCTCCGCTCCTACCACACGAGCTCCGAACGCCAGGATATTACAGTTATTGTGCACTCTTGCCATCTTTGCCGTAAACGGCTCGCTGCAAACCGCGGCGCGGATTCCTTTTACTTTATTTGCCGCAAGAGAAATTCCAAGACCTGTTCCGCAGATCAGGATTCCCTGTTCAACCTCGCCTGCTGCCACTGCTCTTGCCACGATTTCCCCGTAGACCGGATAATCACAGCTCTCGCTTGAATTTGTTCCGTAATCTACTACTTCATGTCCTTTTTCTTTCAGGAAACTAATGATTTCCGCCTTTAATTCTAATGCTGAATGGTCATTTCCGATTCCGATCTTCATATTCTTCTCCTTTTCTTTTCCACTTTATTTTATTTACATGCTTCTTTACAATAAAATTGATTTCTCTATCATCATAACAAATCCGGCGCTGTGATTCAATAAACCTAATTTACAAAACGCTCTTTAGAAAGCCGGTTCTGTCAAACAATTTTTATAAAAATATTTCCTCAAGTTGTTCCGGTTTCCCGGCGCGATAAGTCGCATCCGCTTCTGTTTCCGGTTCGCCCCATACCGCATGAACACAATCCACTCCCGCATTGAGGGCGCATGCCATATCTGAAGCGCTGTCTCCGATATAGACGGTTTCTTCTTTCCGCGCTCCTGACAGTTCCATATATTTCAGCAGCGGCTGTGCCGACGGTTTATGCTCTTTCGTGTCATCGGCACATATGCATATCGAAAAATATTTTCGTATCGGAAGCTGATCAAGAACAAGCTCCAGTTCCTCGCGTGTTCTTGATGTTACGACACCAAGCGTACTTCCTTTTTTCTCCAGTTTTTCCAGAAGTTCTTCTATTCCGTCAAAAATGCGGATCATATCGATGTTCTTCTCTTCATTTGCCACCCACATTTCGACTGCGCCCGGGATTTTTTCTTCTTCCACCCCGAGAAGATGCATATTTTTCACAGATGTATTAGCCAGCACAAACTTCAGATCTTCTATCTCGTACCGCTCTCCTTTTACCGTCATGAGCATCTCCTGCAATGAATATAATATGCAGTCTCTCGTATCGATCAGTGTTCCGTCCACGTCAAAGACAATATGTCTGTATTTTGCCATTCCTATACCTCCCGCTGTCTTCTCAAATCTTTTTTCTTCTTTCTTTTTTCGTTTTTCAGGAAATTCCTCTCATCGTAAGCTGTATCCTCTTCTTTTTCATATCCACGCTCATCACCTTTACATCCACAACGTCTCCGACGCTCACTGCCTCAAGGGGATGTTTGATATAACGGTCTGTAATCTGGGAAATATGTACGAGACCGTCCTGATGAACTCCGATATCCACAAACACGCCGAAATCAATGACGTTTCGCACCGTTCCTTTCAATATCATTCCTTCTTTTAAATCTTTCATTTCCAGTACGTCCGTTCTAAGAATCGGTTTTGGCATCTCGTCACGCGGGTCGCGCGCAGGCTTTTCCAACTCTTTTACGATATCGCGCAGGGTGATCTCGCCGATTCCTAATTCTTCTGCCGTCGCTTTATAGTCTTTTATCGTAAGAGATAATCCCGCCAGATTATGAGCCGCCACATCTTCCGGTGAATACCCCTGCTTTTGCAAAAGGCCTTTTGCCGCTTCATATGATTCAGGGTGGACGCCCGTACCGTCAAGCGGATTCTCTCCGTCGCGGATTCTCATAAATCCCGCACATTGTTCAAACGCTTTCGGCCCAAGTTTCGGCACTTTCAGAAGTTCTCTTCTGCTCGTAAACTTTCCGTGCTCCTCTCTGTAGGCTACAATATTTTTAGAAATCGCCGAACTGATTCCCGAAATGTACGATAAAAGCGGCGCAGACGCCGTATTCAAATCAACGCCGACTTTATTAACGCAGTCCTCTACGACTCCCCCAAGCTTTTCTCCCAGTTTCTTCTGATTCATATCATGCTGATATTGTCCGACGCCTATCGACTTCGGATCGATCTTCACAAGTTCGGCCAATGGATCTTGAAGTCTTCTCGCGATGGACGCCGCGCTTCTTTGACCTACATCAAACTTCGGAAATTCCTCACTTGCAAGCTTACTTGCCGAGTAGACAGAAGCTCCCGCTTCATTGACGATCACATACCGAACCTGCTCAGGTATCTCTTTCAAAAGTTCCACGATAAACTGTTCTGATTCACGGGAAGCAGTTCCGTTTCCAAGCGAAATAAGTGAAATATGATATTTCGGAATGATCTTCTTTAGCAAGTCCTTACTTGCCTTGATCTTCTGCGGAGTCGTCGGAGCCGTCGGATAAATGACCGTAGTTCCGATCACCTTTCCCGTCGGATCGACAACTGCCAGTTTACATCCCGTACGAAACGCCGGATCCCATCCAAGCACTACTTTCCCCGCGATCGGCGGCTGCATGAGAAGCTGATGCAGATTTTTCCCGAATACGTCGATCGCTCCGTCTTCCGCTTTCTCCGTCAGTTCATTTCTTATCTCCCTTTCGATCGCAGGCTCGATCAGACGTTTATAACTGTCCTCGACAACTTCTTTTAAGACCGAAGTCGTATACGGATTATCATTTACGATCGTCTTTTTCTCTAAATATCTCAGAATATCTTCCTCCGGAGCCTCTACTTTGACCGTCAGTATTTTTTCTTTCTCACCACGGTTCAGCGCAAGAATCCGATGTCCGGCAAGCTTTTCAACCGATTCTTCAAATTCGTAATACATCTCGTAAACAGATTCTGTCTCCGGATCTTTTGCTGTAGAAACGACTTTTCCTTTTTTCATCGTCGTTTTTCTGATCCATGTACGATAATCCGCATTATCGGAAATGATTTCCGCAATAATGTCTTTTGCTCCGGCGATTGCTTCTTCCTCTGTCTTTACTTCTTTTTCTTCCGAAATATATTGCTTTGCGGTTTCTTCCAAAGGTTCTTTTGCCTGCTGCAGCATCATATACGCTGCCAAAGGCTCTAATCCTTTTTCTTTCGCGATCGTCGCCCTCGTCCGCCGCTTCGGACGATATGGCCGATACAGATCTTCCACTGTCACGAGCGTCTCAGCTAAAAGGATCTTCTCTTTGAGTTCTTCTGTCATCTTTCCCTGCTCTTCAATGCTCGAGATCACCTGCTCTTTCTTCTCTTCCAGATTTCTCAGATAGAGAAGTCTTTCATGAAGCTTCCTAAGCTGCTCGTCGTTGAGTGACCCGGTCGCTTCTTTTCTATATCTCGATATAAACGGGATCGTATTCCCTTCATCGATCAAAGTTACCGCCGCGTCAATCTGCCAGCGGTTCACATCAAGTTCTTCTGTCAGTTTTTGATTGATATCCATTTATAAAAATCCTCTCTCTAAATTAATTCACAAACAGCATTATACATAGTTTACCACACACGTACATTCCATTCCACCTTTTCCCGCGAACTTTACACGACTGCTTTACATTATTGACCGGTCTTGTCTGTCTTTGTTATAATATATGACTGAACTGACGCAATACAAAAACAGACATGCGAAACCCGGCATATAAAAATTGCCGCCTCGTTTTGCGCGCCGAAACGAAATGGAGAAGTTATGGAACGTACGATCACATATAAAATAACCGACAGCGGACAAAACATCCGTATTGACAGTTTTCTCCGAAAGCACGGATATTCCATGCAAAATCTGACACTTCTTAAAAAAATGCCCGAAAGCATTTTAAAAAACGGAGAATGGTCTTATATGCAAACAACACTTCAGGCAGGAGATATTCTGACTGTCCGCATTCAGGAAGAAACTTCCTCTCCGAATATTCCCGCTGTCAATCTGCCGATCGATATTGTCTATGAAGATGAAGATATCATAGTGATAAACAAAGCTGCCGGAATGCCGATCCACCCTTCTCTTAACAACTATCGAAACTCTCTTGCAAACGCGCTGATGTGGTATTATGAACAACAAAACAAACCTTTTATTTTCCGCTGTACAAACCGTCTTGACCGGGACACTTCCGGTCTGACTGTCGTTGCGAAGCATATGGTCAGCTCTAATATCTTATCTTCCATGACCGCCCGGCATCAGATCGAACGGGAATATCTCGCCATTGTACGCGGACACGTCACTCCTTTTGAAGGAACGATAAATGCTCCGATCGGACGAACCGGAAGTTCTCTCATCGAACGGAAGATCGATTTTGAAAACGGCGAACATGCAATTACCCATTACCACACAGTTTTTGAAAAAAACGGGCTTTCACTCGTTTCTCTTATTTTAGAAACAGGCCGCACACATCAGATCCGAGTCCATATGAAACACCTCGGATTTCCTTTGATCGGAGATTATCTGTACAATCCGGATATGGAACTGATCGACCGGCAGGCGCTTCACTCTCACTGTCTTCGCTTTCTCCATCCGATAACCGGAAGACAAATGACATTTACCGCCGATCTGCCCGAAGACATGGCAAGATTGTTTGCCTGAGAACCCCTTGAAAATCATTCTTTAAAATTATTTATTTTTTATTCCAAAAAGGGTTGACATATTTCAAAACCTATAATATAATAAATTTCGCTGTGAACGAAACAGCAAATGTGCGATTAGCTCAGCTGGATAGAGCGTCTGGCTACGGACCTCCGTTTCATCGGGCACAAAA
>ENA-OPSG01001470-OPSG01001470.1-human-gut-metagenome-genome-assembly--contig:-NODE-1470-length-10901-cov-2.692513_pt1 | contig 10901 bp, 10 predicted proteins | sample MGYA00241454_ERZ501900 | MGnify/ENA primary metagenome ERZ501900 (study PRJEB25962, sample SAMEA2042225) | human gut metagenome | biome: human gut; feature: human-associated habitat; material: faeces... | reverse complement strand
GTCGAATGGCAGTCGAACGACTAGACCGCCGGACACACATTTTGGCCTATAACCCAGAATTTCAACGAAAACAAATGAAAAGACCCTCTGCGGTGGAATGAATGCAGAGGGTCTCGTGGAGCTGACGGTAGTCGAAACCGCGACCTCTTCGATGCGAACGAAGCGCTCTACCAACTGAGCTACAGCCCCTTGGATGTTGCCTTGCTTCGCAGGACAACTCAATACACATTAATACGACCCATGTCCAAACGCAAGCCGGCGTGTGTGAAAATTGGGTGCCGGTTATGGGCTGATATGCGTCACTGTGCGTGGGGTGCGTCACTGGGTGAACCCTCACCCAGTGACGCAACGGAACGTAATCAGGCAGGCCGGGCGGCCAACAGGAGTGGCCGGTCGCGTTACTTGTTCTGCGTGCCGGCCGCCACACTCGATGCGTTCGCCGCGGTACCGGGCTTCTTGCCGAATTTCGCCTTGAGCGGTCCGATGATGGTCGGCAGCAGCGACACCAGCAGAATCAGCACGATGACCAATTCGAAATGCTTCTGCACGACGGGGATGTTGCCGAAGAAGAATCCCAGCAGTGTGAACAGCGTGGACCAGCACAGGCCGCCCAGCACCGAGAACGGGGTGAACCGGCTCCAGCGCATGCCGGAAATACCGGAGATGAACGGCATGAACGTGCGGATGAATGGGAAGAAACGCCCGAGGAACACCGCCAGTGGCCCCCATTTCTCGATCATCTTCTCGGTTTTCGCCAGTCGTTCCGGCGTCATGGCCTTCACCTTGCCTGACGCGATGATTCGGCGTCCGAAGAAGTGTCCGATGAAGTAGTTGCTCTGATCGCCCAGGATCGGCGCAATCCACACTACGGGCAGCAGTGCCATCAACGGCAGCCCGCTGTCGCCCTGCGCGGCGAAGAAGCCGGCTGCGAACAGCAGCGAGTCGCCGGGGAGGAACGGGAAGAACACCACGCCCGTCTCAATGAATACGATGAGAAAGATGAAGCCGAGCGCAGGTGCGGTGCCCATGGCAATCCAGCTGGCGATTGCGCCGCGAGGGTCCTTCAGCAAATTGACGATGAAATGAACGAAACCCATGAAAATTCCCGTCACTATCAATGGTGTAATTCCATTAAGAAAACTCTAAGAACCATACCAGCGGGGGTGTAGCAGGGGAGATGCGGCATGTAGCGGTGCGGATAGGCGGTTTTGCGTTCTTAAGTGCGCGCTGAAACGACGACCGTGCGCACTTAGGTACGCAAACAGGGGCATCTGCGTTCCTATGTTCGCGCACTTGTCGTTTCGGCGCGCACTTAGGGACGCAACGGGTGGTCGTCAGGTACTTGGCGTGCGGGATACTGGGAACCATGGATACTGTGCAAGATGATTCGCAAGTCGTGCCGGAGGGCGCCTCGCCGGACGCCACTGTACCGGACGCCACCGAGCCGAAGGCCGCCCCGCGGACGGTCATGGTGCCGAGCGGCACTGTTGTGCTCGCCGCCACGCCGATCGGCAATGTGGGCGACGCCTCCGACCGATTGAAGGCGCTGCTGGCGGACGCCGACATCGTCGCGGCCGAGGACACGCGGCGACTGTATGACCTCGCGAACCGACTCGGCGTGCACGTGAACGGCACGGTCATCGCCTATCACGACCACAACGAGCGAGCCAAGGCCGACGGGCTGCTCGACCGTGTGGAGACCGGCGCCACCGTGCTGGTGGTATCCGACGCGGGCATGCCGACCATCAACGATCCCGGACTGGCGATCGTGCGCCGGGCCATCGAGCGTGGGCTGCCGGTCACGTGCGCGCCCGGACCGAGCGCCGTGCTCGACGCGCTCGCGCTCTCCGGCCTGCCGACCGACCGGTTCTGTTATGAGGGGTTCCTGCCGCGCAAGCACTCCGAACGCGTGCAGCATCTGCGCATGCTGCAGTCCGAGCGCCGCACGATCGTGTTCTACGAGACGCCCCATCGCATCGCGGATTCGATGGATGACCTGCTCGATGCGTTCGGCCCGAACCGCGCGATGGCGTTGTGCCGCGAGCTGACGAAGGATTATGAGGAGATTCGTCGCGGCATGGTCGGCACGATACGCCAAGGCGTCGTTGACAATCCGCCGCGCGGCGAGATGGTGCTGGTGATTGGTGGCGCGTCGGATGAGGAGGCGGAGGCGGCCGCGCCGGCGACGTTGAGCATCGACGATCTGGCCGTGCTGGCCATCGACCGTGCCCTGGAGGATGGCGTGCGCATCAAAGACGCGATCGCGCAGGTGGTCGCCGAACATCCGCTGCCGGATGGCTCGTTGCCGAACCGCAAGCAGGTGTATACGGCCGTTCTGGCAATGAAATCCTGACTTATGCCGCCGGCAGACCGTCGAGCAGGATGGTCAGGGCGCGGTTGACGCCGGGGCCGCCCGCCTGCGCGACGTATTCCAGAAGTGCGGCGTCCGCGCTGGGATTGGCGACCAGCCAGCGCCGCAGTTCCGGCTCATGCTCGGCGATGAACCAGAGCACTTCCGGCGCGGTCGCGGGATCGCACGCCAGCAGCGGGGAGAGTCTGAGCGGCGGAGGGGGAGGGGCCGCCCGCGTTGACCGCCGTGACGCCGTCGCCTGTTCACGCCGTTGCAGAGCATGCATCCGTCTGCCGGGAATGCTCTTGCGTTTGGCTCGTCTGGCTTGACTGTGTCGAAGCCGTCGCCTGGCCGTCCCCGCGCGGGGACGCTCGCACAGCGTCTCCGCGGGATTCTGCAGTCGCTGCAATGTCTTCTCCTGTGATGGCATTCGCATGTGGCTCTCCTTTCGTCGTGTTGATGCGTCGTGTTGATGTGTCGTGGCGGTGAGCCGTGTCGATGGTTGAGTCGGACGGGAGGCCGATGCGGCCCCGCGACAGCTTGCAATCAGAAGAAATGCTTCATCGATGTGAACAGTTCCCTGGCCGGTTGGGTGTTCGGCCAGAAATGGTTGTCATCGAGCGTCTGCATGCACTGTGCAAGACTGACCTGATACTCCTCGAACAAGGCGCACAGCACGTCGCACGCGTCGTGCTCGTTCAGCTCTCCCGGCGTCAGCAGCGCGATGTCGCAGGCTGTGCGCATCGGCGTGGTGATGCGCAGGTTCCCGACCTGTATGACGTGCTCGGGAGCCGTCTTGCGGTTGAAGACGCGAATCTTCCGTCCGTGCGAATCCGCCCGGTAATGGGAGCTGGATATGACATCGACCGTGCGCGGGAACGTGCCGCCGAGCCATACCCACGCGGCGGTGAGCGCGCATGCGATCGTCCCGAACGGGATGAGTTTCAGCGCGATCATCGCGCGGCCGTACAGGGTGTCGGCGTGCTCGGCGCTGTATGCGTTGGTTTGGTCGAGCGAGTGCAGGGTGCCGAAATGCGTCAGCCGAGCCATGCTGAGCGGACCGGGAAGGTCCTTGTGGGTGAGCAGTGGCGTGGTGTCGATACGCGGCATGGTGCCGCGCGCGATGAGGTCGGAAACGATTGCGACGGCGTTGTCGCTGTGGCTGATTGTGCTGGCTGACTCCGTGCCGGGCCGCGTTGCGCCGAGCTGAGTCTTGCTTGGCGCCGCCGCAGTGGGGCGCGTTGCGCTGGGCGGCCCTGTGTTGGGCTGTGTCGCGTTGGGCTGCGGCTTGCCGACTTTTGCTGTTTCAGCGACATCCGTCTGGTCGGGCGCCGGCGCGACTCCATATCTGATATCTGAAGGCAGTATTCTGTTCATACGCCGACCATAACCATACGATGCGGCGGTCCGCCACCGACCCGGCGAAATCTGTGGATATGTGCATAACTCACGTTCCGCGACGCCGCATTGTGGATAATGCTGTGGATACGCCGCGGTGTCCCCGCTGAGCCGGATAATCGGGATTTATGAGTCATGTTTTGGTAAATGTCGCTTGGCCGTACGCGAACGGCCCCCGTCACATCGGGCATGTCGCCGGTTTCGGCGTGCCCTCGGACGTCTACGCCCGATATGAGCGTATGAAGGGCAACGATGTGCTGATGGTGTCCGGCACCGACGAGCACGGCACTCCGATTCTCGTCGAGGCGGAGAAGGAGGGACTGACCGCCCAGGAGCTCGCGAACCGCTACAACCGCGTGATCGCCAAGGACCTGTGCGACCTCGGCCTGAGCTACGACCTGTTCACCCGCACCACCACCGGCAACCATGAGCATGTGGTGCAGGAGCTGTTCAAGCAGTGCCTGCAGAACGGATACATCTATAAGGGCACGCAGAAGGTCGCGATCTCGCCGTCCACCGGACGCACGCTGCCGGACCGCTACATCGAGGGCGAATGCCCGATCTGCCACGCCGACGGCGCCCGCGGCGACCAGTGCGACGCCTGCGGCAACGAGCTCGACCCCGACGAGCTGATCAACCCCGTCTCCAAGATCAACGGCGAAACCCCGCGCTTCGAGGAGACCGAACACTTCTTCCTCGACCTGCCGGCGCTCGCCGAGGCGAACCTCGCGTGGCTCAAGACCCGCAAGGGCTGGCGCACCAACGTCATCAACTTCTCCATCGGCCTGTTCAAGGAAGTCAAGCCCCGCGCCATCACGCGCGACATCGACTGGGGCATCCCCGTACCGGTGGCGGGATGGATCGACAATCCGAACAAGAAGTTGTACGTGTGGTTCGACGCGGTGATCGGCTACCTGTCGGCCTCCATCGAATGGGCCCGCCGTCAGGGCGACCCGGAGAAGTGGCGCGAGTGGTGGAACGACCCGAGCTGCCCGGCCTACTACTTCATGGGCAAGGACAACATCACCTTCCACTCCCAGATCTGGCCCTCCGAGATGCTTGCCTACAACGGCAAGGGTTCCAAGGGCGGAGAGACCGGTGAACTCGGCCCGCTGAACCTGCCCGAGCAGGTGGTGGCCAGCGAGTTCATGACGATGGAGGGCAAGAAGTTCAGCTCGTCGCGCGGCATCGTCATCTACGTCAAGGACATCCTCGCTCGCTACCCCGTGGACGCCGTGCGCTACTACATCTCGATCGCCGGCCCGGAGACCTCCGACGCCGACTTCACGTGGGCCGAGTTCGTGCGCCACAACAACGAGGAGCTGGCCGCGAGCTGGGGCAATCTGGTCAATCGCGTCGCCAACCTGATCAACAAGAACTTCGGCGAGATCCCGGCGCTCGACGAGGACTCGATGACCAACGAGGACCGTGCGCTGCTCAAGGAGACCTCGGACGCGTTCGACGAGATCGGCGCGCTGATCGAGAAGCATCACCAGAAGAACGCGCTGGTCGCCGCGATGCGCGTGGTCGGCGACATCAACAAGTACATCTCCGCCGAGGAGCCGTGGAAGATCAAGGACGACGAGGCTCGTCTGGGCGCGGTGCTGCATGTGGCAGCGCAGGCGGTGTACGACGCGAACCACCTTCTGGCGCCGTTCCTGCCGCACGCGTCGCAGAAGGTCTACGAGGCGCTGGGCGGCTCAGGTGTATTCTCGCCGCTGCCGCGCCTTGAAGAGGTCGAAGACCTCGACAAGCCGGGCTTCACGTACCCGATCATCACCGGCGACTACAAGCTCGGTGAGACCGTGCACCCGTGGGAGAGCGAGCGTCTGGTGGCCGGCACTCCGGTGCCGAAGCCGCATCCGATTTTCGCGAAAATTCCGCCTGAGGCTGTGGCCGAGGAGCTCACCCGCTTCGACACCGAGCTCGCCGCCCGCAAGAAGGCCGAGGCTGAGCGGTTCGCCGCGGCCCAAGCCGAACTCAAGCAGTGAAATCTAGGCGCTGACAAGGGCTGTTGACTGTTGAGGCTTTGTTGTAATCCCCCCTGACATATGAATGTCAGGGGGATTTTTCGTCCGATACGTGAGCAATGGTAGAAAATAGGAAATATTTTTCGTATATCATGCTCAACTGACAGTCATACAAGGAAGTGACGCCGCGCTTTGGCGGCTATCGCATGTGTTGCGATGACCGGCATCATGCAAGTACCGGCTGCGTCGGCCGCCACCGGTACCGGTTTCACGGCCGGCGGGCAAGTCGACCTGACCGATGTGGCGCCCTCTGGTGCCAAACAGTCGTTCGCGCCCGCCGCGGAATCCTTCAGCATGGCCGTTAACGAGCAACGTGACTCCGCCATGCGCATGAGGGTCATGGACGGGGTGCTCAAGGCGCTGCGCATGCGCATCAATGGTGTCAGGAAGCTAGCGCGGCCATACCCCTCGCTGAGAGACGCCGGCAATTCCCCTTCACGCCGATGACCACCGGGACGCTGCTGCTGACCCGTGACGAGCTCATGGACGTGCAGCAGCGTATCAATGGCCTGATGGACGAATACCTGCGGCTGAGCGAGCAGCGGCGCGGCAGCGATTATGAGTATCAGGTGTCGTACGCGTGGTCGCTGCTGCCATCGAACCCGGCTGTGGTAGTTGGGGAGGATGTGGATGCGGTGGGTCCGCAGAGGATGATTGCGACGACCGGTGACCACCCCCAGTCGCTACGCGACAGCCATTCGGGCCCTGCAATTGGGGACGGCCTTCGGCCGCAGCCCACTTGCTCGCCTGTCGGATCGCCTTCGTCTACAAACAGCTCTGCCGTTTGCTTGACGGCTCAGCCCGCCGCAAAGTGACGGAGGGTTGTTACCGGTGAAGAACGGCCATGTTCCTTGCCTATTGGCCGGTTTTCCGTACATTGTGCCGGGATGTGACTACATGCTCACAAGTCGGGCACACATCTCACAGATAATTCCGAGGAACGTGCATCATTCCTCCAAGCATGATGCGGTTATATAGAACATGTCAGCGGTTGTTACAACGTTGGCGAGGTTGTTGAAACCCCATAATTGAACCCCTTCTTCTCTCTCTTCTCTCACCCGGCGGCTTCCCCGCCGGGTTCTTCTTTTCCGGTGTGTGGTTGCGCCTATCGGATAGGAGCGTGAGGGCCTTTCATCCAACCCTTGACGCGACACGCCCGGATTGCGTAGCACAATCGTCTATCTGCGTTCACAGGGTCGCGGCATTCCGCCATTCTCCGGAATGCCGTGCTTCAATTGTGCGAAGCAATCCGGGCGTGTCGCATCAGGGGTTGGATGTCGGACTGCCGCGCACGGCGGATTATGAAGGGATTTCGATCGTGCGGGCGGCACGATCACATCAGTTGCATGATGTTCCTTTCATTGTTCGGGTCGGCACCCGGCCTACCGTACGGTGAAGCCTTACTCTTCTCCATATTTCTTGAGCGATTCGCCCCACTGCTGCAGGGCCTCGTGCAAGGTGAGTTTGCGTGGTATGACTGGCCGATGGAATCCACGGCGATCGAGTTCGCGTACGCCGTGTACGACAGATACGTGAAGTCGGTGCGCACGTCCTTGGACGCCTGGGCGATGACGGCGTGGGGCTTCTGCCCTCCGAAGAAATCATCGGTCTGGGCCAGATACTGCGGGTCGCCGAGCGTCGATTTCAGCGGAGGAATGCCCTCCTGCGCAAGATTCGCCTTCACGCCGTCGCCGTGCGCGAACGTGTAGGCGGCCTTGGCCTCGCGGTCGTCTGTGCCGGTCGGCAGTGCGAGCGCACCGCCTCCGTTCTCCCCGTTCGGGGCCTCCCCGGCAGCATCATCGCGCTGGTGGTCAAGGACACTGCCGACGGCGTCTCGTCGCAGATCCTCAAAGGGGCGCAGGTCACGGCCATGGAATCGGACAGCGCGGTGAGCGTCATCGAAACGGGGTCGTTCGGGCAGCGCACACAGCAGATGCTCGACCATCTCGCCGACAAGGTGAACGGCGTCATCCTGTCCACCGACGCGCCCGGCATCAGTTTCATCCGCGACTATGCGAAGCGCGTGCCGCTGGTCGTGCTGAACCGTCCTCTCGAAGGCGTGGCCAGCGTTGTGCCCGATCCGCGCATCGGCACCGTGCGCGCTGAGCCTGCTGAAACGCTCGCGGTCACGTACGTCGCCGGCCCGGCCGCGTCATGGGCCAATCAGTCGAGGTGGCCGCGGTGCATGACATCGGGAACCGCATGGGATTCAAGGTCAATCAGATAGGCCCGGTGCACCCCACAGTCGAGGGCGGCTATCAGGCCGCGCTCGCATTGGAAGGCGGGGACACCACCGCCATCATCGCCTACAACGATCTGATCGCGGTAGGCATCGTGCTGCGGTTCACCGCCGATGGCGTGAACGTGCCCGGTGACGTGTCGGTGATCGGATTCGACAACACGCTGATCGCCCCGGTGGTCACGCCGCCGATCACCTCGATCCGCATTCCGCGCGTCCAGCTGGGGCAGGTGGCCGTACGCCGTCTGCTGCTGATGATGATATCACCGATGATCCTGCTGGGGGTGTTCCTGTGGATTCCGGGGATGCCGTTCGGCATATACGTGTTCGCCTGCTGGCGGTGTACCTGGGAGATGACGCCTGAGACTGTCGGATTCGGCGCGCACGCGCGGGGCGAGAAGCGTGACGGGCACGTCGGCATGGCGGGCTGGCTGCGGCGTGCGCGGCTGGTGTTGCGCGAGTATGCGAGCACGCTGCGCGTCAAGGAGTTCCGCAAGCATCTGGCCATCTACCTTCTGGTGCAGGTGACGATGGACGTGTTCGGCCAGACGTTCGTGTTCTTCGTGGTGTACGACTGGAACCATACGGCGGCGTTCGCGTCGCTGATGCCGGTGTTCGGCTGGGCGATGACCAAGATAGGCCCGAAACGGCTGTACGCGATCAATTTCATCGGCTGGCTTGGTACGGCCTGGCTGTTCGCGGCGTGGATGCTGGTCGGCACGCTGCCGGAACCGTGGTGGACGGTGTTCGCGTACATCGCGGACATCGACCAGATCGTGACTCGCCGGTACCGTTCCGCCACGTTCTCCGGCATTCAGGCATCGTTCCGTCAGCTGGGCTCGGGAATAGCGACGATTGCCGTCGGCCTGGTGCTGGGCGCGGTCGGCTTCGACGCGACGCGCGCACGGCAGACGACGGTGGCGGGCATTGGATTGGGAGCCGTGCTGCTGGGCTGGTTTACCGTTTTGCCGTCGCGATGGTCATCTGCTGGATTGTGTCCGCCCATCTCGCCATCAACAAGCGTACGGACGGCATCGTATTGACAGAGATCACCCGCCTGCGCAACGGCGGCGACAAGGCCGACGTCACGCCCGAAACCCGTCATGTGGTGGAACGACTGACCGGTCTGCCCTACGAGAACTGCTGGCGGTAGCCGGCGAGGCGAGACTCATGAACGGCCGCGCAGCAATGCCGTGCCGCTCGCTACACTGGTGAGACATGAGCAAGCATCATCATCGTGACCGCAGCTGGGCGCCCGCGCCGTCGCCGCTGCCCGACGACGCGCACGTCATCGACAACCATACGCATGTGGCATCCGTCATTCCGTTTGCGCGGGCCATGAGCCACGAAGCCGTCGAAAAAGGACAGCCGGAAGTACCGGTGTACGACGTGGAGCAGCTGCTCGCCCAAGCCGCGGCAGTCGGCGTCACCGGCATCATCGACTGCGGGTGCGAGCTGCCGAACCTCATGACCGCCATCCAGATGGCCGTCGACCATCCCGACTCCGTTCATGCCGCCATCGCAATCCACCCCAATGAAGCCGTGCTCCACGGTCACCGCGGCGTCCCCGGGCCGGACGGTCTGTCGCTGAAATACAAGCCCCACCATGACGTGAGCTTCGACGACGCGCTCGCCGAAGTGCATCGCCTGGCCCTCGCATACCCGCATCAGGTGGTCGCCATCGGCGAGACCGGCATGGACCTGTTTCGCACCGGGGAAGGCGCGAAGGAACTGCAACGAGACGCCTTCCGCGAGCATATCGCGCTCGCCAAGGAGCTGAACCTGCCCATGCAGATCCACGACCGCGACTCGCACCGGGAGGTCATCGAGACGCTGCTCGCAGACGGCAGCCCAGAGCGAACCGTGTTCCACAGCTACTCCGGCGACGCCGAAATGGGCGCGATCGCGCGCGACAACGGCTGGTATCTGAGCTTCTCCGGCACGGTCAGCTACAAGGGCAACGACGGTATCCGCGAATCAGCCCGGCTGGTCGGACTGGACCACATCATGGTCGAGACGGACGCGCCGTATCTTACGCCGATGCCATACCGCGGGCGCACCAACGCGCCGTACATGATCCCGTACACGCTGACGGCGCTCGCCGACGTGTTCGACCTGCCCGTCGCCGAAGTCGCGCGTGCGACGCGGCGCACGACACGCACGGTATACGGGGTGTGACGAGGGACGGCAAGGGCGGCCGGCGTCCTCCCCAAGTTGGAAAAAACCGAAAAGGGGCATATACTGACCGCTTGAATTTGAAATACCAAGGTTTCCGTTAGTAGCTGTACCTAGAATATGCGGATATCATGTGCGGATTATCCCCGTCGATGGAGGAAGCATCATGGCTCAAAAGCCCGATGAAACGTTGTTACGTGCCGACACGTTCACCAACGTCCCGAAAGTCTCCCGTCGCACACTGACGAAAGAGGAGCGCGAAGAGCTTGCAAAGCAGCAGGCGGCAGAAACCAAGGAAGCGGAAAAACTCGCCAAGACCGCAAGCAAGGGCGCGATCGGCCGCTGGTGGCGCAGATTGCAGTCCGGCCCCAACAAGATCTCGCTCGGCATGGCCATCGTCGCGCTCGGCGTGGTCTACGGCGACATCGGAACATCGCCCCTGTACACCGCGCAGACGTTCCTTTCCGGCCAGGGCGGCATCGCCAACACTGACCGTGAGGCCGTGCTCGGCATGCTGTCGCTGGTGTTCTGGTCGATAACGCTGATCACCACCGTCAAATACGTGCTCATCGCCATGCGTATCGACAACAAGGGCGAAGGTGGCATCTTCGCCCTGTATTCGCTGATTCGCAGGCATGGCGCATGGCTCGCCATCCCCGCCATGCTCGGCGGCGCGGCGTTCCTCGCCGATTTCCGGCTCACCCCGGCC
>ENA-OPSG01001453-OPSG01001453.1-human-gut-metagenome-genome-assembly--contig:-NODE-1453-length-11000-cov-12.058474_pt1 | contig 11000 bp, 6 predicted proteins | sample MGYA00241454_ERZ501900 | MGnify/ENA primary metagenome ERZ501900 (study PRJEB25962, sample SAMEA2042225) | human gut metagenome | biome: human gut; feature: human-associated habitat; material: faeces... | reverse complement strand
GCCTCTTGTGACCCTGGATTATGAGATCGGCCTGGATTGCCCATGGGATATTGCAGTGGTATTTTTCAATCGCCTGCGTGCGCAGCGAGTAGCTGTTGAGCGCAATGTTCATGAAAACAGGGACGAATTTGTCGAGCACGCCGGAATCCACGTCAAACAGGATCCGTTTGATAAAGCGCGTCCAGTTGTTGTTGGGATCATCGAGCACCTTATGCAGGTTTTCATATGTAACGCGGTTTACCTTTTTGATGTCGGCCTTCTCGAACAGGTTCAGGAGATTCATCAGGTTTTTGTCCGGGTCCTTCCGGGCATAATTAAGTGCTTGCCGGATGGCAAACGAGGACACCGTCTCCTTGATGGACTTCATTGATTAACTCCTCCTACTAGAAACGCACACATTCCTATTTTTTCGAATATAGTTCAGTATACTTGATTTATAAGAAAGTGTCAATTGGAGGCTCCCTAATTTTACATCCTATTCAAAATTGAGGGAACCTATGATGAGAAAAGGTGCTTTTTGCGCAAAGAGGCGGCTGAAAAATGCGAGGCTTTTTGCAGCCGCTCCTTCAATGAGACGTTTTGCCTCCATGAGGTGCCTCTCAGGCACAGGCGCACAGACATATCTGAGACTATGCGGACAGATTTCAGTTGCGAGGCATGCGGTTATCCAGGCAGGAAGGCGCGCAGCACAGCCCTCATCAGCCGCAGCAAGATGGTGTAGACGGCCGGGCACATGATTTCCGATGTGCCCGTATCGGGCACATCCTCCGTGCCGCCCACCACGCTCACGCCAAAGGTGCGTGTTTTCGGCAGGCATACCGTACCGCAATGGTAATAATCGATGATAACGGGCGCATAAAGCCGCTTTGCATTCGATATTGTACGCTTCGCACGGATTCGGTTGGTCATGTTCCATCTCAAGAGTTAAAAGAGCCTTCCGGGAAAGAACGTGATTTGTCCAATCGTCCTGACGGGTATAAAACGATGGGAGTAGCCGGAGAGGCGACAGAGCATCCTTCTGATTTGACAAAGGTTCCCGGTCGCCTCATTGAAAGAAGAATGGTACGGATGTTCAGTTTCCGTACTTTCCTTACGGAAGAATGTTTTGAGATGGTTCATTATGCAGAGCCTGGTAAAAAGCCCAGGTGGGGTTATTTCCCTTCTGAAGGCCATCCGGAGGTGGTGACCAGATTCGAGGGTACTAAAGCTACTCCTGAATTTCTGCAGGCTATCGCCTATGAAGTTTATGTGAAGAATGTGACTTTCGGTCTTCTTCACCAATGGCTGACAGATATGGGCATGACCGTTTCTAAAAACACATTGCGCAACTGGCTTAAGAAAGGCAAGAAATACCTGGATGAATTGGTCTGTGTATTGAAGTCCATAGCTTTGGAAAAAGACTCGATAGTGAACTGCGATGAGACCTGGTGTAAGGTGCGTAAATACGATCACTATAAGAAGTGCTATATTTGGGTTCTGGTCAACAAGGCTCGGAAAACAGCCATTTTCTTCTATGAGAATGGCTCGCGCGGTCGTGAGGTACTTACAGACTTTTTGGGTGATGCAGAATTGAAGAGTATCATGTCCGACGGATACAATGCTTATGTGTTTATCGGCAATGATCTGAAATCAGCCCGTTTTAAAGATACTGTACACCAAGTTTGTATGTCTCATGCCAAAAACAAGTTTGTCAAGGCTTCCAATCAGGGTGGTGAACCGACTGCAGAACGCTTTTCCGAAATTTTAAAGGAGTTCTTTATGAGGGAGCGTAAATACGATGATGCCGGATTAACTCCAAAAGAAAGGTTTCGGGAAAGGCAAAGTCTGGAAACGAAGGAACTCCTGATAGAATTGCGCAGTCAGTTGGACAGTGAACTGTTAAAGGATTCAGAATTTAGAAGTCAGTATTATAGGGAAGCTCTCAATTATCTGAACCGGTTCTGGAAAGAGCTCTTTGCTTACTTGGATGATGGTGAATTACCGATAGACAACAACCTGGCTGAGCGAACCATTCGAAAGCTGACTACCCAACGTAATAATTCACTTCATTATGGTAGTGATGCCGGTGCAGAGATGGCAGCAACATATCATAGTGTGATTGGAACGGTAAAGCTTCATGGCAGTTCTGTCTGGAACTTCATCGGAACTTTTTTCAAAAATATCTTTAACGGATGCAGGGATTATGTTAACATGGTTCCTGACAAAATCACTTTGGCTACCAGCCAATGTTAAATTCAAGACTAATTAATTAACAAAACTCGGTTTAGGGCACTGAAAAGTGCCCTTTCGAAGGGGGATGCCCTAAATTGAGTGCTTACATTACATCGTAACTTTCTTGATTTGAAGGTTATTCTTTATGGGAGCGAGGCACGTGGTGATGTACGTTCGGATAGCGACATTGATTTGTTGTTATTAGTTGACATGGGGAAGGAATTTTGTTATGACTCCGGAACAGCATTTTGATATTACTTTTCTTTTGAGTTAATTTTTTCTATTTAATTTTCATGAAACTTTTATTTACAGGGGCCTCCGGGTTCTTGGGTAACAACGTGCATCCTCTTTTGGAAGCTATATATGAGGTTACTACTGTAGGTCTGTTGCCACAGGATGACTATACCGTGAACATGGCACAGGAGATACCGGAGCTGCGTGAACGGTATGATATCGTTCTTCATGCAGCTGGAAAAGCACATGTGACACCCAAGACGAAAGCAGAGAAACAAGCTTTTTTTGATGTAAATCTGCAAGGTACAAAGAATCTTTGTGCAGCATTGGAAAGAAGAGGGGTTCCCCGAGCTTTTATCTTTATTTCTACAGTAGCCGTATATGGTTGCGAGTATGGAGAAGAGATAACAGAAGAGTATCCTTTGGGTGGGAAAACTCCGTATGCCATGAGCAAACGTCTGGCCGAAGAGTTTTTGCATAAATGGTGCTACAAACACAACGTTATTTTGGGTATTATTCGTCCTTCCTTAATTGCTGGGTGTAATCCTCCGGGAAATTTAGGAGCGATGATTCAAGGCATACGCAATGGAAGATATTTAGGTATTGCCGGAAGTCGTGCGCGGAAGAGTGTGTTGATGGTACAGGATATAGCAAGTCTGGTTCCTTTGTTGGCAGAAAAAGGAGGTGTCTATAATGTATGTGATAGTTACCATCCTTCTTTCAGAGAGTTGGAAGCGGTTATTTGCAAACAGCTGAATAAAAAAATACCATTCTCAATACCTTATTGGGCAGCTAAATGTATGGCTTTGGTAGGAGATTGCTTAGGAAAGAAAGCGCCTATCAATTCTTTGAAACTGAAGAAAATCACAGAATCGCTTACTTTCAGTAACGAAAAGGCGATGCGTGAATTGGGATGGAAGCCGACCCGTGTATTGGAAAACTTCAAGATAGAATGAATGTATATTTAGATGTCATATTGATAGGGCTGGGTATTGTATCTTTGGGATTTACATGTATTTAGCTTTGGTTTTACTGGATAATCAAAAACGGATGATGTATTATTGGATGGTCTTGGTTCTGCTGTTTTTAGCAGAACTTTTTTATTTTAGAATAGCTGATAGGTGCAATATCATCGACAAGCCCAATGAGCGGAGTTCCCATACGAAAGTGACTTTACGCGGTGGTGGGATTATTTTCTATTTCGGAGCGTTGGCCTATTTCCTGACGAGTGGCTTTGAATATCTTTGTTTCCTGCTTGCCTTGACACTGGTGACGTTCATCAGCTTCGTGGACGATATAAAATCCACCGGACAGATGACAAGGCTGCTTTTTCATTTCTTTGCCATGGCCTTGATGTTTTATCAGTGGGGACTGTTTTCCTTGTCCTGGTGGTGGATAGTCATAGCCTTGATAGTCTGTACGGGCATCATCAATGCCTACAACTTTATGGATGGCATTAACGGCATAACCGGCGGTTATTCTCTGGTTATTCTTGCTGCGTTGGCCTATATCAATAAGGAGGTGGTTACTTTTGTGGAAGCGGATTTCATCTATACCGTTATCTGTTCCGTTCTAGTTTTCTGTTTCTTCAATTTCCGCAAGCGTGCCAAATGCTTTGCCGGTGATGTGGGTTCGGTGAGCATTGCCTTTATCCTTCTTTTCCTGATAGGCAGGCTCATCATTGAAACGGAAGATTTCAGTTGGATAGTCCTTTTATCCGTTTATGGTGTGGATAGTGTACTGACTATCATTCACCGCCTGATGCTTCATGAGAATATCGGGCTGCCGCATCGCAAACATCTGTATCAGATTATGGCGAATGAGCTGAAGATTCCTCATGTAATGGTTTCTTCTATTTACATGGCAGTACAGGCAATCATAATCGTAGGATATATAATGTGTTTAGGTTATGGTTATTGGTATTTGGCAGGTATAATTCTTTTGCTTTGTTTTCTTTATATCTGTTTTATGAAGAAATATTTCGGATTGCACCAGTCTACGTGAGTAATACTGAAATGATGATTAGTAGAATAATGAAAGGCGATGGAGACTAAAATCTCCATCGCCTTTCGTCTTATTTTTGAAATATAAATCGTACCTTTGTCATACACCAATCAGGTTATAATAATAACATGGAACAGATGCGTAAACTGCCGATAGGCATACAGACTTTTGATAAACTACGTGAAGGGAATTTTCTTTATGTAGATAAAACTGCTATGATTTATCAAATAGCATCTACTTCTACTCCTTATTTCCTAAGCCGTCCCCGTCGGTTTGGCAAGAGTCTGCTCATTTCCACTTTCGAAGCTTACTTTCAAGGGCGTAAAGACTTGTTTCAGGGCTTGGCCATCGAACAGTTGGAAACGAAGTGGGAACAGTATCCTGTTCTACATCTTGATTTGAATGCCCGGAAATATGAAACTGCTGCTGACCTGACGGCTATGCTTAATCAGTATCTGGAGAAATGGGAGCTGCTCTATGGTCAGGAGAAGGAAGACCGTAGTCCGGAGGAGCGTTTTGCTTACGTGATAGAGCGGGCATGCACGCTGACGGGAAAGCAGGTTGTTGTGCTGATTGATGAGTATGACAAGCCATTGCTTCAAGCGGTCTTGGATGAGAACTTGCTGGATGAGTATCGGAAAATATTGAAAGCGTTCTACGGTGTCTTGAAGAGCGCTGACCGTTATCTTCGTTTTGTTTTCCTGACCGGAGTGACCAAGTTTGCGCAAGTAAGTGTATTCAGTGACTTGAACCAGCTGAATGATATCAGCATGAAGTCTCCTTACGCTGCTTTGTGTGGTATTACCAAAGAGGAGTTGGTGAAAACCTTTCTGCCGGAACTTGAGAGACTGGCTAAACGAAGAGGGATATCCTTACAAGAAGTGATTGATTTGATGGAACGTCAATATGATGGTTACCATTTTCATCCGGAAGGTGTAGGAATGTTCAATCCGTTCAGTGTATTGAATGCTTTTGATGCAGAAGAGATGGGGTACTATTGGTTTCAGACCGGCACACCTACTTACTTGGTTGACTTGCTGAAGCAGAGTGATTACGATATACGTCTATTGATAGATGGAGTGGAAGTGCTGGCTTCCGCTTTCTCTGAATATCGTGCGGAAACAAATAATCCTCTTCCGATGATTTATCAAAGTGGTTATTTGACCATAAAAGGGTATGATGATGATGTGAAGCTATACACTTTAGGCTTTCCCAATGATGAGGTCCGTTACGGCTTTCTGAATTTTCTGGTACCCTATTATACCAATGTATCCAATGATGAGACTGGTTTCCACATTGCTAAATTCATGCGTGAATTGAAGAGTGGTGATGTAGAGGCGTTTATGGAGCGTCTGAAGATATTCTTCTCCGGTATTCCTTACGAGTTGAGTGATGATACGGAACGTCATTATCAGGTTATTTTTCATGTAGTGTTTACTTTGCTTGGACAGTTCATCCGGTCCGAGGTTCGCAGCAGCCGTGGGCGTGCGGACGCAGTAGTTCATACCCCTACCGCCATTTATGTTTTTGGGTTCAAACTGGACGGTACAGCCGACGCAGCTCTGAAACAAATAGATGAGAAGGGGTATCTGATTCCTTATACCTTGGATGGCAGGAAATTAGTGAAAGTAGGTGTGAACTTCAGTAAAGAAACACGGAATATTGATGAATATATTGTCGTGGAGGAATAGGAACGAATAATCCTATATACGGAAAAGGCGATGGAGAATCAAATCTTCATCGCCTTTTCCATATTATAGTATTTCATTTTATTTCTTCATCCTCAGCACCCGTATTCCCGTCCACTTATTATTGTCTTTCAGCATTTGGGACAAGGGGACTTTGGAAACAACCACTTTCTTGTCGGTAGAAGAAGCGTGTACCAGCAGAAGTTTGTTATCCGCATAGAAAGCGATTCCCATGTGGGCTACATCCAGCCCCGGAGTGTTGGTGGTGATGGCTATGATATCGCCGTCTTTAATCCACGGGAGACCATCGGCGGGAAGTTTGGCTTTGGGAAGATAGTGAACTTCCTTGCCGGACAAGGATTGTTCAATCTTCTTCATTTTGGCTACGTTCTCCGGCGAATTGGCCAGCTGCTTGTAAAGTTGGGGATGGGAAGACATGTAGGAGATAGACAACCGTTCGGTGTCGGGACTCATGGCGCCCGTTACATCTTGAAGGAAGCCGTTGCGTACGCCATTGTTTATCCAGTCGGCAATATAATGCAGGCGGGAAGTGTACCCGTCGATTTTACCATCACGGTAACGGATTTTTTGCAGATTATCGGCGAAAGCGCTTTCTGAGATGTCCCCGTCTGCCAGTTTGGGGGTAAGTGTCTCTGCCAGTACATATTCCACCAGCGTGGTACAGTCTACCTCATCGCAGTTGATGACGAGTTCTTCGGGACCATCTGCTTCCAGCGTATGGGCTACGTATGGCACATCCAGATACTTTATTCCATTGCTCAACATATCTTTCCCTCCCTGGGCAGAAACGGAAGTTACCATGACTGCGGCGCAGAGGGCGCTGAACATAAATTTAGTCATTGTTTTCATTTTTCTCTCTTTTGATTATTATTGTTCTTAAACGTAAAAAGGATGCAGCAAATTTACTACATCCTTTTTATAAAAGCTTAATCCGGAAGGATTAAATTCAATATTGCCGGATTAAATATTTATAATCCTCCTTTTTATCGAACGGAACAAGGGAGAAACCGTATTCAATGGCGTTCTCTTTGCCCGGACGAATCAGATAGGGTTCATGGGCGGTTGCGCCCCAACTGTCGTCTCCACCGACACCCATCATGCGGTAATCAATGAACAAATCGACCATCTTTTCCGGCAGAGGGTCGGTGAGGTGGCGGTGATGGGTCTTTTCGGTACGCGGAGCGCCGTTGTCAATCGTGTCGCCGCTGTCCATACTTTCCAGGGGATAGTTGGAGGCGTTCAGCTCAAAGGTGCGGTCGGCGATGAGCAGCAAACCACGTTGCGTCTTATCGGTAAGAGCGCACCAATAGATGTCCGTGCGATGGTTGTTCTCCTGCGGGCGGACATACGGCTCGTACATATCCTTGACCGGGATGGCGTACTCTCCGATGAACTGGGAGGTACGGCGGTCTCGGTAATTCTCTTTCGGACCGCGACCGTAGTAGGTCAAGTCTGTAAAGCTTTCCGGCAACTGCATCCGCAGGCCTACACGCGGTATCATCGGAGCTTGGTCTCCTTCGGCCACGAACCGGTTGTCTACCTTGATGACTCCGCTGGCATATATCTTATAGGTGATGTCCCAACGGGCGTCTGTCTGTGGAAAACGGTAGATCACCTTTACTGTCGTGGCATTGCTGCCCGGAGTCACTTGGAAACTTTCGGCTTTCGGTTCCTGGTAGCTTGCCTCTTTCCAGGCTTTGAGGCGGACGGGGAGGTTGGCTCCATAATCATTGTCCGTCGGTGCACGCCAGAAGAATGGGCGGGGACCCTGACCGTTCAGTATGTACTCTTGCTTCTTGTATAAATAGGAGGTGAGCAGGCCGCTTTGCTTGTCGAAGGTGGCTTTGAAGTCGGGACCGGAGAACGCCACCAAATTTCCCTCTTCCTTAGAAGTGGCGGGCTGCTGTGCCGTAGCCTCTTTCTTGTAAAAGGTGTGGACGTAGGTCTGTTCGCGTGCGATGACCGTGCCGGCCGGGAGGAAAGGCTCTGCCGTCTTGATGGCTGCATAGAACTCGATGCGCACATCTCCCGTTGTCTGTTTCTCTTTGGGTATGCCGTTCAGAAAGCCGGTGGTTACCGTCTTGCCCGGTGCGGCATGGATATTTTCAATCTTGCCACGGTAGACTTCCTTTCCGTGGTCGCGTATGATGTAGTAGAAGTCGTACTTGTCGAGATTGGTGAAGGAGAAATCATTGCGGATTTTCACGGTGGAAGTCTGCTTGTCGAAATCAAGGAACTTGATGTTCTGGTATACTTTTCCCATCTCTTCTGTCTGCGGCTTGACACTGCGGTCGGGGTATACCACGCCGTTGATGCAGAAATTGCCGTCGGAGGGCGTGCCGTTCTCGCCATAATCGCCGCCATAGGTCCAGTATTTACGGTCGTCGTCTGTCTTGGCGGCAAAGCCCTGGTCTACCCAGTCCCAGATACAGCCGCCCTGGAGGATAGGATATTTCTCGATGATGTCCCAATACTCCTGGAAGTTGCCGAGACTGTTGCCCATGGCATGGGCATATTCGCAAAGAATGAGGGGACGAGTCATCTCCTTATTTCGGGCATACTTCTCCAGATAGGAAGGGGACGCGTACATCGGGCAGTAGATGTCCGTATTCCACTCCAGCAGTGCGCGTTCATACTGGATGGGGCGGCTGTCGAGCGTCTTCAAGGTGTTGTAGGTAACGTAGAAATTCAATCCGTTTCCGGCTTCGTTGCCCAGCGACCAGATGATGACTGACGGATGGTTCTTGTCCCGTTCGTACATATTCATGGTACGGTCGAGGTGGGCATTCATGAAGAGCGGATTGTTTCCCAGCGTGCCGCCTACACGCAGGTCGTAACCCATGCCGTGGCTTTCGATATTGGCTTCGTCGATGACGTAGATACCATATTCGTCACAGAGTTCGTAGAAACGTTCCTGCTGGGGATAGTGACAGGTGCGGACGGTATTGACATTGTATCTCTTCCAAAGCTCGAAATCTTTCTTCATCAGTTCTTCGGAGACATAGTGACCGGTATTCTCGTTGTGTTCGTGATAGTTCACGCCTTTCACGAGGATAGGTTGTCCGTTTACCAACAGTTGCTTGTCCTTGATTTCCACTGTACGGAAACCTACTTTGCAGCTTGTCGCTTCAATCACATCTCCGTTCGGGCGCTTCAAGCTGACGACGAGGGTATAGAGGTTGGGCGTTTCGGCTGTCCATTGCAGGGGTTCCTGGATGGTCTTCTTGGTGAATTCCACTTCCGTTTGGTCACCGCTGACCTGAGTAGAGGACTGGGCTATCTGCTGGTCGTTCTTGTCCAGCAGGCGGTAACCAACGACAAATGGGGCGTTTTGTCCGCTTTCATTGGTAAACTGCACCTTTACCTTGAGGATACCGTTCCGGTAGTTGTCGTCCAGAGGAGCTTCCACCTTGAAGTCTGTGAGATGGATTTGAGGCTGGGCATATAAGTAAATGTCCCGTTCGATACCACTGATGCGCCAGAAGTCCTGGCATTCCAGATAGTTGGCATCGGAAAAGCGGTGTATCTGAATGGCAATGACATTCTTCCCTTTCTTGGCAATGGCGCTGACGTTGAAACGCGCCGGAGTCTTTGCATCTTTACTCATGCCTACAAACTTGCCGTTGAGGTAGTAGAAGGCTGCCCCGCGTACGCCGTCGGCACTCAGGAAAATTTCCTTATCGTCCCAGTCTCCCGGAAGAGTGAACTCGCGGCGGTAGGTGCCGGTGGGATTCCATTCTTGGGGAACGTATGGAGGATTGGGCTTGTCCCAATAAGGAGGATAGCCCGAAGAACAGAATTCATAAGGCTGGTTCACATAGATGGGCGTACCGAATCCCTGCAACTCCCAGTTTCCGGGTACATTGATGTCCGGCCAGCGGCTGGCGTCCACACGGTCCATCATGAAGTCCGTGGGGCGGTCGGCGAAGGTTTCCACATAATGGAATTTCCATTTCCCGTTAAGGGACAAGCGGAATGTTCCGTTCTTGCGGTCATTGATGACGGCATCAGCCTCCGTGACGTAGGAGGTGAACGTGCTGCGGGCAGGCTCCCGGTTGATGCTTGTCAGCTTGGGGTTGGTAATCTCTTCGTAGCGATTGTTCTCCTGAGCAGTCAGGCCAAAGGGAAACGCTGCGAGGCAAGTGAGTAAAAAATACTTTTTATTCATAATTGCTTTTATTTCTTTGTGGTAGGTTCAGAGACCGGGAATACGAGCCCTTCACGCAACCACTTCTCCAGTTCTTCCGTCCATTGACGCTTGTAGGTGAAGTTGTCCCGGAATCCCCAGCCATGTCCGCCGGTGGGGTAGGCATGCAGGCTGGCAGGTACTTTATGGTCGCGCAGGGCAAGGAAGTAACCGATGCCGTTGATGGGCGGCACTGCGTCATCGTCCGAAGAAAGCATGATGAAAGCTTGCGGAGTGCGTGGGGACACTTGCCTTTCGAGGGAGTATTTTTGTTCCAGTTCCTGAGATGGATTTTCTCCGATAAGGTTCTTACGGGAACCTCCATGGGTAACGCCTTTCTGCATGGAAATCACCGGATAGAACAAGATCTGGAAGTCGGGACGGGTCTTGTCACTGCTGTATAGTGTGGCAAGCGAAGCTGCCAGATGGCCGCCGGCAGAAGCGCCCATGATGCCTACACGCTGAGGATTGACACCCCATTCGGCGGCATGTTCGCGTACCATGCGGATGGCTTGTTCGGCATCGGAAAGGGGCACTTCATGGTGCCCGTTGGGCATACGGTATTTCAGTACTGCATAGGTGATGCCTTGTGTGTTGAACCAGGGAGCCATGTCGTGTCCCTCGTTGGCAAGCTGCAGCAACGACGAGACCGTGGA
>ENA-OPSG01001447-OPSG01001447.1-human-gut-metagenome-genome-assembly--contig:-NODE-1447-length-11018-cov-13.469944_pt1 | contig 11018 bp, 7 predicted proteins | sample MGYA00241454_ERZ501900 | MGnify/ENA primary metagenome ERZ501900 (study PRJEB25962, sample SAMEA2042225) | human gut metagenome | biome: human gut; feature: human-associated habitat; material: faeces... | reverse complement strand
GCCTTAGGTGTCGGTGCCGGCTTCGGCGATTGCGGCGGACTTGCGGGCGATGGCCAGCTCCTCGTTCGTCGGGATGACGGCGATGATCACGGAGGAGTCCGGGGTGGAGATGATGCGCGGCTCCTTGGAGCGCTTCGCGTTCTTCTCCTCGTCCAGCTTGACGCCGAACGGGGCGAGCTTGTCGCACACCATCTTGCGCACGATGTCGTCGTTCTCGCCGACGCCGGCGGTGAAGGTGATTACGTCGCAGCCGCCCATCTGGTAGGTGTAGTTGCCGATGTAGCTGACGATGCGGTGCACGTACACGTCGAGGGCCAGCTTGGCGTCCTCGTTGCCCTCGGCCACCAGACGGTGAACCTCGCGCAGGTCGCCGAAGCCGGTCATGCCCATCATGCCGGAGCGCTTGTTGAACAGGGTGTCGAGCTCGTCCACGTTCATGTGGGCGTTGCGGATGAGGTGGAAGACCACGGCCGGGTCGATGTCGCCGGTGCGGCCGCCCATCATCAGGCCTTCAAGCGGGGTCAGACCCATGGAGGTCTCGACTGGCTTGCCGGAAACCTCGGCGGAGGCGGAGGCTCCGTTGCCGATGTGCAGCACGATCTGCTTGAGGCCTTCGGCCGGCTTGCCGATGACGCCGGGGACCACGGAGGAGATGAACTCGTGCGAGGTGCCGTGGGCGCCGTAACGGCGGATGTGGTACTGGTCGGCAATCTCCTTGTTCAGCGCGTAGGTGCTGGCCGCCTTCGGCAGCTGGAAGAAGAAGGAGGAATCGAACACGAAGATCTGCGGAACGTCGGGCAGCAGCGCGCGCATGACTTCGGCGCCCTTGGCCTCCGGGCCGTTGTGCAGCGGGGCGAGCACGGCCAGGTCCTTGACGGCGTTGATGGTCTTGTCGGTCACGAGGGCCGGCTTCGGGAAGAGGGATCCGCCCTGAACCACACGGTGTCCGACGGCGACGATGCCTGCTTCGGACAGGTCCGGGCCGTACTCCTTGAAGAAGCCGAGCACGCGCCTGAGGCCCTGCTCGTGGTCGTGGATCGGCTCTTCGAGCTCGTGCTTCTCGCCGTTGTACTCGTGCTTGTAGTGACCGTCGACCGGTTCGCCGATCTTCTCGACGAGACCGGAGGCCAGACCTTCGCCGGACTCAAGATCGACCAGCTGATACTTGATAGAGCTGGAACCGGAATTGATGACAAGGACGGTTTTCGCCATTGTGGGCATCCTCCATGATTGATACGTACCGCGAAACACGGCTTTCCATCCGATAGATTACTCGCTGCTTGCTACAAATCAGCGCCGCAGGTTTCGCCGAGAGCCACCAAAGAGAAAAGCCCCGCTGACGGGCTGAGCCATGAAGTAAACAGCGGGGCTGGTTATAGGTGAAGAGCGAACGACAGATTGCACGTGCCCCTGCTGGCGGGGGCTGTCGCGAATCGACTGGGGTGGTCGTAAAGAGCGGCTGTATCGCGTGGAGGCCGCTAAAACACCCGCGTCACTGGGCCTCGATGGCGGTCAGTGCGATGGTGTTGATGATGTCCTGCACCGTCGCACCGCGTGAGAGGTCGTTGACGGGCTTGTTGAGGCCCTGCAGCACGGGGCCGATGGCGAGCGCCCCGGAGGAACGCTGCACGGCCTTGTAGCCGATGTTGCCGGAGCACACGGACAACCTTTTATAATAAGTGGAAGTTGTTGACGGGAGAAGCACCCAAATATTTGATTTCGAGAATCAGGATGGAGAAGGCACGGGAACTTTTGGAAAGCGGAAAATTTTCTGTGACTATGGTTGCTGAAATGGTGGGTATGCGAAATCTGAAAAACTTCAGAGGCAGGTATAAGGAGTATTTTGGAAAAACACCGAAGGAGTTTATGAAAAAAGTATGATATTTATCTGAAGAAAACTTTCATAGAAAGGCTGTCACATATTAGATAATGGACAGCCTTTGTTTTGAAATGGGAGATAGGAGAACTGAACATCCTAAGCTATCTATAAAGGAAAATCTCTCATCGTTTTCGTTTTGGGGATAACTGGGTATATATGATTAGCTTTACTTGCCGATGCAGCATATTATGCCAGTTGACTATCAATAGTTTATGGATTAAAAGATAGACTGCTCGAAAATTCACTTGTTTTTCGTCAAAAATCGATGATTTAACGTTTTTAACCTTAGTTTATCTTCAAACGAAGGGGAAAAGAGAAAAATGGCTCTCTTTTGCTCTTAAATCTCCGTTTCGCAAAGATAAGGCATATTGGTGATTATTTCGCCGATTATGGCTGTAAAATAGAGGGTAATTTTACGGATTTTCTGGTGGGCTTTTGGTGGCTTGATGAGGAGAAAATCTTGCTTTGCTTTTGGGTTAGGATTTCGAATCCTTTTGCAGCCAAAAGAGAAGGCGCAGGTATAGTTCGGATCGGCTCTGGCGAAGCCATTTCTTTTCCTCCCTTTGTTAGGTTTACTTTAATGCTCGTATATATGAATACGGAGATAAAGTAAAGTCGGTTTCGGTGATTTATGCTGTGATTCGCTTGAAAAAATGTCGTGTAATGGAGATTATTCGTTGGAAAAAGTGTGGAACCACTTAAATACCATATCATATAATCTTGCGATTTTTACCTACAATATATCATTAAGTAGATAAAAAGCAATATCTTTGCATATTATATGATGAGTTAATATAACAAAGAATACAATGGGAACCAAACTTCCTCGAAAATTGGAGCAGAAGATGTCTGTTGTGGGAGATCAGATTAAACTGGCTCGCTTGCGAAGGAATTTGAGTGTGGCTCAGATTGCAGAACGTGCTACTTGCTCTCCGTTGACTGTGTCCCGAATAGAGAAAGGTGCATCAACAGTAGCCATCGGAATCTACTTGCGTGTGCTGTATGCTTTGCAACTTGACGATGATATTCTGTGGCTGGCCAAAGAAGACAAGTTGGGAAAAGCTTTGCAAGATTTGAGTTTGAAAACAAGGAAAAGAGCTTCAAAAAAGGAATAGAGCACTTGTTCTTCTATACATAAGTTGCAATTTGCTCTGTGGGAATAAAAAATATGGCTCAAAATTTTGTGTTATGTTATAAAAACATTATGTTTGTATTGCATAATAAATAAGATGTATGAAATTCGTTGATAGAATAGATGAAGCTGCACGATTAAAGGATGCTCTTGCAAGAGAGAAGTCCTCGTTAGTCGTGATGTATGGTCGTAGACGGTTGGGTAAGTCAACGCTTATCAAAAGGGTGTTGTCGGACACGGATGTTTATTTCCTTGCCGATCGTTCTGAAGGCCAACACCAGAGGATATTGCTTGCAAAAGTGCTTGCACAAGTGTTTCCGGATTTCGACAAATTGACATATCCGGATTGGGAATCTATGTTTCGTGCGGTCAATTATCGGACAGACAAACGTTTTACTCTATGTTTGGATGAATTTCCGTATCTTGTAGAGCAATCACCAGAGTTACCGTCTGTATTGCAGAAACTTGTTGATGAGAAGCAGTTGAAGTATAACCTTGTGCTTTGCGGTTCATCACAAAATATGATGTATGGGTTGTTCCTTGATTCTACTGCACCTCTATATGGGCGTGCTGATGAGATAATGAGGCTTGCACCGATACGTTTGCCGTATATTCAAGAGGCTTTGAACCTTGATGCGATGAGTGCCATTGAAGAGTATGCCGTATGCGGCGGTGTACCACGTTATTGGGAATTGAGGGAAAATAGAAGTTCACTTGATGATGCCCTGTGGCGCAATATCCTTTCTGTAAATGGAACTCTTTATGAAGAGCCGATAAAACTGTTTCAGGATGATGTGAAGGATATTGTCAAGACTTCGACGATAATGTCTTATATCGGTACTGGTGCAAATCGGCTTTCCGAGATTGCTGCACGATGCAATGAGCCGGCAACCAATCTGTCGCGTCCATTGAAGAAACTTATCGATCTCGGATTCTTGGAGAAAGATGTTCCGTTCGGGATTGATGAAAAGAATGCGAAAAAGAGTCTCTATAAGATAGCCGATCCGTTTATGGCATTCTACTATCAGTTTGTTGTTCCTAACCGTTCGTTCATTGAACTTGGTCGTCGCCTACCCATAGAACAGGCTTTGACTGCCCATTTCTCTGGGTATGTGAGTATGCAATGGGAAAAACTGTGTCGGGATGCTGTCACAGGAAATCTTGTTAATGGAGTAGTTTATGGCAAGGCAAAACGCTGGTGGGGTTCTGTTCTCAATGAGGATAAGAAGCCGGAACAGGTCGAATTTGATGTGATGGCAGAATCGCTCGATAAAAAGTATTTGTTGGTTGGTGAATGTAAATGGACAACTCAAGAGAATGGTAAACAGTTAACAACAGAACTTCTCCGCAAGGCTAATTTGCTGCCGTTTGCCAAGAAATACACCATAGTTCCGATGCTGTTTCTTAAGAATGCTCCAAAAGATGATGCTGGGAATGCAATGTTGCCGGAGAATGTTGTTGAGTTGATGAAATAGAATTGATTAAATTATATAACATATGAGTGGTGGATATTTTAATCGGCATATGATTGCCTTCGGAGAGATAGCTAATTCTATTGAGTGTGACATTGCAAGAACTTTACGACCTAAGCCTGAAAAAAATTGTGAAGATTATTGGACTATTTACGAGAAGGATAGCCTTAGCTCATACCATAGCTATAAGGGCTACATGAGTTTTGCCAGTTATGAAGATGCAGAATCTTTTCTTTTATTAGATAAAACTATAGTCAAGGCAGAACAAAAATATGCTGATCGACGATTCTTTGATGATGGGGTAATTTTCCAATCGAAAAAGCGAAATATGTCCGACACTTCTGACGGTGAACAAATTCCAGTATTATACTCAATTCACCATTGTTGTTATGACCGCTATCCCGATGAAGCGGATGTGTTGGAACTGTCCGATGAGACAATAAATGCTATGAAAGAGGCTTATCGGCAAATTCGTATAGCAGAAATATATGCAACTCGTGTAGATTGGATGATGAGTGGAGATGATAGCGAAGAGAGCTTCCGCGAACGTGTCAAGGAAGATTTGGCGGAGTTTGAAAAAGAATATGCTACTAAAGACTGGACTTATCTCGATGAAGATGACGAATAAAAATTATGGCATGTAACACATCATTAAATCAATAAAAATAATTATCTTTGCATACTATATGATGAGTTATATATGGCGAAAAATACGATGGGTACGAAGTTGCCCAGAAAACTGGAACAGAAGATGCAGATTGTGGGTGAGCAGATTAAGCTGGCTCGCTTGCGTAGGAATCTGAGCGTGGCTCAGGTGGCAGAGCGTGCTACCTGTTCTCCATTGACTGTGTCACGAATAGAGAAAGGTGCGCCAACCGTGTCTATCGGTATATATCTGCGTGTTTTGTATGCCTTGCAACTTGAAGAAGATATACTATGGCTTGCCAAAGAAGATAAAATGGGAAAAGCCTTACAGGATTTGAGTTTGAAGACAAGGGAGCGAGCCTCTAAAAAAGAATAAGCCATGAAGAAATTGTATGTATATGCCGATTTTGACTGGCTTAAAGAGATAGAACTCATAGGAGAATTAGGCTATGAATCTCTTCGTGGCTCAGATAGCTATTGTTTTACTTTTAGCAAGGAATGGTTGGCGCAGCATGGAGATTTGTTTTTGAGTGATGACCTAAATAATTATCCGGGGCAACAATATACGCAACCGGGTAAAGATATATTCGGATGTTTCTCGGATGCTTTGCCTGACCGATGGGGGCGTACTTTGTTATTGCGTCGTGAACAGATTGAAGCTGCTGAGGAAAAAAGACTGATTCGTAGATTGTCTTCTTTTGATTTCCTGACTGGTATTGATGACTTTTCCCGAATGGGGGGCTTCCGTTTCAAGGAAAACCTTAATGGAGATTTTATCAATGTAAGCGAGTCATTGCGGATACCACCATTGACAGATATTAGGGAGTTGATAGCGGCAAGTGAAGAAATAGAAAAGAGTGAAGAAGAGAATATCCTTCCAGACTGGAAGTGGGTTGTTCAGCTTGTTCAGCCCGGTTCTTCGTTGGGAGGTGCAAGACCTAAAGCCAATGTAATAGACACGGATAAAACTCTATACGTTGCAAAGTTTCCATCGCGTAAAGACGATTACGATGCCGGACTTTGGGAACATTTCAGCCATTTGCTTGCTATAAAGGCAGGAATAAATGCGGCACAGACCAAGGTGCTGACAACAGGAGAGAAATACCATACATTGCTCTCAAGGCGTTTTGATAGAACACAAGAAGGCAAACGGATTCATTTTGCATCAGCAATGACCTTGCTGGGACTGGAAGATGGAGATAATGCAACAAATGGACATGGCTATTTAGATATAGTTGACTTTATCCTCCAAAACTGTACAGATGTAGAATGCAATTTGCAGGAACTCTATCGTCGTGTAGCGTTCAATATCTGCATAGGCAATAGCGATGACCATTTCCGCAATCACGGTTTTCTTTTGACTGCAAAAGGATGGACATTGTCACCGGCATACGATATGAATCCAACGTTGAATGCATATCAAAGTCTGCTTATCTCTGCTGATTCCAACAAAGCGAATTTGAATATTTTGTTTGGTGCTTGCGAGGATTATATGCTCAATCGAAAAACTGCTGAAAAGATTGTCTCGGAGGTAATTGATGCAGTGAAAAATTGGCGAGGATTGTCAATCCGAATGGGGCTATCCAAAAGAGAAATGGATATGTTTGCCAGGGTATTGGATGAACGCATTATAACAGAGATTGTCGGTTGAGGATTGATTATAATACAACTAAATAATAATTGAAATAACGATAGCAAAAAAGATGGAAATACCATTCAAAAGAGTCGTTTGGAATGAGCATGAGGCCGCGCTTCTCGTAGATACATTTGAGAAGGTGAGGGAAGGTGTTGTCTCTCGTGACAAAGCCATTGTAAATCTATCTAAGAGATTACGTAATAGAATGGTATTAGATGGTATTGTTATAAATGAGAAATATCGCAATGTCGCAGGAATGGACTTGCAACTATTGTCATTAGAAAGAAGTGTTGATAGCAACGGAAACCTAGTAGAAGGCAACCATTTATCTCAGATTTTTTGCAAAATATATTTGCTTAGTAGAGATGAAAGAGAAACTTATAACACAATGTTATCAGATGCAAATTTGTTGTATCCAGAAATCCCTGATGAGGAGATATTTCCGGATGCTAACGCAAATGTAATGCATTCTTACATATCGTATGAGGACGAGCAAATTGACTCTTTTGTAAGTGAAGCAAAAGATGTGAAGTATAATGCGTGTCAAGCATTTATTGTAGAAACGTCAATAGAAAATCCATTATCAAAGTCCAATATAGACACAATTTCGCATGCTTGTAAAATCATTAGCGAGAGTGTAGATGAGGAAGTGTTGACTATACTGGAAAAGAATTTCTCTAAAGGATATCGACTTAACTCGCCAATTGCACGCAAGCGTTTTGCCATGTACTATACAAAGGAATATGGCAAAAATATAAATATATTTGACGACCAGATGGACTTGAAAATATCAGAATCGGGCATCGTATATAATGGTATTGTGTATGCGCCTAGTAAAATGATAGATGAAACCACCAAACAATCTCTGTTTGATTATATTGAAAATCAGTTTGCTAATGGTATTGTCTGTATATATTATAATGTGCTCTTCGAGCATTTCAGTCAGCAATTTTTAGGGCAGATTATGGTTGATGGTGAGATGTTACGGTACTATCTTGAATTCTATAATATAGAGAATATGTATCACTTTGATGAAGAATATTTTTCACAGGAAATGTCTGCAAATATTGACATTAATCAAGTGGTTATTGATTATGTGAAGGCTCAGGGTGGTTGTGTGACTGAAGACGAGGTTTCTACTGCATTTGAATATTTACCAAGAGAAAAGGTAATTGAGGCATTCTCTAGTAATCGTCATAAACTTGTACTATCAAGTATGAAGACACGATTTCATATTGATAACTTTCAACTTGAAGAGATTGACAAAATAGTAATTGTTGATTTTCTCTCAAAAGAGATTGCTTCTATGCAATATGTTACATTTTCTGAACTATTTGGCAAAATAGCCGAAATTGCCCCACGCGTAATAGAAAACAATATACAATTCACGCAAACTGGTATTCGTACTGCACTCTCTTGTCTGTTATCGGATAAATTTCACATCATTGGAGGTTTTATCAGTGATTACGATAACTCTGTTAGTGCTTATGATGCTTTTATCAACTTAGGTAGAGGTCGAGAGTCGTTCAATATTAGTGAAGTGGAAGTTATGGCAAACGATTTCAATGTGCCTATTAATTTCGAAGCTTTGGCTGTAAATAATGTTCGTGTATCAGAGGACATCTTTGTTAGTAAAGACTATATTACCTTCGATACAGAATTAGTTGACAAAGCTATATCTCGATTTTGCCAAAATGAATTTATTAGTATTTTGGATGTGAATACTTTTACGGCCTTTCCAGAATGTGGCTATCGTTGGACACCATATTTGTTGGAAAGTTATTTGTATTCTTACAGTAAAATGTTTATACTGAAGCACAAGGCTTTCAATAAGACCTCCGTTGCTGGAGCTATTGTTCGCAAAACTTCATGTTGTACAGACTATTTGGATATAATGGCATTAGCACTGGCTAATGCTGATATCCCACTTGATGAAAAATCGTCATTAGACTTCCTTGCTCAAAATGGATATATTGAGAGGAGAAGACTAAATACGATTAATGAAGTGATTAGAAAAGCTGAAAAAATGAAATTTAATTAATATGTACTCATATACTTACGATAATGAAACTGGTGGTATCTTGCTGAATAGCTCTCCACAAGCATTCAGCAAAGAACCACGTCCCGTCTACTCAAAAGAGCTAGATATATACGGTTTTGGTGCTTATTGGAATTACGATGAGAATGATGATGCCCCATATATGTGGGCAGAGGCAAACAATTACTACTATAGAGGTAAGCTTGTAGCACAGATAAAGGGTGGCTCATTTTTTACTAAGCCAGAAATTATCATCATCAACGAACCAGAGCCAAATAACAAACCATTAAAGCCTGTTGACGTGAATATGATGGTTCTTAAAAACAAGGTTATAATGGAGAATTTAACGGCTACAACGATTAAGGATGTATTTAATACCTACGCTAAATTTGAGGGTAAAGTTGATGTCTTTCATGTTTCTTTTAGTGGTGGTAAGGATAGTGTTGTAACTCTAGATATAGTTCAGCGAGCCTTGCCTCATAATAAATTTGTCGTAATTTTTGGTGATACGGGTATGGAATTACCAGAGACACACCGTATTGTTGACGAAACAATGGCTAATTGTAAAAAAGATGGTATAGAGTTTTATATTGCAAAATCTCACTTTTCACCATCGGAGTCATGGCGAAAATTCGGTCCACCGACATCAACTATCCGGTGGTGTTGTAGTGTACACAAAACGACACCACAGCTTCTTTTATTGAAAGATATTCTCGGTAAAAATAACTTTACAGAAATGGCCTTTGTAGGAGTTAGGGCTGATGAAAGCGTAAGAAGAAGCGAATACAGTTATATTTCTTATGGTACCAAACATCGTGGACAATATAGTTGTAATCCTATATTATATTGGAATTCGGCAGAAGTATATCTTTATATTTACTCAAACAGAGACAGACTACAATTAAATGAGGTTTATAAAAGAGGAAATACTAGAGCTGGATGTTTGGTTTGTCCTATGTCTACTAATAGGAACGATTATCTGAATTTTAGATGTAATCTAGATCAAACCAAAGCATTGACTGATATGATATTTGACTTAAACTGTAGTGAAAAAGACGGCACTCCAGAGAAAGTCAGCTATGTAGAAAACAACGGTTGGAAGGCAAGAAAAAATGGACGTGACCTTAAAATTGCTTTAAAGGATTATGACGAAGTCGTTCTAGGCAAGAATCTGTCGATAACATTTAAAAATCACGATAACTCGTGGAAACAATGGTTAAAAACACTTGGTCAGATATTGCCGACTGACAATACTAACGAGATCCGAATCATCAACAAGGGAGAAGTTACGCCCAGAAAGCGGTTGACGGCCTGCTCCGGCCGGATGCCCAGCACGCTCTCGGCCGGGCCGGTCATACCCAGGTCGGTGACAAAGCCCAGCCCCTTGGGGAGAATTTGCCCGTCGGCGGTGGGGACATGGGTGTGGGTGCCCCACACGGCCTGAGCCCGGCCGTCCAGGTAATACCCCATGGCCCCCTTCTCGCTGGTGGCCTCGGCGTGGAAGTCCACCAGCACCACATCGGTCCCCTCCATCCGCCTGAGCACCCGGTCGGCGGTGGTGAAGGGGTTGTCGAAGTTGCTGTCCATCTCGCACCGGCCGATCAGGTTCATGACGCCGATGCGCACGCCGCCGGGGCCGTCGTACACGCCCCAGCCCCGGCCGGGCACCCGGCTGGTGTAGTTGGCGGGGCGGAGGGTATACCGGTCATCCTCCAGAAAGTCGGCGATCTGGATGCGGTTCCAGGTGTGGTTGCCCAGGGTGACCACATCCGCACCGGCGTCAAAGATCTCCCGGGCCTGCCGGGGCAGAATCCCCACGCCGGACGCATTCTCCCCGTTGACCACCGTGAAATGCACGCCCTTGAGCTTTTTCAGCCCCCGGAGATGGCGGGACAGGTACTCCACGCCGCTGTCCCCCACGACGTCGCCTACGGCCAGCACGTTCAGAATCATAACTTGCCTCCCTCTCATAATCAGCAGCCTCTATTATATGTGATTTTTTGCAAAAGGGCAATCGTAGTTTCTTGTAACCGGATTGAAACCGCCCCCGTAACCCTTTTTGCCGTCCCCTATGGTATGATAGGAGACGCCAAGGAGGATTTTTTTATGAAACTGCGCCTTTTTTCCGGCCTGGCCGCCCTGGCCCTGGCCGCGCTGCTGGCTCTTGCAGAATTGTTGGATGACAGTATCGGCTTTCTCCTTGAATACAGTGGTTA
>ENA-OPSG01001418-OPSG01001418.1-human-gut-metagenome-genome-assembly--contig:-NODE-1418-length-11182-cov-7.596028_pt1 | contig 11182 bp, 6 predicted proteins | sample MGYA00241454_ERZ501900 | MGnify/ENA primary metagenome ERZ501900 (study PRJEB25962, sample SAMEA2042225) | human gut metagenome | biome: human gut; feature: human-associated habitat; material: faeces... | reverse complement strand
ATTACCTCGTGCACGCCACCGACCTGCAGATCAAGCTCGCCCAGGGCGCCAAGCCCGGCGAGGGCGGCCACCTGCCCGGTGCCAAGGTCCCGCCGTGGATCGCCAAGGTCCGTCACGCGACCCCCGGCGTGGAGCTCATCTCCCCGCCGCCTCACCACGACATCTACTCCATCGAGGATCTCAAGCAGCTGATCAACGATGCGAAGATGGCTAACCCGAAGGCGCGCATCCACGTCAAGCTCGTCTCGGAGTTCGGCGTCGGCACCATCGCGGCCGGTGTGGCCAAGTGCCATGCCGACGTGGTGCTGATCTCCGGCTATGACGGCGGCACCGGTGCGGCACCGCTCAACGCGATTCGCCACGCGGGCACCCCGTGGGAGATCGGCCTGTCCGAAACCCAGCAGACGCTGATTCTGAACGGTCTGCGCTCCCGCATCGTCGTTCAGTGCGACGGCGAGCTCAAGACCGGCCGCGACGTGGTCATCGCCGCGCTGCTCGGTGCCGAGGAATTCGGCTTCGCTACTGCGGCCCTGATCGTGGAAGGCTGCGTCATGATGCGCGCCTGCCAGAAGAACACCTGCCCGCAGGGCATCGCCACCCAGGATCCCGAGCTGCGCGCCCGGTTCAAGGGCAAGCCGGAAGCGGTCATCAACTTCTTCATGTACATCGCCGAGGAAGTGCGCGAACTGCTTGCCGAGCTCGGTTTCCGTACGCTGGAGGAGGCCGTCGGCCATGTCGAATGCCTGGACCAGAACGAGGCGATCAAGCGCTGGAAGTCCGACGGCATCGACCTGAGCAACGTGCTCATGCAGCCCGGCCCGGTTCCCGGAACGATTCTGCACCAGACCATCGAGCAGAACCACGAACTGGAGAAGGCGCTCGACAACAAGCTCATCGAGATGGCCGAACCCGCGCTGGAGCGCAAGGAGCCGGTACGCATCGAGATGCCGATCCGCAACGTCAACCGTACGCTCGGCACGATGGTCGGCTACGAGATCACCCGCCGCTACGGTGCCGAAGGACTGCCGGACGACACCATCGACATGATACGGTTGGCATAACGTCCGATGGTAGCGCCGAAATCCGAAGGGAACTTGATGTAGTCCTGAATGGAATCGAAGCCCAGCACCACATCACGCATAACGCCATCCTTGTCCGGCACCATTACTGATACAATACGTCCACCGAAATTCGTAATACAAACTTCCATACCATTCTTATTCTCCAAAACAAACAAGTCTGTCTGCTTGCCATCCACTTCCGTACGGAAGTTCGCAGGTTCCAGTCCAGAAGCAGTCTTTTCACTCGCCTGTTTGCCCGTGCAAGCCGATGCCAATAGCATCACGCTTGCCAACAAAGTCATCATCTTATTCATAAATACAATATTGGTTACTGTTTAGACTATCATTTTTTCAACAAGAACTGCTCCGCACGTCCCGGAGTGAACAACTCCCACAAAGAAGCAACCGTCCAGCCCGGAGCGAAGATATTGTTGTAATATCCCTTTCCGTTACGTCCGTAATCCCAATTGGTATGCTGCACCACTTCCGGGTAATAGCCTACTTTGGCAATGCCACACATGTGTCCTTCATACGGCAGTAACTGGCGCATGGAAGTGGATATCACCTCGGCAAAGTCAGAGAAGCGCGGCTCGTTGTACTCTTTGGAGAGCCAATGCAGCACATCGGCAAATTCGAAGATAAATACATCGATATGGTTATTCTCTACCGACACATTTCCCCAACCACGGGTTTTCAAGCCGATATCTCCCAGCATCTGACCTTCGGCAAAAGGAACATCCCAAGTATAATACCATGACAAGGCAAAATAAGCGGCTTTCTTTGCCAGACCGGCATAGTGTGCACGCTCTTCTCCTTTGGTAACCAAAGCCAGATAATAAGCAGCCGTAGCAGCATACAAGGAGGCTTCCTTGTCCTCGCAGTTAGCATCCAGCGTAGAAGAGAAATAATCGGCTTTGGATATCAGTTCCTTCTCCAGATAGTCTACCGTACGCTTGGCGCTTGCCAGATAACGTTTGTCCTTGAAATACTTGGACGCCATCACCAAAGGCAATGTTGCCGAAGGCGTGCTACCACCGCTGGCATCCACGATAGAGAAATCATCCTTGAACTTGCGCGGGAAGCTGCCGTCCTCGTTCTGCAACTTGAGGAAGCTGTCCAGCATGCCCTTGATGCGTTTCTCCCATTCGGGGTGTTTACGCTTCTGCTGTTTCTCGTAGTTCAGATAGTTCAGAATGGCATATACGCCTTCGGACTGACGTCGAATGCTATGTCTGGTTTCCTTGAAGTCGCGGTTGTAGTGTACCACTTCGTTGAAGAAACCGGCAGGCGAAAAACCATTCTGGAGATAAGTGTCAAAGATATGGTTGGCATTATCCACCAGGTCTTGGCGATTCTGCTGTTTGCCATACTCCAAAGCATTGAAAGCGTTCAGCAACGTACGTCCCACAAAGCCCACTTCGGCAACATCGGTATTGGCACAAGTAGCAGTCTCCAACTCTACACCGGAGTAATAATGAGTGGGGGTATTGCTGACATAGCTTTCCACAAAGAAGTTGCTCATCACCTCCTTCATGCGGTCTACCGTGTAAGGTGTGTCAACCGGTTTCGGGCGGTTAGTGTCATAACAATACTCCCAGGTGCGCTGTACGCATTCCGAGAAATCGGCAGCATTCCTTTCGGACACCTCCCAAGTCATGGAGATGCTGTCGCCCTTACGCAGCAACTGGAAAGCCTCAACGGCAGGAGCCAACGTCAATTTGCGGATATATGTCTTCGGTGCTTCCTTATAGGGGAAACCGTATGCCAAGACAGTCATACCATCCACATTGCAGAAACCGGTATATCCGATGGAAGTCTCACCGGACAAGATTACCTCTCCTTCCTTATGAGTGGTCAAAGCTTCCTTGTCGAACTTGTCAATACGGATAACCGACATGGACGTACCGCTTGCCGGATTGAAAGCTGCCGTCAGCGGAGTGCTCAAACGGTCCTCACGCACCAGCCAACTGTCCGATGTGTGGAAAGAAGGAGCCTCCTTCGGCGAACGCAGGTTGCGGCGATACCAGAAGCCCGGCATGTAGAACTGGCAGTCCGAATGCTTGTAACCGGTCTTTATCTGTTCCCCGTAGTTGAAATACACATTTTCCAGCGCCTTGAGTGTGACGGTAATGCGCTGTTTGCCATCCTTGTCCACCACCTGGCGGATGATGTCCAACGGCAACGTTTCCGAAGCCCGGCAGCTGTACATACCATCCTGCATCTTCTGCAAGGCCAGCGGATATTGCTTGGCATCATTCCCCGGCACTTTCAAGGAAATAGAAGCAGAGATGTCTTCCGGAGCAGCATTTGCCGCTCCGGCACCCGTAATGCCCACCAAAAGCATTACCCCCAAAAACAATCTTTTTAGTCTCATAGTTACATCTGTTTTATTGTTGTTAGAAAAATATCATTCAGACATGAATACATACTTGCCGGAGCCCAATTCGACTACCAGCTTACCGTCAGCCTCCTCCACGGAATGAATCCCCGCCTGACCGGCATCTACCTGTACATGGAAGTCAAGCGGCAGCTTGACCGTAGCGGTTGTATTGGCAGGAATCTCAACGTTCCACTTCAGCTTATTGCCATCACGTTTCCAGGAACTCCCTATCCTGCCATAAGGCGATACATGCGAAGCATTCACATAATTCAGTTTTTCCGGGAATACCGGTTCCATCAGAATCTGCTTGAACCCGACGGAAGTGGGAGTATTCTTTATGCCGGCAAGATCCTCATAGAACCATATCAGCAGATCTCCCAAAAGCATCACATGGTTTCTTGAATTCATCGCCGGATTTGCCGTGTCACCATTCCATAATTCCCAAATGGTGGTTGCACCCTTCTTAATCATGTAGCCCCATGAGGGATAAGTGTCATTGGTCACTATCTTATAGGCAAGTTCCAGTCCACCGTACTCGGTAAGTCCGCGCATCAGATGCTGGATGCCAAGCACACCGGCACTGACATGTCCCTTACAGTCTTTTTCCGTCTTCTCCACGACATTGGCAAATACTTTATCTTCATATCCGTCGGGAACCAGACCCAGTCTGAGGGAAAGCAGGTTCGCCGTCACCGTATTGTTGTCATACTGTGCAGTCCCGGGATTGAAGAATTTCTTGTTATAAGCGTCCTTGATTTTAATAGCAAGTGCGGCATACTCTTCGGCATCTGCCGGAAGTCCGTTCATTTGCGCGAACTTCTCCATCAGTTGCAGAATGCTGTAAAACACCGTTGTACTCAGCACTTCACCGTTCGTCTTCCGGGCAGGGTCCTCCGAATGAATCAGCTCCGGCGACTCGGGAGGCATGCACCAATCCCCGTATTCATCCTTCACCAGAATATAGTCCTTCATTTTGGTCTCCGTCATGTGGTTTACCCAGCGCTTCATGGACGGATAGCGCTCTTTGATGGAGCTATCATCGCCAAACTGGCGGTAAAGCATGTCGGCTACGTAAAAATAGGCAGCCGGCCAAGTTACGTCATCATGGAAGATGGTCCAGTAACGGGGAGATACCACAGAGATACTTCCATTTTCATTCATGGACTCTTCTATATCCACCAGCCACTTCTTATACATCAAGGCATTGCCGAAAATGAAACTTTCACCATAGGCACCGGTAGTGCGGTCGCCCAGCCATCCAAGACGTTCATCACGCTGGGGGCAGTCGGTAGGCATACCGCGATAGTTTCCACGGATTCCCCAATAGGCATTCTTGTGAAGTCTGTTAATCAACTCCTCGGAAGTCTCGAACGTACCGTTCGTTGCCATTTCATCATACACCACCTTACCGATGAAATCATCCGCTGCCGGTTCATAGTCCAAACCGGATATTTCCATAAAACGGAAACCATGGTAAACAAACAACGGTTCCCAAACAAACTCACCGTCAGCGGCAGGAGTATAAATATCCGTGACAAGGGCACTGCGCAGGTTGTCAAGATACAGTTCCGTACCATTGTCCTTCAGCACTTCGGCAAAACGCATAGTAATGGGCTTGTCCTTCTTGCCACGCAGTTTCACCTGCTGTATTCCTACCATATTCTGCCCCATATCCACGATATATCTTCCATCACCTACCGATTTAACGGATATTGGCTTTATCTCCTCCATCACCTTCAGACTCGGAGAGAGCTGTGCCACAAGTTTTCCTTTGGGAGCCTCCATCCGTTCGGCCAACTGCCATCCGGAATCATTATAGCCGCTTTCCGTCCATTTACCCAATTCCAAGCGGGCATCGTAATGTTCACCGTCAAATTCGTTGTTCGCAGTTATAGGACCGTGGTTCGTCGCTTTCCAGGAATCATCGCTGACTACCGACACCGTCTCACCATTGTCGTACTCTATATTCAACTGCGCCATGAGGCGAGGTAAGCCAAAGCCTACCATCCCATTGGCACGCATGGAAAGATAGCGGCCGTTGCCCAGAGCCACGCCTATCGTATTGGTACCGGACTTCAACAAGGGGGTGACATCATAGGTCAGATAAGATACAGAAGCATCGTACCAGGTAGGCAAAGGACCGAATACATCGTTTCCAATCCTCTCGCCATTCATATAGCATACGGAAGAGCCTACTCCCGAAACATAAAGGACTGCACGCTTCGGCTGTGACGGCAAATCAAACTCCTTCCGCAGATAACGTGCCGGAAGGATGGTCCGCTCACCGTCCAGTTTCAAGTTTGTACTGTCGTTCAGTCCAATCCAGCCGGCTTTCCAGTCCGAACTGTCCAGCAAAGCCATTGACCAATATTGGATACTACTTTGCGCCTTGTCACCGGTATTTGTCCATACAGTGACACGCCACCAATATTTCTGTCCCGACTCCAAAGGCGCCCCTGCGTACTTCACCAGCACCGATTGGCCAGACTCCACACGACCGCTGTTCCATACCAGCCCGGAGCCGGCCTGCAAGCCCTTTTCCGAGTCCGCCACTTCAATCTGATAAGCAGTCTGCATCACATCCTGCTTGTCGGTTACCAGTTGCCATGAGAAACGGGGAGCCGATACAGCTACTCCTTCGGGATTCTTCCGCATTTCAACAGTGGTTTCCTCCACTTTCAAGGAACTGCCACCCGATACTTGACAGCCCATCATCAATAGGGCCAACAAGGAGACTAAAATAGATTTCTTCATACTTGTCAGAATTTCGGTTTCTCCGCTTCCGTGGATGCAACGAAGCCTTCTACCGTCGGCCATCCGTCTTCCCAGCTAATCTTATCCAACATCAATACACGGCCTTCAGGCTTCTTTGTGCTCACCGCATGATAGAAGAACCAGTCATTGCCGGCATTGTCCGTCACAATCTCCGAATTATGACCGGTACCCACAAAGGAATTGCTTTTCTGAATCAGCACTTCGTGCTTGTTATCCATCATGCTACCGCCATTCTTGTCGACATAGGGGCCGAAAAGATTATCTGAACGGCCTACAACAGTAGTGTAAGTACTCTTCAATCCCTCACAACAACTTCCTATGGAAGCGAAGAAGTAGTAATGCCCGTCCTTCTTGTGAATATAGGTACCTTCGTAAGCGGTTCCTGCCACTTGCTGCGGTGTGGCGCCGTCCTTCAGAGAGAGTCCGTCATCAGACAGTTCAATCGCATAGATTCCTCGAAAACTGCCCCAGAAAAGATATTTCTTCCCTCCATCCTCTATATAGAAAGGGTCGATGGAGTTCTGTACATTGATTTCATTGCTGCGGAACATCTTTCCGTGGTCCGTAAAAGGTCCCTCAGGCTTATCGGCAGTAGCACAACCGATGCCGCAAGTTAACTCGCCTCCCCAAACAGACATAGAATAATAGAGCACGTATTTATCACCTATCTTGTTGATGTCCGGCGCCCACAAACCGCCGTTCGGCTCAAAATCAGGCCGCGTACGGTCCGTAAAGGCAGTACCTACATACTCCCAATCCACCAGGTTCTTGGAACGGTGAATCGGCAGATTGCGTATGTCCTCGGTGGCATACAAATAGTAGTATCCATCATCTCCCTCAATGACAGAAGGGTCTGGCAAACTATAATCTATCACCGGATTGCGATAGACATTCTTCGGCTGTTGTTCTTCCGGTTTATCCTCTTTTGTAGCCGATGACGAGGAACAGGCTATCAGACTGCATAACACTGATAATACAAGAAACTTCTTCATACAATGTATTCTTTTCATTCTTTCATTTTACTTTTCGGGTGATGTACTGCCCAATACCTGCGGACGGATAAGAGAGCCACCGATAGAAACCGTTCCCTGGTCGGAAATGGCAAAATCCTTGATATACGAAGTGCGCGGCTGTACTTTCGTGGAATCCCAATGTGCATGGAAAATGTATTTCCAGCTACCGTCCTTACAGCAGAAGGGTGCTCCATGACCGGTACCCATCAAGCCGTCGGCATGTTGCAGAATCGGATTTCCCTCGTATTTCTTCCACGGTCCCATCGGGCTGTTCGAAGTCGCGTAACCCACTCCGTAGTTCTTGCTTTCAAAGTGATTGGCTGAATAAACCAGGTAGTAGACACCCTCTTTCTTCAAAATTGAAGGACCTTCGGCCACCTTAGCAGGCTTGTCCTGCGAAAGTTCCCAAGGCTCTCCCACCTTAATGCACTCTGTCAGCGTCTCCTGCTTGATGCCGGTTAGGTCATCGTTCATCTCTGCCACCCAGATGACGTTGCCATCTGTAAAACGCACGAAATAAAGGTAAGGCGTACCGTCATCATCAATGAATAGAGAGGTATCGATACTCTTCTCATCCCATATCGGCTGCTTCACTTCCTGACGGAACGGGCCTTGGGGAACATCTGCCGTTGCCACGCAGATATGCTCCTCGGTGGAGTAGAACAGATAAAACTTCTTTTTCGATTCGATGTAGTAGACCTCCGGCGCCCAGAATCCCCACGTACCGTAGGAATCTGCGGCCGACAACGCCTGGCCTTCACGCGTCCAGTTTTTCAAGTCATCGGAAGAGAAGCAGGCAAAGCCTTCTCCTTCTACCGTACCTCCAGTGCCGTAAGCATAATACTTGCCTTCGTAAAGCATTACGTAAGGGTCGGCAATCGGCAGATAGTCTGATTCTACAACCGTCTTCTCCTTGCATCCTGCAAAGCAAAGACAAAGCAACAGTAGCAATATATAATTCTTTTTCATATCCATCTCTTATTTTACTATTTTGGGCGTCATATAGTCCTTGCTGATTCTCATGCGGTCCACACCGTCCACTTTCTCGAAAGAAACGTCACTGATGTACATGGCGCGCGGATGGATGCTACTCTTGTCCTTATGGGCATGGAAAACGATACGAAGCTTGCCAGCCTTGTCGGTGAAGGTGGCACTATGCCCCACTCCAACCAGTTCTCCGGGTTTCTGCAGCAAAGGATTCTCCTCGTATTTGGTCCAGGTACCCATCAAATCGGTAGCTGTGGCGCAACCTATGCCGTAGAAAGGACTCTCATAGCTGTTGGCGGAATAGGTCATATAGTAGAGCCCATTACGCTTGATGACAAACGGGCCTTCATTCACACGGGGCCATACCTCCTCCCATGCCTGAGAGACGTGGATGCAAGGGTGCATGGTCTCCTTCTTGATAGTCATGAAGTCTTTCTCCAATTCGGCCACCCAGATGTTGAGCCCGTCGTTGAAACGGTCGAAGAAGAGATAAGGCGTGCCGTCATTATCAATAAACAGAGAGTTGTCAATGCATTTCTCATCGGCAATCATCGGTTCCTTCTTACTTTGGGTAAATGGTCCTGCAGGTGAGTCTGCTGTTGCCACACAGATATGCTCGTCTGCCGAGTAATACATATAGAACTTCCCGTTCACTTCGTAGACCTCCGGTGCCCAGAACCAGCGGTCGGCCCAGACATCCTTCTTCTGGAGCGCCATGCCCTTATACTTCCAAGTCTTCAAATCATCGGAGGTATAGACTTCGATGCCTTCATCCGCATGGGTGCCATAGGCATAGTAAGTGCCATCGTGCAACATGATGAACGGGTCGCCCAAAAGCACCGGCGTTTCAACTCCTTCGACAACAATATCGTCCACATCCTTATAGTCTGAAGAGCAGGACTGGCAGGAAGCCAGCGTGGCCAACAGAAACAGATACATACATATAAAATTCTTTTTCATGATTCTTTCTTAAACAATTGTTATGATGATAAATATTTACTTTCAAGAAGATGTTCCGTTACACCCGTATATTGAACCCTATTCAGTCGTATACTGAATCCTATTCAATCGTATACTGAAATACATTCAGTCGTATACTGAATCACCCCAGTCCATCACACTGATTCACAAGGAAATACAAACACCGGCTTCTATATACATCTTTCATTACATATATACGGAACGGCACATCCCACGATCGCGTCTAATCGCGCCTCTGCCCTACATGATAATACAACGTACCGCTATAAACCGGAGAGCCGCCCTCCGAACAGAATCCGATGCGGGATGCAGGGTAGCGTATATCCAAAGCTCCCAGCTCCCTGCCGTCGACAAACAGATACAGCTTGTCTGCACGACGCACGGCACGAAAATTATAGGATTCCTTCCACAATTCATGTACACCTATCTTATAGATATGGCGTTCCAAATCCTCCGCCTCCTTGTTGATGAAGCGGATGCCTTCTGCCTTTACCGGAGTAAAGGTACAATAATTATATGCAGGATGTTCTGCTATCCCCCTATCTTTGTTTTCTATCGGATGCCATTCGCCGCCATTCAGGTATTCTATGTCGAACTTGCCGAACATGTCATCCACAAATTCGGATTTATTGCCTGCTTCGTGACGATTCAGGTAAAGTGTATCCAACCATGCAGGTGCGGCAAAACGATAACCTTTCTCAATGAAGTCGGTATACTTCACATCCGGATAGAGCGTTTGCAGGCATCCCAACGGGAATTCCTTCTTCCAGGCAGTTTTCCCTTTCTTCACGGCTGTCACCTCAAGCATACGGGTGATGCCATCGAACTGAGCCTTCACATAGTTATCCTTATCCACATAAACCGGATAGCTTCCTGCCTTGTCTTGTCCGGACAAGCCGGACAACTGGAAGCTGAATTCATAATCGTTCAAGAAATCGCCCTTCAACAACTCCTCATTCCCCGAAAGCTGGAAATGCACATCATCGAAGCCGATGGTATAGGTAGCCCCTTCGAACAAGGCAGACTTTGTCTCGTCAAATACTCCGGGAACACCCGCTTCTTCTACCGGAAGAGCCTCTGCAAAGACATGTCTCCCCGGTGCGGGAATCTCATCCAGCCAAATCTTCAGACAGCCACCGTTACGCTCAATGCGCAGATGATGGTACACACCCCAACGGAAATCTTCAGGCAGGGCATAGGATTCCTTATTTTCTTTACCGCCGACAAGTGTACGCAGGTACCAACTCCGGTTCTCGGCATCCAAACCTACATAGGCACAGTTATCTGCATCCTTCCACCAGGCAATGACGCCGGCTCCACCCTCGGTCTTGACTCCCGTCTCGAACAAGTAAGCCACGGACGGCTGTACTTGTTGCAACACACCGAACGAAGCTGTCTCGCCTTTACCCGCAAAGGTAGGCATCGAAGGTTCGGGATGATAACCTGCCGTGCGGGGGCCGGTGATACCATCCACAAACAACGTCTTGTCGAAGAACTGGACACGGTTGATATATTGCCCCCGATGCTCATCGTTCTTGTTTGCCATATAAATCAGCCACCATTCAAATCCGTTGGGGCCTCTCAAAATATTGGGCTGACCGGGAGTCATCAGAATATCATCGGCAATACCGTCTTTCATATCGAACAGAGAAACGTCGAAGAATTGCGAACGTCCCTTGTTTGTTTCTACGGCAAGCAGATTCGTGCCTTCCTTCAAAGCAGCACGCAGCTTCTTGTCCAGGTTCACGATACAATAATCACGCCCCTGCTTCTCGTAGACAAGTGTTCCGTTCAGATAAATCCGGGTATCTCCGTCGTGAGCGACACGCAATGCCAGATTACCGGTTTCGCTACCGGCAGAGAAAGTCTTTCGCAACCATAAGGAGGGCGTATTCCACAAGGTGCCCAGATGCCGGGTGGTGGAACCTTTCACTTCACGGGACGAAAAGCCGGTACTACCTCTTTGGCTACATCTGTCAATAAAC
>ENA-OPSG01001416-OPSG01001416.1-human-gut-metagenome-genome-assembly--contig:-NODE-1416-length-11198-cov-4.250651_pt1 | contig 11198 bp, 9 predicted proteins | sample MGYA00241454_ERZ501900 | MGnify/ENA primary metagenome ERZ501900 (study PRJEB25962, sample SAMEA2042225) | human gut metagenome | biome: human gut; feature: human-associated habitat; material: faeces... | reverse complement strand
TTACACAACGGCTATCAGCAAGCCTCACGGAGTCAGCAAGGACCTGTTACTGGCTCAGCTTGACATGTACCTGGATGACCCGGCAAAGGGCAGCATATCCCTTGGGACCACAGTGAGCAGCTTTACAGGCGCCACCGTGAATAAGCAGGTAAGTATTTCAAAAGCCGTACAGGAGTCCGAGGCAAAAACATATGAAGAACTGGCCCGGAAGATTGCCAATGCAACAAATCTTATCACAGGAGGGCTGGGAGGTTATGTGGTCCTTGATAGTCAAGACCCGGTTACAGGCAAGAAAATGCATCCCTGGCGTATCCTGGTTATGAATACACCGGATAAAGAGACCGCAACAAATATCATCCAGATAAACCAGAATGGCATCGGTTTTTCAACGTCCGGTATCAACGGACCTTATCGTAACGCCTGGACCATTGACGGGAACCTGTTGGCTGATTTTATCACTGCCGGCCAGATGCTGGCGGACCGCATTCGTGGCGGAATCCTGGAGGTAGGCGGGTATGGCCTTGCCAAGGATGGAAAGATTGTGGTCAAAAACGCCAACGGTAACGAGATTGGAAGCTGGGACCCACGCCCTGAACAAAGTATTGAAGGATATTATTTTAAAGTATAAAACGCAGCAGGGCTTCTACACGAAATATGTTCCCGGCTGGGATACACACGGCCTGCCGATTGAACATGCCGTTATTAAGGACACCGGTCTTGATCGGCACGATATGTCCCCTCTTGATTTACGCAAACGGTGTCATGATTACGCTCTTGCGCGCGTAACGGAACAGAAAGCGGATTTTATCCGTTTCGGTGTGCTCGGGGATTGGGATCACCCCTACCTTACATTGCAGAAACATATTGAAGTGGCGCAGATCGGCGTTTTCGGCAAAATGGCCAAGAACGGCTATATCTACAAGGGCATGAAGTCGGTCTATTGGTGTCCTCATTGTGAAACGGCGTTGGCGGAAGCGGAAATCGAATATAAGGAAATCAAGTCACATTCCATTTATGTGCGTTTCAAAGCGGCGGACCTGGGTAAACATGCGCCGGCAGGCTTTGACCTTGATCATGCGTATGCGCTTATCTGGACGACGACGCCTTGGACTATTCCGTCCAATATGGCTATTTGCGCCAACGAGGCGATCGAATATGTTTGGGTCAAAGTCGGAGATACCGCGGTGCTTATGGCCAAAGAGCTTGTCGGGCCGACGATGGAAGCGGCAAAGGTTGCGGCGTATGAAGTGCTGCCCGGTGTTATGACGGGAAAGCAGATAGAAGGCCTTGTCTTTCTGCATCCGTTCTATCCGGAGCGCCGCGTTCCCGTTATCCTCGGCGACCACGTTACGCTCGAGGCCGGCACGGGCCTTGTCCATACGGCGCCCGATCACGGCGAAGAAGACTTTGAAGTCTGCAAAAAATACGCCGCCTGGGGTCTCGGCCCTATCGGTACGGTCGGGCCGGACGGCAGATACACAAAGGCCGTTCCCGGCTATGAAGGCAAGTTCGTTCTCGATGTGGACGTCGAAATGATCAAGGCTCTGGCCGCCTGCGGTGCCCTCTTCGCAAAAGGGTCCCTGCGGCATCAGTATGCCCATTGCTGGCGTTGTAAAAATCCCGTTATTTATCGCGCGACGGAACAGTGGTTTTCGTCTGTTGACGGCTATCGTCAAAAAGCGCTCGAAGCCATTGATAAGGTGCAGTGGATCCCCGCCTGGGGCCATGACCGCATTTACAATATGATTCACGACCGCGGCGACTGGTGCATTTCCCGCCAGCGTGTCTGGGGCGTACCCATCCCTATCTTCTACTGCCGCGAACACAATCACGCGGTCATTACGGATGAAACCATTGCACACTTGCAGGAAATCTTCGCTAAAGAAGGTTCCGATGCATGGTGGGCTCGTACGGAAAAGGAACTCCTGCCCGAAGGCTTTACGTGCCCTGAATGCGGCTGCACGGAATTCCGTAAAGAATCGGATATTATGGACGTATGGTTTGACAGCGGGTGTACCCACCAGGGCGTTCTGAAGCATGACCCCGAATTGGACTATCCCTGTGAAATGTATCTTGAAGGCTCCGACCAGCATCGCGGCTGGTTCAATTCGTCCCTGCTTACGTCCGTGGCGATTAATGGCATCGCTCCGTACAAGGCCGTCTTGACACACGGTTTTACGGTAGACGGCGAAGGTCGCAAGATGAGTAAGTCCGTAGGCAATACGGTAGCTCCTCAGGAAATCATCGATCAATACGGCGCTGACGTTATGCGTTTGTGGGTATCGTCTGCCGATTATCAGGGCGACGTGCGCCTTTCACCGAAAATCCTGAAACAGCTGAGCGATGTGTATCGCAAGATACGCAATACCTTCCGGTTCCTTCTCGGCAATATCAATGATTTTAATCCCGAAACGGATGCTGTAGCATATGCGGATATGACGGAAATCGACAAATGGGCGTTGCTGCGGCTGGAGCAGGTTTTCGAAACGGTTACGGAAGCGTATGAAAACTACCAGTTCCACGTTATGTACCATACGATCCATAACTTCTGCACCGTCGATCTCAGCTCCATCTATCTCGATGTTACCAAGGATCGCGTATATACGGAAAAGGCCGGCTCCCTTGCCCGCCGCAGTGCGCAGACGGCCATGTATATCATCCTGGATACGCTCGTTAAGATCACGGCGCCTGTTTTGTCCTTTACGGCCGAAGAAGTATGGCAGTTCATGCCGGACGTAGCCGGTAAGGAAGAAAGCGTGCTCCTTACGGATTGGCCGCGGCAGCACAAAGAATATCTCGATGCCGCTCTGGCTGCACGCTGGAATGAATTTCTCTCCTATCGCTCCGACCTCACGCGTATCCTTGAAGGCGCCCGGAAAGACCGTAAGATCGGGCACTCTCTTGATGCCGCCGTTACCATTTACGCAACCGGTGAAGCGTACGATTTTCTCAAAAAATGGGAACCTTACTTGGCTACGCTGCTTATCGTCAGTGAGGTTGTTCTTGTTGAAGGCGCCGCACCGGCAGCGGCTGCTGCCGGAGAAGAACATACGGACATGCAGGTTGTCGTAGAACCGTCACGGCACGGAAAATGCGAACGCTGCTGGACGCATGACAGGACGGTAGGTCAGGATGCGTCACACCCGACGCTTTGTAAACGTTGTGTTGATGCATTAAAATAACACGATCGTACCCGGTTTGAAAATAAAGAGGGCTGTAATACATGGAGAACGTTGTCTCAGTGTATTACAGCCCTTTCTGATTATGTGCCGCAGTATCAAATGAGTCCGCGATTTTTTACATATTCTGCTGCGACGTCGTGAGCGCTGCGCCCGTTAACGCGTACGTCATAGTTCATTTGCTGCATTTCTTCTTCCGTAATATTGCCGGACAATTTATTCAGTACGTCTCTTAATTCCGGATGCGCCTCCAGGGTTTCTTCCCGTATGAGCGGCGCTCCCTGGTAAGGCGGGAAAAGATGCTTATCATCTTTTAAGACAACAAGATGATATTGAATCAGTTCGCTGTCTGTCGAATAGGCGTCCGTAATTTGGATAGCGCCGTTGCGGATGGCTTCATAGCGCAGGGCCGGTTCCATCGTTTTGACGTTGAGATGGAGGCCGTAGAGGCTTTGCAGTCCTCTGTTGCCGTCCCGGCGGTCCGCAAATTCCAGGGTGAATCCGGCTACGGCGCTGTTGCTGACACGGGTGAGATCCGAAATGGTGTGCAGTGAATGGGCTGCCGCGTATGTTTCGGAAACGGCTACGGCATATGTGTTTTCATAAGCCGTCGGTTCTAAATAAATCAGTCTGTCTTGGCTGTAAATTCCGTCACGGCCTTGTTCATAGACCGTGCGGGCATCTGTCGATGCGGGCGGTTTTTGCTGTAAGAGCGTTGTCGTTACCGTTCCCGTAAACTCCGGATACATATCTATATCGCCGCTTTTCAGGGCTTCATAGAGAAAGGTAGTTTTACCGAAATTCGGCTTTAATTCAACTTCCAGATTTGTATGGTGTTCAATCAGCTCTTTATACATATTGATGAGGATCTCCGGTTCGGGGCCGAGCTTTCCCGCAATGACGATCTTATCATGACGGACTGAAAAGGGCACGAACGAGGTGATCAGAATAAGAGCAAGCGTACCTAAGAAGCAGGCTATATGGCGCAATGACCGATGTTCCATGAAGCGGAGGATAAAATTAAATACTATTGCCAGAAACGCCGATGCAAGGGCGCCGATTAAAATGAGGGCGCTGTCGTTGCGATCGATGCCGAGAAGAATGAAAGTGCCCAGGCCGCCGGCGCCGCTGAGATAGATTTATGAAAGGGCAGAGCTGGAAGGCCGATGAGGGCCGCCAAGGTAGCCGTGCCGATGATCATGACGGCGGCCGTACGTATGCCTGCGGTAATGACCGGCAGAGCCAACGGGATTTCATAGTTTTTCAGTTTTTCCGGGCGATTCATGCCGAGCGCTTCGCCTGCCTCCTGAAGGGACGGGTCGATTTCCTGAATGCCCGTGATCGTGTTTTGTAAAATCGGGAAGAGTGCATAGATGACGAGGGCCGTTAAGGCCGGCAGGGAACCGATGCCGAAAATCGGGATCATGAGACCTAGGACGGCCAGCGACGGCAGGGTCTGCATGATGCCCGTGATTTGTATCAATACTTCGGCAATTCCCTTCCTGCGGGCCACCAGGACACCGAGCGGCAAGGCGATGACGATGGCTATGAAAAGGGCGCTCAGTGATAACTGCAGATGCTGTATCAGGGCGGTATAAAAGTCATACTGCCGTTCGATGAAGGTTGTCGCTATACTATTCATGTAAATCACCGCCTAAGCTGAACAGTTGACGGACAAAATCGCTCTGCGGGTTTTCTTTAATCTCCGACGGTGTGCCGATGCGGATGATCCTGCCGTTTTCCATGATACAAAGGCGGGAACCCAAACAGAGGGCTTCCGCCATGTCGTGTGTGACGAAAACGATAGTCAGGCCGAATTCCCGGTGCAGATCTTTAATCAGCTCTTGCAGCTGCCTGCGTGATAATGGGTCAAGGGCGCTGAAGGGCTCGTCCATGAGCAGAACCTGCGGTTTGCCGATAAGGGAGCGAATAATGCCGACCCGCTGCTGCTGTCCGCCTGAAAGCTCGCGCGGGTAGCGGTGCATATATTCCTGCGGCGGCAAGCCCAACTTGGTAAGCCACGCTCGGGTTTGTTCTACTGTTTCCGCTTTACTCAGCCCTTTCATCATCGGTACAAGGGCGATATTTTCGGCAACCGTCAGATTGGGAAAGAGGGCGATTTGCTGCAGTACATACCCCGTGTCGAGGCGGAGCGGGCGCAAGGGCAAGGTGCGGATAGCTTTACCGCCGCGCCGGATCGTTCCTTCCGTCGGTTCAATGAGACGGTTCAATAATTTCAATAAGGTCGTTTTGCCGCTGCCGCTGGACCCGACGAGAACGAAGAACTCGCCGTCTTCTATAGTTAAGGTTGCAGCGGTAAGGGAAACGGTTTCTCCGTAGGCTTTACCGACACTTTCCAATTCAAACATACCGGGTCTCCTGTTGTTTGCGATATGCTTCCGTAAGGACGGTGCGCAGGTCTTTGGCGGCCCTGCCCGTAATAAAACGGAAATCGGGCGTCGTTTGAGCCAAAAGGCCTCGTTCCGCCGCTTCATATAAGGAAGCCAGGACGATACCGAACCCTGCGGGCCGGTCATACTTGGCAGCGAATTCAGAGGTACTGGCGGGAGTAAAAAGAATCTCTTTACCGCCAGCTTCCGTTAAAACGGCCGCCAGCTCGCTCATCGTGTAGGTCCGTTCCTGTGTCAGTGTGTATACATTGTTCTGATAATACGGATCTTCGGCTACTTTGATGATGGCCTCCGCACTTTCGGCGCGGGAAATAAAAGACAGGGAGCCGTGTGGAACGGGATAGATGAGCCTGCCCGTTTCCTGAAGTTCCGGCAAATACGGTATGAGCGGATCCGTATACATGGCATTTTTTATGACGGTGTAGGAAAGGCTGCTGCAGGCGAGGCGCCTGTTCGTATAGCCGAAAAACGGAGCCATATGAAAAGGATTATTATCCTGGTCGGCAAAGAAGCCGACGAAAATAAGGTGTTTTACCCTTGCTTTTTCAGCCGCGACAATAACATTTTCCGTTTCCGGCACACGGACGATGCTGGGATGGGTAATACTGGGGATATAAATAAGTATGTCCGTATCGGTAAAAGCCGGTACCAGCGTTTCCGGCTGCAAATAGTCGCCCTTTACAACATCCAGGCCGGCAGCGGCGTACGCCGCTGCTTTGTTCGGCGTACGCACGGCCAGACGGATTTCTTCTTTCGGAAAATGGCGTAATGCTTCCTTAACGACATGTGTGCCTAATTGGCCGGTAGCGGCAGTAACAGTAAGTTTCAATTCGATCCGTCCTTTCTGCATGACAAACGGTTCAGTTCTTCCGACAATTCGGCCGAGAAGACGGCCGTTGTCCGGAGAAGTATATCCTGATGCCTTTCGGTCAGGCGGGAGAACGCCTTTTCTTCCGCTCTGTCCATCGGCTCAATGATGGAAGCGGCAAATGCTTTGCCGTCGGTTGTCAAGGTAATGAGCTTTTTGCGTTTATCCGTCTCGGAAACCGTGACGGATAAATATCCCTTTCGGGCGAACGATTTTATGGCAGCGTTAACAACCTGCTTTGTAGAGTACGTGTGGGCGGCAATCGTTTGTTGAGAAATCCCTTGAGGATTCCGGTAAATCCATAAAAGAATTAAGAGAGATTTTGACTGTAAGCCGCATTGACGGGCATAATTTTCATATAGAGAAAATTGTGTATCCCGCAGTCTTGCATATTCCCTGTTCCTCTCTTTTATTTTTCTTGTAATTGCCATACTGTGTCCCTCGCAAATAATGTCTAATATAGTAAAAATATTTTACTTTCTAAAAGTATATCCGACCGGCGTCCCGTTGTCAAACAAATACCGAAAAAAAGAACAAAAAAAAGGCGAACAGAATATTCGCCCTTAGGAGTGCTGTCGGAAATTACCCTTCTTTAATGCAATCGTTGAGGTCCGCAATCAGCGCGTCCACATCGATGCCGTGAGCGCCGGCGCCTTCGCCGATCGTTTCGAAGTGGGATGCCATGCAGCCTACGCAGCCCAAACCGTAGTCCTGGAAGATTTCGATAATCTGCGGGTATTTCTGTACCGCCTCAATAATGTTTGTGTCTCTGGTAATGGACATACTAATGCCTCCCTGTTATTTTATACTAAGTAAGTAATCTTTTATTCGGCTTTCATTATATCACACTTTATTTGTATTGCCAGTGGCAAATACAACATATAATGCTGTTTTCCGAAACGGTGGGGCGTATATCTGCGGTTCCGTCCGTACACTGCCGGACAGGTTTTACGGAGCGGTTGCAATGGGAAGACTCAAAGGAAATCTTCTGTTTCCGGCGTTTTACGGCTTGACATACCTCGGTATGCCCTTAAAAAGCGACGGAAGCGCTTGAATGATATACAGGAAGATACCATCTTATCGCCAACGTTTTCGGTTTTGTTGGGGACTGTCGGGGTTCAGAACCTTTACAACATAAAGATCATAAGAAAAATACGGGGCCTTCTCGAAAGAGAAGGTCTTTACGTGTATTAGGAACATATGAACGGATACTTGCCTGATAATTATAAGTCAGCGTATAATGACAGTGAAATTATGCGCTGTCACCGAAAAATCCGCTCCGTTGTGATAGAGAGGCTGTTTATTCAACCTTTAATGAAGCGGAGAACTCCGGCAGCTTTGTTATCCGAAAGAAGGGGATTCTATGCAGGAAAAAAATCCTATGAGACGGATGTGGAGGCTTGCCAAGGCGGAGCACGGGCGCCTGCGCCTTGCGATTGTGCTTGCGGCGCTCGGTGTACTCGCGGGTATGCTCCCCTACTTCGTCGTGGCGAAGCTTGTCACGACCCTGCTTTCCCGCGCAGCGGCGGGGCCGCGCTTTTATATTTTCATGTGCTTCGCGGCATTTGCAGGCTATACGCTGCGCAGTCTTTTCTATGCATCGGCGCTTGCCGTGTCCCACCGCGCGGCATTTGCCGTACTGCGCAGTATCCGTACACAAGTGTTTGAGAAACTGCCGAAGCTGCCGCTCGGTGTTGTCATTGATACGCCAAGCGGCACCATGAAGTATACGATCGTTGATCAGGTTGAAGGTATGGAACATACGATCGCACATCTGTGGCCGGAAATGACGGCCAATACGCTCGGACCGCTGTGCATCTTTATTTATCTGTTCCTCCTCGATTGGCGTATGGCCCTGCTTGCGCTTGTTTCCATTCCTGTCGGCCTGTTTTTTATGGCGTTTGTTATGCGGGATTATGAGGAAAAATATGCGGGCGCCGTGGCGGCAACCGATGAAATGAATGCCGCCATTGTCGAATATATCGGCGGCATTGAGGTCATCAAGACGTTTAATCAGGGCGTAAGGTCTTATGAAAAATTTGCGGCGAAGGTACTTGCAAATGCATCTTACTATTATCACTGGATGCTGCATTGCCAGCTGCCGATGTCCATCTCCAAGGTAATTGCGCCGACAACGCTCATCACGATTTTGCCCGTAGGATGGATGCTCTATCGGAACGGCAGTTTATCTATGGACGTCTTCATTCAGGCAATTATCCTCTCCCTCGGGATCGCCGGCCCGTTGCTTAATTCACTCACTTTCGTTGACTCTCTGGCAAAGGTGGGCACGACCGTCGGCGCCGTGGACGTTTTTTTGTGTGCCGAGGAGCAACAGCATGCAGCCGAACCGGTACCTGTTCACACGACGGATATCAGTGTGGAAAATGTATCCTTTGCTTATGACGGGAAGACCGACGTATTGACCGATGTAAATCTGAAAATCCGCGCGGGTACGTTGAATGCCTTTGTCGGGGAGAGCGGCAGCGGGAAGTCCACACTCGCACGCTTGATTGCCGGATACTGGGATGTTCGGAACGGTACAATCCGCATCGGCGGACATGATGTGAAAGATATCCCTCTTTCTCAGCTTTATGATATGGTTTCTTTTGTTGCACAGGATACCTATCTTTTCGACGAGACTGTCCGTGAAAATATCCGGCTCGGCAAACCGGGTACCTCCGACGAGGAAGTCGAGCGTGTTGCGAAACAGGCAGGCTGCGATGATTTTATCCGTCGCCTTCAAGACGGCTATGCCTGCATCTAGAGTCTTAAGTTCATAAGAACAGAGGCGGAAGCCGTCTCTCGGGCGGCGAGCGCCAACGTATCGCCATCGCGCGTGCCATGTTGAAAGATGCGCCTATCGTTGTCCTTGACGAGGCAACGGCCTACATCGACCCGGAAAACGAGGCCGTTATTCAACGTGCCGTTTCGCGGCTGACCGAAGGAAAGACCGTAATTGTCATTGCACATCGGCTCTCGACGATTGTTGACGCGGACAATATTTTTCTCCTCAAGGGCGGTACGGTCGCAGCATGCGGCACGCATGCGCAGCTTCTTGCCGGAAATGCGGATTACCTCGCCATGTGGCAGGCGCACATCGGTGTAAAGGACGGTGAATCGATATGATTGACGCCTTGCGTAATATATGGGCATTTGCCGGGACGGAGCGGAAGAATCTCAATCGATCCGTTCTTCTCGGTGTTCTCTATGCCGTATTTCATGCCCTGCAAATAGCGGCTATCTATGTCGTCCTCAAAGGACTGGTTGAAAATACGGACGGGCTTGAGGTTGCAGAACAGGTACTTATTATTCTTGCGATCAGTATTGCAGGTAGAGCTGTCGTCGAATATGTTTCGCAATTACAGCGTGTACACGCGGGCTACTTTATGGCGGCAAACAAGCGCATTGCCATCGGCGATCGCCTGAAACACGTACCGATGGGGTTTCTTAACGATACGAGCCTCGGCCGCATTACGGGGATTGCGACAACCGTGCTCGGTGATGTGGAAGCTACGGCGTCCATGGTGCTTGTCCTGACATTGACCGGATTTCTGAACACACTTATCCTTATACCGGTACTGCTCATCTTTGAGTGGCATATCGGCATGATCTTTATGGCAGGTATCGCGGTCTATCTGTTTATTACAACCGTTATGGAGCAAAAATCCCGTCGGCTTTCGCCCGAACGTCAGCGCGCACAGGCTGACCTCGTCGCAGCCGTACTCGAACAGCTGCAGGGGATGCCGGTTATCAAGGCGTTCCATCTGACCGGCAGGAGTGACGGGCGGATGTATGCGGCACTGGCCGAGAGTGAGCGGGCCAATCTTGCCATGGAGCGGCTCTTTACACCTTATGTCATCGCGCAGGAAGTGACACTGCGCCTGTTCAGCATCCTTATTATTGCCGCGTCCTTATATGCTTATCTGAACGGGACAATGATACTGCCGGATACGCTCATGTGCATTGTGTTCTCCTTTATCGCTTATACGCAGCTGGAATCTGCGGGAAGTGCACTCGCGCTGCTGCGCGTGGTCTGCGCTTCCATCGACGAGGCGAATGAAATAGATGCGGTGCCGCAGCTTGATGAAGACGGGCAGGATATTTCTCCTGCAAATCATGACATTGTATTTGATCATGTGACATTTTCTTACGGTACCAACCCTGTTCTGCGTGATATCTCCGTACGGATTCCGCAGCGCAGCCTGACTGCAATCGTCGGCCCGAGCGGTTCCGGAAAGACCACCATGTGCCATCTGATTGCACGTTTTTGGGATGTTGATGCTGGCACGATTTTCATTGGCGGGCGGGATATCAGGGAGTATACCCTTGCATCACTGATGAGTATGATCAGCATTGTCTTCCAACGCGTCTATCTCTTCAGGGATACAATTGAGAACAATATACGCTTCGGCCGTCCGACGGCTTCACATGCGGAAGTAATTGAAGCGGCGCGGAAAGCTGCCTGCCATGACTTTATCATGCAGCTGCCGGACGGTTACAATACGATTGTCGGCGAAGGCGGTGCAACCCTCTCGGGCGGAGAAAAACAGCGTATTTCGATTGCCCGTGCCATCCTTAAAGATGCGCCGATCATCATCTTCGATGAAGCGACGGCAAATGTCGATCCCGAAAACGAGGATCGCTTGCAGCAGGCAATGGAAGCGCTGACGAAGGACAAGACCGTTATCATGATCGCGCATCGCTTAAACACCGTTCGAAACGCCGCCCGAATTCTTGTTG
>ENA-OPSG01001412-OPSG01001412.1-human-gut-metagenome-genome-assembly--contig:-NODE-1412-length-11294-cov-9.536080_pt1 | contig 11294 bp, 11 predicted proteins | sample MGYA00241454_ERZ501900 | MGnify/ENA primary metagenome ERZ501900 (study PRJEB25962, sample SAMEA2042225) | human gut metagenome | biome: human gut; feature: human-associated habitat; material: faeces... | reverse complement strand
GCGTATCTGACACTATGGACCATGCAGCAGGTTGTACAACGCGGTACGGGACGTCAGCTTGGGGCAAAATACCCGAACCTGCATCTGGCAGGGAAAACAGGGACTACCAACAATAACGTAGATACCTGGTTTGCGGGCATTGATGGGAGCACGGTGACCATCACCTGGGTCGGCCGTGATAACAACCAGCCGACCAAACTGTATGGTGCCAGCGGGGCAATGTCGATTTATCAGCGTTATCTGGCTAACCAGACGCCAACACCGCTGAATCTTGTTCCGCCGGAAGATATTGCAGATATGGGCGTGGACTACGACGGCAACTTTGTTTGCAGCGGTGGTATGCGTGTCTTGCCAGTCTGGACCAGCGATCCGCAATCGCTGTGCCAGCAGAGTGAGATGCAGCAGCAACCGTCAGGCAATCCGTTTGATCAGTCTTCTCAGCCGCAGCAACAGCCGCAACAGCAACCTGCTCAGCAAGAGCAGAAAGACAGCGACGGTGTAGCCGGTTGGATCAAGGAGATGTTTGGTAGTAATTAATATCGTAATCGCTCTCCGCTTATGCGGAGAGCGTAATGAAATCATTTAGATAAACCAAATAAATATTTATTTAATGAATATACGACCATTAATATATATTTTGGGTTTATGTTATATTTTATTACCTTAAACTCTTAAAATAAAAACAAAAACAACACTTTAAAATTCATGTGGTTATTGTTTTATTACTGCAGTTTGTATAGACAGGCTATGTGTTTTTTGTTCTAATCTAAAAATAATATTATTTGGTGGATATATTTCTAATATCAATATTTATCAAGCCCTGACCAGTCGCTCTGGAATGGAATCATGTGTATTACCTCATAATTAAGGGATTTTTATGAATAAAAAATTGCTTTCTCTGTTAGTGTCAGGAAGTCTCATCGCTGTAGTAAGTACCAGTGTATTTGCTACAGATACCGGAGTGGTTAACTTTAACGGTAAAATTGTTGCCGATACTTGCGAAATTAATGTAAACGAGTCTGCCAGTACAACAGGGACAGTCACTTTTGCAGATACTTACCCAGCGGACTATTCTGGAGACGGTAGTATTGGAACGTCAAAAGATTTTAAAATTGAATTAATAAAATGCGATCCGTTGGTGGACAAACTAAACCTGACATTTTCTGGAACGACAACGGATGCAGGTTTCCTGCGTCTGGAAAATAGCGAAGCTGGGGCTGGCAGTGCAACAAATGTGGGTATTACGGTGACAAATAAAAATGGTGCTTTCCGTGATGGCGAGAAACATTTCGTCTTTTCTGTTTTTCTTGACGTCTAAATAGTAGATGCGCTTACCTGCTTTGATGGATTGGGAGAATACAATCTCCTTGTCATTCATGTCCGCTGCGTTTTTCTTCTTAAAGTCTTCCATATTATAATAGGTCTCAATTTTGATATTATCACCTTAAAACTCGTATCTCGTAGCTTTTAGCTCTTTATCGGGCTCAAAATTGACGATTTTTTTTAAACTGTCAAAAGAAAAAGACCGGATAATCAATATCTGCATTAAAAAATGTGATTTATTTATGTAAACTCATTAAAAATGCCTACTTTTGCGCCTTGTTAAAACACTAGTATTTACTTTAGAATTATGATCAACAGAGTTCTTATTCGTCTTAAGATTATACAGATTGTATATGCTTATTATCAGAATGGCAGTAAAAATTTAGACTCAGCGGAGAAAGAATTGTTCTTTAGCCTTTCAAAGGCATACGACCTCTACAACTACCTGCTGATGCTGATGATAGCTTTGACGAACTACGCACAAAAACGTATTGATGCGGCAAAAGCTAAGCTGGCTCCCACTGCCGAGGAGCTGTATCCCAACATGAAATTTGTGGAAAACAAGTTCATAGCCCAGTTGGAAGTGAACAAACAATTGACGGAATTCATTGCCAACCAAAAGCGCACGTGGGCCAATGATGAAGACTTTGTCAAGGGATTGTATGAGAAAATTGTGGAATCAGATATATATAAGGAATATATGGCTTCTTCGGACAATTCTTACGAATACGACCGTGAATTGTGGAGAAAGCTGTATAAGACTTTTGTCTTCAACAACGAAGCCTTGGACAATGTGCTCGAAGACCAGAGCCTCTACTGGAATGACGACAAGGAGATTGTGGATACTTTCGTACTGAAAACCATCAAGCGCTTTGAAGAGAAGAATGGTGCCAATCAGGAACTTCTACCAGAGTTCAAGGATGAGGAAGACCAGGAATTTGCACGCCGTTTGTTCCGCCGTGCCATCTTGAACTGTGACTATTACCGTCACCTCATCAGCGAGAATACGCGTAATTGGGACTTGGACCGTGTAGCCTTTATGGATGTTGTAATCATGCAGTGTGCCTTGGCCGAAATATTAAGTTTCCCGAACATTCCGGTGAGTGTTTCGTTGAACGAATATGTCGATATTGCCAAAGTTTACAGCACGGCCAAAAGTGGCAGCTTCGTGAACGGTACATTGGATGGAATAGTTAATCAATTAAAAAAAGAAGGTAAGTTAACGAAAAACTAATACCTTTGTTTAATAATAGAAACCAAAACTGAGTATTTATGAACTTAATGACTGTATTCTTCCTGCAGGCTCCCGCTGCAGGCCCTGCCGGTGGTGGTAGCATGATGTGGATTATGCTGATAGCCATGTTCGTTATTATGTATTTCTTTATGATTCGTCCTCAAAACAAGAAGCAAAAGGAAATAGCAAACTTCCGTAAATCGCTTCAAGTGAATCAGAAAGTAATCACAGCTGGTGGTATCCATGGTGTTATCAAGGAAATCAACGACAATGATGTGGTGCTTGAAATCGCTTCTAACGTTAAGATTCGTATAGACAAGAATTCTATTTTTGCTGCAGCTGCTGATGCGAACAGCAGTCAGGCATCTAAATAATAGAAATGTGAGCCTATGTTTGAACGTAGGAACATACAACGTACATATCTGAAGATATCAAGAGAAGTGAAGGACTTTCTGCTTAGCGATAAAAGCAGGGAGTTCTTCATTTTTTTGTTTTTTTTCTTTGTAGCCGGTGGCTTCTGGCTCTTGCAGACCTTGAACAACGACTATGAGGCGGACTTTTCTATACCGGTGCGGCTGAAGGGAGTGCCCAATAATGTGGTGATTACCTCTGAACCTGCTTCAGAACTCCGTATCAAGGTAAAGGATAAGGGAACGGTACTGCTCAACTATATGTTGGGAAAGAGCTTTTATCCCGTTATTCTCGATTATGCCGATTATAAGGGCGTGGATAATCAAGTAAGGATATATCCCTCGCAGTTTGAAAAGAAAGTGCTGAACCAGCTGAATGCCTCTACCCGCCTGCTTTCCATGAAGCCGGATACATTGGAGTACATCTATTCGACGGGAGCCTCCAAACTGGTGCCGGTGAAGCTGCGCGGCACGCTGAGTGCCGGACGTGAGTATTATCTTTCGGATACGATATTCAGTCCCGATTCCGTATTGGTGTATGCGCCGCAAGGCGTGCTGGATACGATTGCTGTTGCCTATACGCAACCGGTGAAGCTGGAAGATATATCGGATACCTTGAGGCAGCAAGTCCCCCTGCGTATCCAGAAAGGTGTGAAGTTTGTGCCTTCTTCCATTGAGATGATGCTTCCGGTGGATATTTATACGGAAAAGACAGTGGAGGTGCCGTTGCGTGGCGTTAACTTTCCTGCCGACAAGGTGCTGCGCGCTTTCCCTTCCAAGGTGCAGGTCACGTTTCAGGTTGGTCTGAGTCATTTCAGGCAGATTAACGCTGATGATTTTCATATTTACGTGTCCTATGAGGAACTGCTCCGTCTGGGTTCCGACAAGTATACGGTAAAGATTAAGAATCTGCCGAAAGGGGTGAGCCAGGTACGCTTCAATCCGGCACAAGTGGATTTTCTGATAGAGCAAGTTTCTCCTGATTATGGCGATTAAGATAGGTATAACCGGTGGTATCGGTAGCGGAAAGAGTATGGTATCCCGGCTGTTGGAAGTGCTGGGTGTTCCCGTCTATATCTCGGACTTGGAAACGAAAAGGCTGATGGCATCCGATTCATTGATCCGCGAGGATTTGTCAGCTTTGCTTGGTGCGGAAGTGTATGCCGGTGGCACGCTGAACAAGCCTTTGTTGGCGTCTTATCTTTTCGGCAGTCCGGAGCATGCCAAAGAAATCAACTGTATTGTGCATCCTCGTGTAAAGGAGGATTTCAGGCGGTGGACACAATGCCGCACCGCTTTTCCCATTGTCGGTATAGAATCGGCCATTCTGGTCGAAGCGGGGTTTGCGGGTGAAGTGGATGCTATTGTTATGGTCTATGCGCCCGAAGAGGTGCGCATTTTACGTGCCGTCCGGCGGGATGCTTCCTCGCGCGAATTGATAGAAAAGCGTATCCGTAGCCAGATGAATGACGAAGAAAAGCGTAAATATGCAGATTTTGTCATTGTAAATGATGGCGAAACCCCATTGATTCCGCAAGTTTTAGAGCTAATCGGTTCGCTATCTGAAAAAATGCACTATCTGTTACGCAAATAGGCATCTCCTTAACAATAAAAATAAGCAAGCTTATTTTGTATTGTCTTCGGCTTACATTATCTTTGCCCCCCGAAAAAAATAACTACTAATCATCAAAACAGAATATATTATGTTGAAGACTATTTTGTCCATTTCCGGTAAACCGGGATTGTATAAGCTTGTTTCTCAGGGAAAAAATATGTTGATTGTAGAGTCGCTTGCAGACAAGAAGCGTTTCCCTGCTTATGGTAATGAGAAGATTATTTCTTTGGGCGATATCGCCATGTATACAGATACGGAAGATGTTCCTTTGAAGGAAGTGTTTCTTTCCATGAAGAAAAAGGAAAATGGTGCTGCCGTAGTGCTGGATTTGAAGAAAGCTACTGCTGACGACTTGCGTGCTTACCTGGCAGAGGTATTGCCTACCTTCGATCGCGACCGCGTATATCCGTCCGACATCAAGAAATTGATTGTTTGGTATAATTTGCTGGTGGCAAGCGGTATGACGGATTTTGAAGAAACTCCTGCGGCAGAAACGAAGGAGGAAAGCAAGGCCGAGTAATCGGAGAAGGATTGAAATACAAAATAAAAGAGGCGATTCTCAATAGTCGGGAATCGCCTCTTTTATTGGGGGATACGGATTGCTTTTAATTTCTGAAAACCAGTCCGTCGTCAGTGGTATTGGCATCCACTGTAATAGGCTTGCTGCGGTCTACTTCCTGAGCCAGCAGCTTCTTCGACAAGTCGTTCAGCAAATAGTGCTGGATGGCACGTTTCACCGGACGGGCGCCGAATTCAGGGTCATACCCTGCATTGGCAAGGAAGTCTATGGCGGCATTTGTCAGAACAAGTTCCACGCCGTTACCGGAAAGCATCTTCTGCACACTCTTGATTTGGAGCACCACAATTTGCTTGATTTCGGGCTCTGTCAGTGGCAGGAACATGATGGTTTCGTCGATACGGTTCAGGAATTCCGGGCGGATGGTCTTTTTCAGCATATTCATCACTTCCTTTTTGGTTTCCTCTACGATTTGCTCCTTATTGCTACTGTTGAGCTTCTCCATCTGGCTTTGGATATAGCCGCTGCCCATGTTGGAGGTCATGATGATAATCGTATTTTTGAAGTTGACCGTACGCCCTTTGTTGTCCGTCAGACGTCCGTCATCCAGCACTTGCAGCAAGATGTTGAATACGTCCGGATGCGCTTTCTCGATTTCGTCGAATAGGACGACAGAATACGGTTTCCGCCTTACGGCTTCTGTCAGTTGTCCACCTTCATCGTAGCCCACATATCCCGGAGGCGCTCCAACCAGACGGGAAACGCTGTGTTTCTCCTGATACTCGCTCATGTCGATACGGGTCATCATTGTCTCGTCGTCAAAGAGGAACTCCGCCAGCGCCTTTGCCAATTCCGTCTTACCTACACCGGTGGTTCCCAGGAAAAGGAATGAGCCGATAGGACGTTTCGGGTCTTGCAGTCCGGCACGGCTGCGTCGTACGGCATCGGATACGGCCTCGATGGCTTCGTCCTGCCCGATAACCCGCTGGTGCAGTTCCGCCTCCAGATGCAACAGTTTGTCCTTTTCGCTTTGCAGCATCTTGCTTACCGGTATGCCGGTCCAGCGGGATACTACGTCGGCGATGTCTTCAGCGTCCACTTCCTCTTTAATCATGGCCTTGTCGCCCTGCATCTCGTGCAGTTTTTGCTGCGTTTCTTCAATCTCCTGGTTCAGCGCTTGCAGTTTGCCGTAGCGTATTTCGGCCACCCGGCCATAGTCGCCTTCCCGTTCAGCCTTGTCGGCCTCGAACTTCAGGTTCTCTATTTCCACCTTATTCTGCTGGATTTTGTTGACAAGGGTCTTTTCACTTTGCCATTTCGCTTTGTACGAGTTTTCCTGCTCCTTCAGCTCGGCAAGTTCTTTGCCGATTTGTTCCAGTTTGGGCTTGTCGTTTTCGCGCTTGATGGCTTCGCGTTCAATCTCCAGCTGCTTTATCTTGCGCGAGATTTCGTCCAGTTCTTCCGGTACTGAATCGACTTCCATACGCAGTTTGGCAGCGGCTTCGTCCATCAGGTCGATAGCCTTGTCCGGCAAGAAACGGTCGGTGATGTAACGGTTGCTCAACTCTACGGCGGCGATGATGGCATCGTCTTTAATCCGTACGTGGTGATGGTTCTCATAACGTTCCTTCAGACCACGCAGAATGGAAATGGTGCTCAGTGTATCCGGTTCGTTCACCATGACAATCTGGAAGCGGCGTTCCAACGCTTTGTCCTTTTCGAAATACTTCTGATATTCATCGAGGGTAGTGGCCCCGATGCTCCTCAGTTCACCGCGTGCCAGGGCGGGTTTCAGGATGTTGGCGGCATCCATGGCGCCTTCCCCCTTGCCGGCACCCACCAGGGTATGGATTTCATCAATGAAGAGGATAATGTCTCCTTCCGACTTCTTAACTTCGTTGATAACGGCCTTCAGACGTTCTTCAAATTCGCCTTTGTACTTGGCGCCGGCCACCAGTGCACCCATATCCAGGGAGTAGACTTGTTTGTTCTTCAAGTTCTCGGGGACGTCTCCACGCAAGATACGGTGGGCAAGTCCCTCTACGATGGCCGTTTTACCGGTACCCGGTTCACCGATAAGAATCGGGTTGTTCTTGGTACGCCGGCTCAGAATCTGCAGGACACGCCGTATCTCTTCGTCACGGCCGATGACGGGATCCAGTTTGCCGCTGCGGGCTGCTTCGTTCAGATTGATGGCATACTTTTCCAATGACTGGTAAGTGTCTTCGCTGGATTGTGAAGTTACTTTTTCTCCTTTTCGCAGTTCGTTGATGGCTTCCCGCAGTTCGCGTTCCGTCATCCCGGCATCTTTCAGAATGGTGGATGCAGTGCTTTTCACATTCAGCAAAGCCAGCAGTACCGGTTCCAGGGAGACGAATTCATCACCCATTTCCTTGGAATATTGGGTGGCCTTCTGGAACACTTCGTTCGTTTCACGGCTCAGGTATGGCTCTCCGCCGGATACCTTGGGCAGAGAATCAATTTGCTTGTCCAGTACAAGTGCTATCTGCTGACCGTTCATGCCCAGCTTCTGGAAGATGAAGTTGGTGACATTTTCACCTACTTTCATCACGCTTTGAAGTACATGCACGGGCTCGATGGCCTGCTGTCCACGGCTTTGTACCAGGTTCACAGCCTCCTGCACTGCTTCTTGCGCTTTAATGGTAAAGTTGTTAAAGTTCATATTTTGTTCTCCTTTCTATTTTATCAGTTTCATAACACTTGGGAAGGCGCAAAAGATTTGCCATTGGCACATTTCGGACAAATTGTCTGCATATAAAATATGTAAAATGACAAATTGTCTGTAAATCAGTCGTTTTGTTTCTTTCTACTTCTTTAGATAAGAAGTTGGAGCAAAGTTCCTTTTCGTATTAAACTCTATTGGTTAAAGAGAAGGGCAAATAAGGATGTCATGCATGAGATGTGCATCTCATGTAGTACGAGGTGTACATCTCATGTAGTACGAGATGCACATCTTATGTAGTGAGGGCCTATATGTTTTAGTAGCTAAGTCTTCGTGTTCCAGCTCCAAGGTTTCCGTGTTGCGGGGGAAGGATATTCTCTTTCCGCTTCGGAGATATAGATTAATTGCTTGGGATGATACAAGTTATTGATAAATTTGTCGTACTTTTACTGCTTCAAAGTTTTGTGCTTTCTGTGTGGTAGGTTTTCGGAGCTCCGCTTGCAGAGGAGCATTATGTATAATCACGTATTAAAATAGAAGATAATGGAGGATAAGATAAAGTTTCCGGCAAATGTGATATTGATAGATGTTGCATTTCTGAATGAAGTGGTATATGGTGCAAAGAACTTTTTGGAAGGTAAGTTGGGACGGAAGCTACCCGATGTTGACCTGCCGGCATGGTTGAGCTATCTGGCATTGGACGCCGGCTTGAGAGAACAAGAAAATGAGGTGGAAGTGTTGCTGGTGCATACTCCGGCAGCGGACGTGCTGAAGTGTTGTGAACCATCCGATGTGAATAAACTGAATCACCAGGCATGCCGTACGCCGCCTCGCTACGCGAGACAGCTCCCGCCAGCGGGAGCAATTTCAATCCTTGCCCTCCGTCACCGGAGGCAAGGATGTCGATATATAAAAGAGTCCCCGCATGGTCAGGTGACGGCGTGCGGGGACTTGTCTTACCGATAACCCGCGTCCGGCGGAAAGCGCCGAACCACGGGCCGATTTCAGATCGCGGCGGAGCCGGTCTCGCCGGTACGCACGCGGGTCACGGAATCGAGCGGGGCGACCCACACCTTGCCGTCGCCGATCGTGCCGGAACCGGCAGACTTGACGATCACGCCGACCAGGGTCTCCGCGTCCGCGTCATCGGACAGCACCTCGACGCGAATCTTCGGAATCAGATCGACCGTGTATTCCGCCCCGCGGTACACCTCGGTGTGGCCACGCTGGCGGCCGTAACCGTTGGCTTCCGAGACCGTCAGGCCGTGCACGCCCGCAGCGGCGAGCGCCTCCTTGACGTCATCGAGCTTATGGGGCTGAATGATGGCAGTGATGAGCTTCATCTCACCTCACCTCCTTGAGAACCGAGCTGGCAGTACCAGCAAAATCATAGGCACGTTCGCCCTGATCGGCCAGATCGATGCCGCCGACCTCCTGGGCTTCGGTCACACGCCAGCCGATGGTCTTCTCCAGCGCGAACGCGATAATCGCGGTCACCACGCCGGAGTACAGCATCGCGCACAGGGCGATGATGACCTGCACGGCCAGCTGGCGCCAGTCGCCGCCGGCGAGCAGACCAGTGCCCTCGCCGAAGAAGCCGATGAGCACGGTACCGGTCAAACCGCCGACACCATGCACGCCCACCACGTCGAGCGAATCGTCATAGCCGAGCTTGAACTTCAGGCCGCATGCGAAGCAGCACAGAACACCGGCGATCGCACCGATGACCATGGCCCACAACGGCGATACCACATCGGCCGCGGGGGTGATGGCAACCAGACCGGCGACGATACCCGAGGCCGCGCCGATAGCCGTGTAATGACCGGTGCGGATCTTCTCAGTGAAGCCCCAGGCGAGCATGGCAGCCGCGGTCGCCGCGGTCGTGCTCATCCACGCATAGCCAGCGGTGCCATTGGCCGCGAACGCCGAGCCGGCGTTGAAGCCGAACCAGCCGAACCACAGCAGGAACGCGCCCAGCATGACGAACGGCACGTTGTGCGGGCGAATCGGCTGCGTGCCGAAGCCCTTGCGCTTGCCGATGATCAGCACGATGATAAGGGCCGCCATTGCGGCGTTGATGTGAACGACCGTGCCTCCTGCGAAATCATGCGCCGCGGCGCCGATCGCGGTGGAGATCGGACCCTTTGCGCTCAGAAGGCCGTTGTTCCACACCATGTGCGCCATCGGCGCGTAGTCGAACGTGACCCACAGCGCCACGAACAGCATCCACGTGCTGTACTTCACGCGCTCGGCGATCGCGCCGCAGATCAGCGCCACGGTGATCATCGCGAACGTGACCTGGAACGACACGTCCACGCTGCTCGGGTACTTGTTGCCGTTCGCGGCAAGGCCGGCGGCCGTGTACTGACGGGTGCCGGCGTCGAACACCATCGTGTCCTTCAGCAGGAACCCGGTCGCAGGGTCACCGAAAATGCCGCCGATGCTGCTGCCGGCGTATGCGATCGACCAGCCCCACAGCGTCCATACGACCGCGGTGACCGACAGGGCCGCCGCCGACAGCATCAGCATGTTCAGCACGGCTTTGGCGCGCACCATACCGCCATAGAAGAACGCCACGCCAGGCGTCATGAGGAAAACCAAGGCTGCGGATGTGAGCATCCATGCGGTATTACCGGAGTCCATCGTTACCTTCCTCTCTTGTTCGTTCCCGCCGCCGCGCATCTTGACCGCGCGGGAAGCGGGTCGTTACCACTTCATCTGACATCCCCTGATAGGGGAATCAACACAACGATATGCAACGCTCGCTGAGTTTTCAACACGTTACGACACGTTACGCTCATGTAAAGCGCGATGACGCGGATCTTGGCTTTCGGCCGGATTCCGGCGCAGGCAACGGTTCCGGAATGCAAAAGCCGGCTGTCCACGTTGTGGACTGCCGGCTTGCAGGGTTCATGTCCGACGGTTTGCGAACAACCTCACGCGAGAATGCCGTCGACGAATCCTTCCGGGTCGAAGGGCGCGAGATCGTCCGGTCCTTCGCCGAGGCCGACGAGCTTGACCGGCACGCCGAGCTCCTTCTGCACGGAGATGACAATGCCGCCCTTGGCGGAGCCGTCGAGCTTGGAGAGCACGACGCCGGTGAGGCCGATCGCCTCGGCGAACACCTTCGCCTGCGCCATGCCGTTCTGGCCGGTGGTGGCGTCGAGCACGAGCAGCACTTCGTCGACGGGCAGGTTCTTTTCGGTGACACGGCGAATCTTGCCGAGCTCGTCCATCAGGTTCGACTTGTTCTGCAGTCGGCCGGCAGTATCGATGATGAGCACGTCCGCGTTCGCTTCCTTGGCCTTGGCGGATGCCTCAAAGGCGACGGATGCCGGGTCGGCACCGTCCTTGTCGGAGCGGACGACGGGCACATTGACGCGTGCGCCCCAGGTTTCGAGCTGGTCGGCTGCGGCGGCACGGAACGTATCGGCCGCGCCCATGACGACCTTCTTGTCTTCGGAGACGAACAGACGGGCCAGTTTGCCGGCCGTGGTGGTCTTGCCGGTGCC
>ENA-OPSG01001402-OPSG01001402.1-human-gut-metagenome-genome-assembly--contig:-NODE-1402-length-11335-cov-11.249025_pt1 | contig 11335 bp, 10 predicted proteins | sample MGYA00241454_ERZ501900 | MGnify/ENA primary metagenome ERZ501900 (study PRJEB25962, sample SAMEA2042225) | human gut metagenome | biome: human gut; feature: human-associated habitat; material: faeces... | reverse complement strand
TTTTGCAGAGTGGGTATCATGCCGGTAAATTCCTTGGGCAGCTACACCGTTACCTCCGTCGATGGCCTGATAAATGTAGCCGAATTAGTGAACGGAGGTAAGACCGACATTAACATTACCCTCGACAAAGACATTGACCTAACGGGCAAAGGCTGGACGCCGATAGGCACAAACTACGAAAACCGATACAAGGGTACCTTCGACGGCCGCGGCCATACCATCAAGGGGCTGACCGTTACGACAAATGACCAATTTGTGGGTCTGTTCGGCTATCTCGATAGAGCTGGTACGGTGAAGAACGTGGTGATGGAGGGCGTACAGATAACAAACAATCACAGTTCGGGCTTTGCCGGCGGCGTGGTAGGAAATAGCTGGGGCACCATTGAAAACTGCTCGGTATCGGGCAGCGTCAACGGCGAGGTGTACGTCGGCGGTGTGGTGGGTAAGCAAACGAGCGGTTCCATGACCGGATGCAGCTCCTCCGCCACAGTGAAGGGAACTGTCAATGTCGGCGGTGTGGCAGGAGAAAGCTGGGGCAGCATGACCGCTTGCTATGCCACGGGCAACGTGACCTTAGAAATATACCCCGGTAAGGATATCTCTGGCGGCGGTGTGGTGGGATTCAAAGGAGGAAACAGCGTCCTTGCCTGCTATGCCACGGGCAACGTAAATAGTAAGGGTAGCAGCACTGGCAATGTGCATATCGGCGGCTTGTTTGGATATAAATATGCCACCGCGATCGCCTGCTATTGGAAGAATAATAAGGAACAAGGCATCGGCTACAATAAGGAAGGCATCGTCACCGAAGCCACGAAGGTGGACGGCACTGACGTTACCTGGCAGAAAGCCGTTGATGCCATGAACACCGCCTTGCAGAACGCAGGCTCAGAATGGCGTTACGAACTTAAAGGAGCATTGCCTACCTTGAGGAAGCAGTAAGCCGTTGCGGGCGGAAATGTTCCGCCCGCAACGAACATTAACCGAAGTATAACCCCAATAAAAAAAGGAGGACGTGCTGGAACACACGGAGAATCCACCATATAGGTTTTGGCATCAAGGCATTGTTAATAATAATATAGACTCCAGTGTAAATATGGAAGCTGTAAGCCGGACATTGCCAAGATTGGTGCTCATTAAAGGCAACAAATCAAGTAATTAAATTAAAAACATGGGACTTTTTCACAGAGACAAGAAAAATAATGACGATGAGCCGGACAGTGTTCAAACCAATTCATTCTCTGATATTATGAATGGTTTGCAATACGCCGTAAACTGTGCACAAGATACATTGCAGAATCATCAGATACAAAATCTGACCAGACTTTTTGAAGGAACAAATGCAAATAACGCAAATACGTTCCAATCGAAAAAAATCATGGTTGGAGACAAGACTATTGATATTCCACTTATAGCTTTGATATCCCATCATTATCTTGCGATGGATAATGTGCAGATAAAGTTCAAGGCGAAGGTCGGAAGCGTGGAATCACAGATTCCGGAAAACAACTTATTGTTATCCAGCCCACAAAGAGCCAATCTCCAGATGCAGATGAGCAACATAAAACCGGATGCGGATGATGTCATGGAGGTTTGCGTCAATTTTAAGGTTCAGGAGACTCCGGAGAGCATTTCCCGAATTATTGACGATTTTGTAAAAAATATCTAACAATTTTAAAATTCAAATGTTATGGCAGAAGAAATAAAGAACCAAGGGCAACAAGAAAATGCGGAAAACTTGAATGAAAATGTAAGCGGACAGGCGAAAGAAATTATCTCCGCTGCATTGGAAGAGACTCAAAACAGAGAAACTTCTCCAGTTCTTAAAGCAGATTCAAACGTGACTGACAAATTCAAGGGGCTTCCCATGCGGGAACTTATTGCAGCTCCACTTATTGCAGCAGCCGAAGCACAACAGGAATTGGCAGCGACAGCATGGAATTTCTACCAGCAAATTGCATTTGATGGTAAAAGCGGCAATAAAGCGCGTATATTGGAATTCGATGTCGAAAGACCGATACAGCAGGATGGAAAAATGAGAACAATGTCACAAAGTGTCAAGGCTCCGTTTATAGGATTGGTGCCTATTCCTTCCCTGCTCATAGATCGCGTGGATGTCGATTTCCAGATGGAGGTTACCGATACATCAAACGTAAAAAGCACTACCAACGCAGAAGTAGAGGCAAAAGCTTCTGCAAAACATTGGTTTATAAATGCGGAAATCAGCGGCAAAGTCACGACCGCCCGCGAGAACACCCGCATGACCAACCAAACGGCAAAATACCAGATACATGTGACAGCCAGTCAGCAGCCGCAGACCGAAGGTCTGTCTAAACTGATGGATATAATGGCATCATGTATCGAGCCTATAACAAACGAAAGTAACAGTAAGTAAATATATGAATTTGATTCAAGCATTAAGATTGCCAAACAGTCGAGCAGTAATGACAAATATTGCACGGTTTCATTATCAAAATATTTATAATGTAGGTTTGACCCTTCCGATTGCCACGCAAAGTAATTTGACATTTCAAATAAAAGGATATACCCGTAACTATCGTTTTCTTAGATTAGACTATGCCTGTGTCATATATATTGCGGATAGAATAGCAGTCGTTGCTTCAAATGGCATAGATACTTTAAGTTCAGGTTTTTCGGGGTGTTATATGGCCAGTTTTAGGCACAATGGCATTAGGTATGTTGCTCATATTCCAACGCCTAACAATAGTATTAAAACATCATGGAATCGGGCGGTTAAAAATCAAATAATAGATAATGTTGTTCTTTTTAAACCTACTGAAGGATTGGCGAGAATCCCAGGAACCATTGGTATTTGGGGAATTATAACATTTAACGATAGATGTTATCGGCTTGATGTAAATGAAAACGCTCCTCCAAGTCAAGCCATACGTGGCCAAAGAATTTTTAACTCAATCCCGAGAAATCCCATACTAACAGAAATTCCACCTATCGCCGGTGGTCAGATGCCTTAATAATTATAACAATTGTAAATAAGGGAAGAATGGTTGTTTCATTGAGGAGTAGAATTCTATTCTGATATATAATTCTGGTGGCGGTCATCGGTAGCATGGCCGCCATTCTCATCCATGAACCTGCGAAGTTCCACGACCTATATGCGTATGTTGAATAACGGTATTTACACAAACAGCAAATGAGCGAACAATTCGTTACCACTACCAAGCATTTCCGCAAGCTGCTTGCCGCAGGCTATCTGTTGATAGTCCTGCTGGTGGGCGGCATCATCTGCACGTGGCTCGGCGAATGGCGCGACTTGGAGTTGCTGGAACGGGAGAACCGTGAAATCAACCGCTTCCGCAAGGAAACACACGATGCGTATGTGGGTGTGGTGGAATTGTCACTTTTGGGCGAGTCGGTGCTGGAATGGGACGATAAGGATGTGGCGGCATACCGGCGGCAACGGATGGCGGTGGATAGTATGCTTTGCCGCTTCAAGAGCCATTACGAATCGGTGCGCATAGACAGCGTGCGCCACTTGCTGGAGGACAAGGAAAAGCGGCTGTGCGCCATCATGGAAGCTCTGGAACAACAGGCGGACATCAACCGCCGGATAGCCAAGCAGGTGCCGGTGATAGTGCAAACGAGCAGGCAGGAAGAGCCGAAGAAACAGAGGAGGAAAGGTTTTCTCGGGTTGTTCGGCAAGAAACAGGAAGCACCTCCGACGACGACCACCACGATGCTCTACACACTGAACCGTGATATGATAGCGCAACAACGTGCCCAGAGCCATCGTCTGTCGGAATATGCCGACAGCCTTGCCAGCCGCAATGCGGAACTGAACCGCCAACTGCAAACCCTTATCCAGCAGATGGACCACAAGGTGCAGGCTGACTTGCAGGAACGTGAGGCGGAAATATCCGCTATGCGTGAAAAGTCGTTCTTGCAGGTAGGTATCATAACGGGTGTCATGCTGCTGTTGCTCATTATTTCATACATCATCATTCACCGCTATGCCACCCGCATCAAGCAGTACAAACGTAAGACAACAGATTTAATCGGGCAACTGCAAAAGTCCGTAAAACAAAACGAATCGTTGATAGCCTCACGCAAGAAAGCGATGCACACCATCACCCACGAGCTACGCACACCACTGACTGCCATACATGGATATGCGGAACTGATGCAGGACAACGAAGAAGAAAAGATAAGCGGTTATGCGGACAATATCCTGCAAGCCTCCAAGAGAATGACCGACATGCTCAACTCCCTGCTTGACTTCTTCCGCTTGGACAGCGGCAAGGAACAGGCGAATGTCCGTCCGTTTCGTTTGGAAAACATCGCGGAGCTGTTGCAAACGGAGTTTACGCAACAAGCAGAAGCAAAAGATCTTAAACTTACCATCGAGTGCCCGGAGGGTATTATCCTGAATGGCGACAAGGAGCGCATCATACAGATATGCGACAACCTGCTGGGCAATGCCGTCAAGTTCACGAATGCCGGAAGCGTTTCACTTGTCATAAGCTATGACGGCAATAGGCTGATCCTTGTAGTAGAGGACACCGGAATCGGCATGAGTGCGGAAGAACAACAGCGAGTGTTCGGAGCGTTCGAGCGGCTTTCCAACGCCGCCACGCAAGACGGTTTCGGATTGGGGTTAAGCATTGTGAAACAGATAGTCGGGATGCTTGGCGGCACTATACGCTTGGAAAGCGAAAAAGGAGAAGGCAGTCGTTTTACTGTGGAGTTGCCAATGAACACTGCCGATATTGGTATTGAAGAACAGACAGCCGCAGAAAGTCTGGCTCATATAGAAAGACCTTATTCTGTCATCGTATTGGACGACAATCCGATGGTATTATCCATGACAAAGGAAATGTATGCTGGTATAGGTGTGCATTGCGACACGTTCACCACTATTGGCGATGCAATGGAAGCCATGCGGCAGCACACATACGACCTCATGATAACCGATATGAAGATGCCGGAGATTAACGGCTATGAGGTGTTGGAGTTGTTACGCTCGTCAAGTGTCAGCAACTCGAAAGAGATTCCCATTGTCGTGGCGACCGCCTCCGGCAGTTGCAGCGAAGAGGAGCTGTTGGAAAATGGATTTACCGCCTGCCTGTTCAAGCCATTTTCCATTTCCGAACTGGTTGCTGTATCAGACAAATGCCTTTTGACAAGTACGGACAAGGATGAACTTCCCGACTTGTCCTCTCTGCTTGCATATGGTGACAAACGGGCGATGCTCGACCGTTTGATAACCGAAACAGAAAAGGATATGCAGGCTGTCCGGGAAATCATGGAGAGGAATGACCGCAAGGCGTTGGACGAATGGATACACCGTCAGCGAAGTTCATGGGCTGTTATCCGTGCTGACAAACCCTTGTGGAACCTGTATGAACTGCTGCATCAAGAATCTGAATGTTCCGAAATGGAATTGCGGAAATGCGTGGATGCCATGCTTCGTATGGGAACAGTTATCATAGAACTTGCGCAAAAGGAAAGGAGGTCGTCGGATGAAAGTATTTGTGATTGAGGACAACCCCGTCTATAACGATTATGTCTGCAACCTGCTGAAGAAAGACAGCTTCGATACTATGTCGGCATATAATCTTGCCACTGCCAAGATACACCGGATTATTATGGCTATTTCACTTTCTCTTCCGCACCATTGAAAAACTTCGATTTCTCTTTGTCAGGCATCTATACCGGAAAGATGATCGTTCCTCACTATGCTCCGGTGGATGCCCCGGAAGGTGCGTTTTGCAATATTGAAAAAGACCGTATGGAGAATACTCCCGATTTCTTTGATCTCAATCTGAAGTTAAATTATACCTTTGTTTTGCGTGATCACATCAAGTTGCAACTCAATGCAGGTGTACAGAATATCTTCAACAGCTTCCAGAAAGACCTGGATAAAGGTGAGTTCCGTGATTCCGGTTATTTTTACGGACCAACGCAACCAAGGACATTCTTTATCGGCTTTAAATTTATGAATTAGGCTGAGGTCTAAATTTAATATTGCAAGTGTTTGCAAAATTATTGCATGGGCTTATGAATTTATTGCAAGAGCATAATTTCATAAGTCCTTTCTTGTAGAAATGTTCCCTTTTTTTTTTTTTAGGATATTTCGGACGGTTTTCAGCGAAATATTGCTTAAGTTTGCCACGCAAATAAGAAAGGGAGATGAAAAATATAAAGAACGTAGATATTGCAACTATTCGCCGTTTTCCGGCAATGGATTTTATTGGGAATGATTTTGCCATATTCGACAATATAGGAGATACCGGAACGACTGTAATGCCCGATGCCTGCAACAGTTTCTCGCTGGCGCGGACGGTCTGGAAACCGGCAGGACGAGTGCCGATGGCACCGATGCGAGCATGACGAAGACCATTCACCACCCGGCAGATCGCAGCGAACTTATTAATATCGGCTGCCAGCAAATCAGAATAAATAGAATAAGTATGTAGCGTAGTATCAGTAAAAGGAATGCCATACTGATACAAGTTATTGCATACGGAAATCTTACCACAGAACGCGTCACGACGGCTATCCAAATCCACCTTGTCATTCTCATCATCACATGCCTGAACCAAAACAGGCACATTCAGATCGGCTACACTGATAGCATTGATGATACCGATTTCAAAACCGAAGTTAGGTAATGAAACAATGATTCCATCAATGCGGTCACGGTTCTCACGGAACAACTTTGCACATTTCAAGCCATCTTCTCTTGTTTCAATACTGCTACTGCCTGTAGGCGTAGCATCTTCGGGGAGAATGACATAGTCATAGCCCTCTTTCGTCAGTGTTTCCAACAATTGTTTACGGACATCTTTTGCTAATTCCGAGTTAAAATAAGCGCGTGTTCCAATGATGACACCAAAACACATTTTTTTCTTGTTTTTCATTTCTAATGGTATTAAAAGTTACGATATATTCAGTTAGTTATTCTGTCCTATTACTTTCTTAACAGCCTCACGCCAGCCACTATACAAAGATTGAAGTTCTTTTTCCTCCATACAGGGAGCGATGCAATTGTCAATGGTACGCATGGCAGCGGCTTCTTGGAAACTGGCCCACTTCTTACGGGCAAAGCCATTCATGACAACAGCCCCCAATGCAGAAGCTTCCTCTATCTCCGAACGGTTAATGACGGCATGCAGCATATCAGCCTGAAACTGCATCAGGAACTGATTCTTCGTGGGGCCTCCGTCAACACGCAACGCTTTCAGCTCGATTCCTGCCTGCCGGGTCATCATGTCTATCAAATCCTTCACTTGATAAGCAATGGATTCCAATCCTGCACGCAGCACATGCGCTTTTCCAGCATTCAGTGTCATTCCCCAGATGGCAGCTTTAGCATCCGGTTTCCACCAGGGAGCTCCCAATCCGGTAAAGGCGGGAACCAGATAGACTCCATCATTGTTTTTAACCGAAGTCGCCAAGGTTTCAATTTGATTGAACGAGTCCACCAATCCCAATTTCTCCACCATCCATTTGATAGTGGCTCCGGTGCAATGGATATTGCCCTCAAAAGCATAATACACTTTACCCAAAGCCGAGAATCCGACGGATGTAACCAGCCCTTCAGGAGCAGCGACAGCCTCTTCTCCAATGTTAACCATAACAGATGATCCCGTTCCATAAGTCACCTTGCCCATACCTGCCTCAAAACACATCTGACCGGTTAATGCTCCATGGGAATCACCTAAAACACCTGCTATTTGTATCGGAGATTTGAACAAACCCTCTATCGTTGTTTCTCCAAAAACAGCATCACAGGGCAACGCTTCCGGCATCATACTCCGGGGAATAGTGAAGAGTTTCAACAACTCTTCATCCCAGTCCAAAGTATGAATATTAAAAAGCATGGTACGCGACGCATTCGTATAATCAGTCAGATGCTTCCTGCCTTCGGTCAGTTTCCAAATCAGCCAGGAATCAATAGTTCCCATCAACAAATCGCCTTTTTCTGCCAGTTCACGTGCATTTTCCACGTTATCCAATATCCACTTAGCACCACTGGCAGAAAAATAAGGATCGATAAGCAATCCGGTCTTTCGTTGTACCAGTTCGCTGTATCCCTTATCTTTCAGTTCTTTGCAAATAGCCGCTCCCCGCTGGCATTGCCATACCACGGCATGATAAACGGACTTGCCGGTATGTCGGTTCCAAACAACCACCGTTTCGCGCTGATTGGTGATGGCAAGAGAATAAGAAATATCCTTTCCATTCACTTCTTCTTGTTCAAGCAGACAATGTATCGTTTCTATGGTATTTTTATAGATTTCTTCGGCATCATGCTCTACCCATCCTATCTGCGGGTAGAATTGCTGATGTTCTATATTTACCCGATGCAACAATTCGCAATCTTCAGAGAACAGCATGGCTTTTGTTGCCGAAGTACTTTGATCTATGGTAATTATTCTGCTAATCATACTATTAGATTTAAAAAGGATATGTTTATTTTTTCACGAATTCAAGGGCAGTCTTGCAGATGCCCTCTTTATCCAATCCGTAATGGGCAAAGATTTCATGGGAGTTTCCATGAACCACGTTCTCATCGGGGATGCCGATAATGCGTACCGGAATCGGATTTTCGGAAAGCGTCTCAACCACAATAGCTCCCAAACCACCAAACTGACTATGCTCTTCCACAGTGATAATTCTTCCGGTTTCTTCTGCCGCTTTCCTGATGGCTTCCGCATCACCAGCAGTACGATGTTCGCTACGCGGGGAGAGCCGACTTCTTTTGCCACTTCGTTTACGTTCAGCATGATTTTATGCGGCAGCTTGTTGATTTCGGCCTTGATGTCTTCTTCTGCCGGATAGTTGGGAATGTTGATGAAGGGGGCTTCATTGGTCACCAGCCAACCTTCGGGGCTGAGGTAGGGGAGGTAGCGCAGTGCTTCCATCGGTTCCAGGGAGATGATGAGGTCGCATTTTCCTGTGGGAATGAGGTCCGAAGCGATGGATTGGTCGCTGATGCGCAGGTTGGACTGCACGTCGCCGCCTCGCTGGCTCATGCCGTGTACTTCTGCCTGCTTCATGTAGAGTCCGTCCTTGAGGGCTGCTTTGCCGATTACGGTGGCGATGGAGAGGATACCTTGTCCTCCTACGCCGGAAAGTATGATGTCTTTTTTCATGGCTTTACTTGTTTCTTTTTTTGCGTGCTAATGTTTGGATGCATTCTCTGCGGGGGATGATGACGGATACGCCGTGGTGCTCGATTTCTTCCCGGATGATTTGCTTCATCTCTTCGTAGTTCTTCTTCAAGGGCACTACGACGCGGATGTGTTCGGGAGCTACACCGATGCCGGCGCAGATGGCTTCCAGACGTCCGGTGCCGGCAGAGTCTTGTCCTCCGGTCATGGCGGTGGTTTCGTTGTCGGAGATGACGATGGTGACGTCGGCGTTTTCGTTGACGCAATCCAGCAGTCCCGTCATGCCCGAGTGGGTGAAGGTGGAGTCGCCGATGACGGCTACGGCAGGATGCAGGCCGGCATCCGAAGCACCCTTCGCCATGGTGATGGAGGCGCCCATATCCACGCAAGAGTTAATGGCGTTGAATGGGGCATTGGCTCCCAGCGTGTAGCAACCAATGTCGCTGAACACCTTATAAGTGGGATATTCTTCTTTCAATACTTGGGTCAGCACCGTGTACATGTCGCGATGGCCGCAACCCTCGCACAAAGCGGGCGGGCGCATCTCTACCAAAGAAGGAACGCTGAATTCAGCCTTGTTCTCCTTGCCTACGGCACGTGCCACGCTGTCCGGGTTCAGCTCTCCGTCTTGTGAAAGAGTGCCGTCCAAACGGCCTTTTACTTTGATGCCGATGCCCAGATAGCCTTTTAGCTGTTTTTCTACGAACGGTTGTCCGTCTTCCAGTACCAGAATCTCGTCACATGCTTCTACCAGCTGCATCAGCTGTTTCTTGGGCAACGGGTATTGTCCGATTTTCAGTACCGGATATTCGCAACCTTCGGGATAGTTCTCCATCAGGTAGTTGTAGCCGATGCCGCATGCCACGATACCCAGCTTTTTGTTGGGGCCGTCGGTATATTTGTTGTAAGCGGAGTTTTCAGAAGCTTTGATAAATTCGTCCTGGCGTTGCAGCAATGCTTTGTAACGTTTGCGTGCATTACCCGGCAGGAGGATGAACTGACGCGGGTCTTCGCTGAAGGAAATCTCATTCTGCGGTTGTTGCTCCTTGCGCTCTACGCCGGAACGGGAGTGTGCCAGGCGCGTAACCATGCGCATCAGGATGGGTTCGCCGGTCTGTTCGGAGAAGTTGAATCCGTTGTACACCATGTCGTATGCTTCCTGCTGGTTGCTTGGTTCGTACATCGGGATGAGGGAGAAGTCGCCATAGAAGCGGCTGTCTTGCTCGTTTTGTGAGGAGTGCATGCTGGGGTCGTCGGCAGCAATGACTATCAGACCACCTTTTATGCCGGTAATGGCAGAGTTGATGAAACAGTCGGCAGCTACGTTCATACCCACGTGCTTCATGCACACCAATGAACGCTTACCTGCAAAGGACATGCCCAGGGCAGCTTCCATCGCAGTTTTCTCGTTAGAGCACCAGCGGTTATGGATATTCTTTTCGGCAGTAATCGGTGCCATCTGAATATATTCGGTGATTTCCGTAGAAGGAGTGCCGGGATAGGCATATACACCCGAAAGTCCGGCATCTAATGCAGCTTGTGCAATGGCTTCATCGCCAAGTAAGAGTTGCTTGCTCATATCTGATTATTTTAATGTTAGTCATGATTATTAAAAAAGGAAATAATCTGCGTTTTTCACTCGCAAATATAGGCTTTTGCTTTTATTTTATCATGATTTTACTTGAAAATCTTTCTTTCGTTTAAAGCATTCCAATATTTTCTGGCATTTTTCATGTGATCAGCATAATTGGAAGCAAAATTGTGAGTACCTGAGAAATCTTCTTTTGCACACATGTAAATGTAGTCGTGCTTGGCATAGTTTAGTACTGCATCGATACCTATAGGTGAAGGTATACGTATGGGACCCGGAGGCAGGCCTGCATTTAAATATGTATTGTAGGGTGAGTTGACATTCAAATGTTCATTGGTTATTCTTCTTAAACCAAAGTCCTGGAGGGCAAACTTTATTGTTGGATCTGCTTGTAATGGCATACCTTTGTGTAAACGGTTAATATAGAGTCCGGCAACCATTGGTTTTTCCTCGTTGTTGTTGGTTTCCTCTTCGACAATAGAGGCCAGGGTAGAAACTTCTTCCGGTGTCATTCCGATAGATTCAGCTTTAGCCAATCGTTGCTGGTTCCAGAATTTTTCATGTTCTTTCTGCATACGCTCGAAAAATTCGT
>ENA-OPSG01001390-OPSG01001390.1-human-gut-metagenome-genome-assembly--contig:-NODE-1390-length-11435-cov-47.780492_pt1 | contig 11435 bp, 10 predicted proteins | sample MGYA00241454_ERZ501900 | MGnify/ENA primary metagenome ERZ501900 (study PRJEB25962, sample SAMEA2042225) | human gut metagenome | biome: human gut; feature: human-associated habitat; material: faeces... | reverse complement strand
TCATCATATCCTGCAGTGTTTCCACGACAACCATACGCAGCTCTTTCCCTTTTTTACTGCGGTCTTTGCTGAGAGTAAACATTCTACTGTCCCTCCTTTTCAATAAATTGCTTTAAATCTGCAATCGCCTTATGTGTTTCATTGATAACTTCATCACTGTTGAATTTGACAGAATGATTGGATACCATTTCTTCAAAGTACGGTACACCCTGTCCTTTGATCGTATCCAGAACGTTACATACTGCCTGATCCTTTACCGCTTTGGCCTGTTCAATTGCCGCATCAATCGCTTCAATGTCATTTCCCTTTACGACCTGAACATCAAAGCCGAATGCCTTCATCTTATCAGGAATACTGAAAGGATTCATGACATCCTTCGTATACCCGTCAAGCTGCCGCTTGTTATCGTCAATAATCACGATACAGTTATTCAGCTTATAATGAGCAACATACTGGAAGGCTTCCCAGCACTGCCCTTCATTCAACTCGCCATCTCCCACAATCATGTAGACATAACGACTTGATCCTTTCATACGCAGCCCCGTCGCAATACCTGCAGCAGCACTTGTACCCTGTCCCAGAGATCCGGTTGTCATGTCAACACCCGGAGTTTTTGTACGGTCGGGATGACTTGGAAGTCTTGTACCACCATCATTCAGTGTCATCAGCCATTCCTTGTCGAAAAAGCCCTTCTCTGCCAGCGCACAGTACCAGGCAGGTCCCGCATGACCCTTTGATAAAACGACCATATCGCGATCCTCCATCTTCGGGTTTTTCGGATCCACATGCAGCTGTTTACCATACAGAACACTCATCAGTTCAACGATGGATAGAGAACCTCCCAAATGTCCGTATCCTCTGTGTTCCAGCATTTCCAGTATATCCATTCGCAGTTGTGCAGCAAATACCTGCAATTCCTTCAGTTGTGATGTTTCCAATGCTATTACCTCCTTTTCAGATAGCGTGCAAGCCTTCAGGCAATGTATGGTACAGCTCTTTTTACGTTCGCTGTACAATTAGCGATGCTCCAGTTTTCACGCTTATTTCTGCTGTTTTTTATCAAAAATTTGTAAAGAAAAAGAAGGATGGAAGAAACAGCCTTCTTTTTCCGTTTTTTTAAAGACCGAATACTTCTTTCAGCTTGGTTTCGATTTCATTCATATCCATAAGCTGATTTAAGATGATCTTGTTTTTGTAGCTCGTCATCTGAGGTGCAAGGTCTGCTCCGATGACAAACAGGTCAGCACTTCCTTCTGTTACTTCACCGATTGCCGTATGCTCAACCTTTACACCGGATACGCCCAGCTTCTTCAGAGCTTTTTCGACGTTCATGCTGACGATCATGCTGCTTCCAAGTCCCTGTCCGCAGCAACACATAATGCTTCTGATTTCCATAACTTATTTTCCTTCTTTCCAAAGCTTATTCAGCTTTTTTTGCTTTCTTAGGTGCAACATAATTGTACACGATAGGAATCAGGAATACAACTGCACAGACACCTAACAGACCTACGCCCTGAACAACCTGAGCGATATTTCCGAAGACGATTCCCATCCAGGAGAAGTCTGCATCAGAGAATGTACAGTTAGCGAAGTTCAGGGAACCCATAACCGGCATACAGATAGCAGGCAGGAAGGTAATCAGTAATCCGTGCATGAAGCTTCCGAATACACAGCCTTTTAATCCACCCTCAGCGTTACCGAATACACCAGCTGTTGCTCCACAGAAGAAGTGAGGAATAACACCAGGCAGAATCAGTGCAACACTCATAAGGTTTGTATCGATGAATCCAAGAATGAACAGTCCCACGATACCTCCAAGGAAGGATACCAGGAATCCGATCAGTACAGCATTTGGAGCATAAGGGAATACGACTGGACAGTCGATTGCAGGTACAGCACCTGGAACCAGCTTCTCAGCAATACCACGGAATGCAGGAACGATTTCCCCGACAATCAGACGAACACCGCTCAGGATGATGTAAACACCACCAGCGAAGCTCAGACCGCTTGTAATTGCCCATACAGCCCAGTGAGTCTTTGTTTCAGCCCCAACGTTCAGCAGACCAGCAAGGTTTGGATATTTTTCAAGAATAGCTGCAGCATCTGCACTCAGGATACCCTTGCTTACCGCTACGGTTGTAACGATCAGGAATCCGGGCAAAATATACCACAAATTGTGACGCACATCTTGCAGAAAGCCTTTTTCAGACACGCTCTAATCTTGTAAAACATTGTAGCATTGTTTTGCCGAAAAATAAATAATATTGTACAAAATCAATAAAAAATTATGCGATATGTATGAAGATTGTTAATAAAATACCAAAAAACATATAACGATGATCCCCTGGTGCGTTGATGGAAGTATTATTTACGAGGGTTGCTATAGATTGGTTGTGGGTTATGGAGAATGGAATAAACAGTGATGGGTGTGGAAATGGGAAACAGAAGAGAATATTCTATAGAAGTAATATATGTGAAATGATATAATGATTTTCAGTCTATTATTGACTGTCAGAAAAAGAGAAAAGATGAGATAAAAAATGTATACAGCAGAACGAATAGAAGAATTGGATGAAAATAGGAGCCTGATAAAAGTGACAGATTAACAGCCTGATATTTTGACTGCGAAAAGTGAATAATCATAAGAAAATCTTAAGAATTTGTCCCTTTCATATTAAGAAGCTTCGATTATTCTAATATCAGAAATACAAAATAAGAAGCCGGGGTGTCTGTACATGAGAGATTTCAGACTGGCATTTCGGATGATGAGGGAGGTGTATAAAGTGGCGAATATTCTTGTCTGTGATGACGATAAAGACATTGTAGAGGCAATCGGTATTTATCTGGAGCAGGAAGGGTATACGGTTATAAAAGCCTATGACGGTGTGGAGGCGATTAACGTATTGCGCAGTCAGCCGGTGGATCTGCTGATCATAGATATTATGATGCCGAAGCTGGATGGCATCCGGGCTACTTTGAAGATAAGGGAAGAGAATCCTCTTCCGATCATTATTCTTTCTGCAAAATCAGAAGATGCAGATAAGATCCTTGGATTAAATGTAGGGGCAGATGATTATGTAACCAAGCCCTTTAATCCCCTGGAACTGGTGGCAAGGGTGAAATCACAGCTTCGAAGATATACAAGGCTGGGAGCAGCAATACCTGTGGAGAATGCTCATATCTACGAGACAGGAGGTCTGAGCATAAACGATGACCTGAAGGAAGTCAGGGTAGACGGTGATGTGGTGAAGCTGACACCCATTGAGTACAATATCCTGCTTCTGCTGATGAAGAATCAGGGAAGGGTATTTTCCATTAATCAGATTTACGAAAACATCTGGAATGAGGAAGCAGTTGCTGCAGATAATACGGTGGCAGTGCATATCCGGCATATCAGAGAAAAAATTGAGATTAATCCAAGGGAGCCAAGATACCTGAAGGTTGTGTGGGGGCTTGGATATAAGATTGAAAAAATTTAACCGAATCAAGTAGAGAAGCGGATGATTTTATCCGCCTGGCCTAAATCAAGTAACGGAGCGAATGCAAAGGAAAGGGACAAATTTATGAAGGGAAAAGGATACAGGAGCAATGTTGCCAAGGCGGTCTGGATCGTGATCGTACATCTGGCAGCTGTGGCGGCTGTGATATGTGCAGCATTTTTTGTAATGATCTATCAGACGGGGATTCGTCTGGATGACAGAGGGAAAAGTTACATTCAGTCAGAGGGATTCAGGGAGCGTCTGAATTCCAGAGGTATGGATATTCTGGAAAGTCTGTCAGCAAAAGAGGATATAAATTACCTTACAAACGCAGGTTCATCGGCAGTAATCGATCTGGCAGAGTTTGAAGAAAAGGAAATCAACCGTGATTCGTTGAGTGAGCTTTCTTTTAAGAATACATCTGGCGTGGCATATTCTGTAAAAGATCTGCTGGAGTGGGCGCAGGACTGGACCGGAGTTGGAGAGGGATATGATGATGGAAGCCTTGACGATGCAGGGCAGTTTATCCAGTGTAAGGCCTCGGATGGCAGCAGTTATTATTTTTCCTTAAGTGATTTTAAGAAACTGGCGACAGATGGGATATTAAAGGTTAATTATGATCAGGATATCATGGAAGAGTATGATGATTCCTATGAGACAAAATTTGCAGAAAAAACAGAAAAACAGAAAATAGATGCTGCCATTGAGCTGGGTTACTGGAGCGATTCAGATGACCGAAGTCTGGGAAGTATTACAGATAAAGAACATAATACAGAATATCCGGAGTTTTATTTCTGTGAGATAGAGGAATTTACAGAGAAATTCAAGCCTCAGGGTGCGGAAAGTCTTCCGGATGCAGTCAATTCCAGTACGGAATGGAATGGAAAACTTGAGGATGCCTATAATGAACTGGCCAAGGTTCTGGACTGTATCAGAGCTGTTCAGGATGATATAAATGTCAGTGACTGTGCCATATCACTTACGTCTGTATACCATACGTCCGGAGACTATGAGGAAGGGAGTACCAATCTCACATATCTTTTCGCAGATAAAGAGAAAAAGACAATCTATACAAACAGAAAAGCATACAGCAGCTATTCACAGCTGGAGCAGAACCTTGAGAAAATATTTAAGGAAAAAGCATATGCAGTTGTTTACCCGGAATTAAGTGAGTGTGTTACAAATATTCCGGGTGCAGATCTGCAGGTGTGGAATCATACCATTGATCAGAGCTTTGACACAAAGGATTTTGTATTTGCAGTTTCGGTTGATACGAAATTTTCTGTGGCAGATTCCATGGCTGATGAGGCAGAGAACTATGAGACATATTCAAAGCTTATGTTTCCGATGCTGGCAGGAGCAATCTTCGGAAGTGTGCTCTGGCTGATCGGTATGGTGTGGCTGACTGTGACAGCAGGAAGGAGACCAGAGGATGAAGAAATACATCTGAATGGATTTGACAGATGGTATACAGAAATTGCGGCAGGAACAGTAATCGGTATATGGCTGGCAGGAACGATCATATCGGGAACCTTGATCGCCAACTCATCATTGGGTTACAGTCATGTAGTAGTGACAGTGATTGTTATCTGTCTCATATGTGGGACTTATACAATGGCATGGTTTCTGATCGGATATCTCAGCCTGGTAAGAAGAATAAAAGCAGGAACCTTATGGAAAAACAGTCTGATTAGAACAGTTCTGAAATGGATTGGAAAATGCAGTGGGAAGCTTGTCGATTTTGCCAGAGCTTTTTCCAGAAATACAGCAGAAAAAATAAAAGTTCTGCTTGTGGGAGGAGCATTTTTATTCTTGCAGTTCCTGATCATTGGTTGCGGATTCACAGGTGCAGGAGTATTCCTGATGATATTACTGATTGTAGATGCGGCTGCTGTGATTTTTATCATCAGAAAAGCGGATGGGCTGGATCTTATTATGGATGGTCTGAAGAAAATAAGCGATGGAGAACTGCAATATAAGATCAAAACAGATACACTTACAGGAAAACAGAAGGTGATGGCAGAATATATTAACAATATTGGCAGTGGTCTGGATGCTGCTGTGGAGAACAGCCTGAAAAAGGAAAGAATGCAGACAGAGCTGATCACAAATGTTTCCCATGACCTGAAAACGCCTCTGACTTCCATTATTAATTATGTAGATCTGATGAAACGGGAAAATCCGACAGATCCGAAAATACAGGAATACTTACGCATCCTGGATGAGAAATCCCAGAGACTGAAGGTGCTCACAGAGGATGTGGTAGAGGCATCCAAGGCAAGCACCGGAAACATTAAGCTGGAGATGAATGATATTGATTTTGTGGAAATGGTGCAGCAGGTGATCGGAGAATTTGAAGAGAAATTCCAGGAAAAGAATCTGACTATGATGGTACATTTCACAGATGAACCCTCCATTATTTACGCAGACGGTCAGAGAATGTGGCGTGTTCTGGAAAACGTATTCGGCAATGTTGTGAAGTATGCAATGGAAGGCACCAGAGTTTATGCAGAAATCAGCAACAGAAATAAAAAAGTAACTTTTTCTCTGAAAAATATTTCAGCACAGCCCTTGAATATCTCTGCGGATGAACTGACAGAACGATTTATCAGAGGAGATGTGGCGAGAAATACAGAGGGAAGCGGACTGGGACTCTCTATCGCAAAGAGCCTGACAGAGCTGCAGGGAGGTGAGTTTAAGCTATACCTGGATGGGGATCTGTTTAAGGTAATGATCACATTTGTAGCAAAGAATTACAGTAAATAATATAACGTAGAACAAAGATAAGGCATAGGCCAGTTTATAAAAACTGTTTTATGCCTTATATTTTTGGCTTGTTATAATAATAGAAAAGAAGTATATTAAAAAATCATAGCGACATAAGAAAAGGGGACATAAAAAATGAATTACAGTTTTAACAGCAGAGTCAGATACAGTGAGACAGGTGAGAACGGCAAACTGACATTACCGGGTGTTTTGAATTATTTTCAGGATTGCTGTACATTTCATGCGGAGTCGGTCGGGCTTGGAGGAGACGTGCTGAAGGCAAGAGACAGAGCGTGGGTTCTTTCTTCCTGGCAGGTAATTGTGGATGAATATCCTGCTATGGGAAAGGAAATCAGGATCACGACAGCACCTTATGATTTCAAAGGATTCATGGGTATGCGTAATTTCACCATAGAAACAATGGATGGGAAGAAGCTTGCCTGGGCGAACTCCAACTGGACACATCTGGCCATCAGTACAGGGATTCCGGTGAGATTGACACCTGCAGATACAGACAATTACATACTCGGCGAAAAGCTGGAAATGGATTATGCACCGAGGAAAATCAAACTTCCGGATGACATGACTTCACAGGAATCATTCACAGTGCAGAAGCATCATCTTGACACTAATCATCATGTAAACAACTGTCAGTATATCTGTATGGCAGAAGATTTCCTGCCGGAGGATTTCAAAGTATACCAGATGCGTGCAGAGTATAAGATGCAGGCAAAACTTGGGGATATAATTTGCCCGAAAGCAAAAGCAGAAACAGGAAAGGTGATTGTATCGCTTGATGATACAGACGGAAAAGCATACGCAATTATAGAATTTCAGCAAAAATAACGGTAAAAATTTTCTGAACAGGATGAATAGCAGGACAGAATTGACAAAGATATTTCGGAATTGATGTGTGGTTTTGTGAGAGATTTTTTGAATAAATTATTTACAAACAACAAGAAACAATATATAATACATTCATAAACAACAAGAAACAATATATTGTTAAAAACAAACAACATAAAACCACAAAAAGCGGAGGGTATATATATTATGAAAATTCTGGAATCTAAATTTGTACAGGGATTTATCAAAATGGCAAATGACGGTTATCTTCAGGGATGGCATGAGAGAAACGGCGGAAACTTAAGCTATCGTCTGAAACCGGAGGAAGTAGAGATGATTCGTCCCCGTCTGAATGCACCTGGAGAATGGATACCGATCGGGGTAGAGGTTCCGGGATTAGCAGGAGAGTTTTTCCTTGTAACGGGAAGCGGTAAATATTTCAGAAATATTATCGTGGATCCGGAAGTATGTCTTGCGATCATTGAACTGGATGAGACAGGAATGAATTACAGAATCCGCTGGGGCCTGGTTGAGGGCGGCAGACCTACCAGTGAGCTTCCGACTCATCTGATGAATCATGAAGTGAAGAAGAAACTGACAAACGGAAAACATCGTGTTATTTATCATGCACATACGACAAATACAATTGCTCTGACATTTGTTCTGCCACTGGATGATAAGATCTTTACAAGAGAGTTATGGGAATCTGCTACAGAGTGTCCGGTTGTATTCCCGGACGGCGTAGGTGTTGTCGGCTGGATGGTACCGGGTGGAAGAGAAATTGCCATAAGAACAGCAGAATTAATGAAGAAATATGATGTTGTTATCTGGGCACATCATGGAATGTTCTGCTCAGGTGAAGATTTTGACCTGACATTTGGTCTGCTCCATACGGTAGAAAAATCTGCAGAGATCCTGGTGAAGATTCTTTCTATGACTCCAAATAAACTTCAGACTATTACACCGGACAATTTCCGTTCACTTGCAAAAGATTTCAAGGTAAGTCTGCCTGAAGAGTTTCTGTATGAGAAACAGTAAAATAATCAACATACAAGTTGGTACATGTACCGTACAAGTGCTATAATACAGATATTAAGAGATTTTCCGGGTGGGATATGCAGAAAAAAGCCGGAACATCTGAAAGCTGTTGTAAAAGAATATCTGAAAAGCAAAAGGAGAGGTACGAATCATGCTGGAGAAATTAAAAGAGGAAGTTTACAAAGCAAACATGGATCTTCCAAAATACGGACTTGTTACATTTACATGGGGAAATGTAAGCGGAATCGACAGAGAATCAGGACTTTTTGTCATCAAACCAAGTGGAGTTGATTATGATCTGCTGACACTGGATGATATGGTTGTTGTAGACCTGAATGGAAATAAGGTAGAAGGAAAATACAATCCATCTTCTGATACAGCAACTCATGTAGAACTGTACAAAGCATTCCCGAATATCGGAGGAGTTGTACATACACATTCTTCATGGGCAACAAGCTGGGCACAGGCCGGAAGAGCAATCCCATGTTATGGAACCACACATGCAGATTATATTTATGGTGAAGTTCCATGTGCACGCTGCCTGGAAGGCAAGGAATTTGAAGAATATGAGAAAAACACAGGACTTCTGATCGTAGACCTGTTTAAGGACAAAGATTATGAAGCAGTACCTGCAGTACTTTGCAAAAACCATGGACCATTTGCATGGGGTAAGGATGCTCATGAAGCAGTACATAATGCAGTTGTTCTTGAGGAAGTTGCCAAGATGGCATCCCGCTGTGAGCTGATTAATCCACAGGTAAAACCTGCACCACAGGATCTGCAGGATAAGCACTACTTCAGAAAACATGGTGCAAATGCATATTATGGACAGGGAAATAAATAATTGCTGATCTGAAAATAAAAGATATGAACTTGTTAAAGATATAAAAAATCTCCCGGATAAGAGTAAGCGCTTCTCTTATCCGGGAGATTTTTTGTAGCAGAAGAAACAAGGAAAATTCTTCTGCCATATTGCAGAAAGTCCGGGCAATTTTCTGCAACTTTATCGAAGGAGGAGAACGTTTCAGGGCAGACCGTTAGCATGAATGCAAAAGATGTCATGATCCTTGAAAGATAATAACAGCTGAACTTTAATATTGTATGGTTCGTTTAATTTGCAGTAAACGGGACAGAAACATTTTATTTTGCACCTTAACAATTACATATATTTACCTTATAATGAACTCATAAGAAAATGCAAGAAATTAGGTTGATATACCGGAATAGTAACAGTAAAGATTTCAGACAACCGGAGGAAATGCATATGAAAGAGCAGCAGGAAAAAATAAGAGTATTAGATCCACATATAATACTGATATTATTTATATCAGCGTTTGTATTCGGCATAGGAATGCTGATGATTTTCCTGGAAAGAAAGGAAATAAGAACAGAGGGATATGAATTTATAATTTTTAGTGTGGAAATATTAATGTTGCTGTTAATCTTGTATTATATGAGAACTGTTGTGCTGAGCAGAGAAGGCTGTACGGTATCCTGGCTGTTTTGGAAGAGAAATTATAAATGGGAAGAGCTTGCTGTTATCAGAGAGGATGTCTGGTATACATATGGTAAAGGAGGGAGCATACGTTATCAGGGGATTGTATTTTCCAAATATGCAGTAAATAAGAAGAAAAAGAAATATACTACCAGGATGATCGTTGATGCGTTTCCGCTTTCAGATTGTTTTTACATTACTTTTGATGAACATGGCAATGTTTTTTCTTATAAATTAGAAAAAGGAAAAAAGCAAGTTATTAGAAAAATGTACGTAAATGTTCGTGAAAAAATGAAGGAATGGGGAGTGGAGGCAGAAAAAGGAGAGGGAATAAAAGAAGAAGAAAAACAAAGACAATATGATGAAATGATAGAATTGAGGAGGCAACAAAGAAAAAAAATTCAAAGCAAAGGAGCAGACTGTACAAATTTAAAAAAATATCAGCAAGAAGTAATAAAAATCAGAGATTTTTTGCAGATAACCATGGTAATACTTATTACGGTACTGCTTATTTGGACAGGGCTGTCTGCTGAAGAGGGAGAAAGAATTCCAATATTGATTCTTGAGTTTTTGATTGATGCACCATTATTGTTTTTCTCTTCAAAAGTCGTAACATTAAGTAAAGAAGGCTGCAAAATATCGTATCTGTTTTTCAAAAAAATGTATAAATGGGAAGAACTTGAAATTATACGTGAAGATTATTTTCCAAGTTTCCGAGACAGGAGAAGCAGAGGGATTGTTTTTTCTAAAAGAAAAAAGAATAAAGCAGGATATATATATAAAACACGGGAAATTGTAGGATCAGGTCATATTTTAGAGTGTTTTTATATTGTTCTTGATGCAGATGGAAATATACATTTATATAAGCGTCTGGCAGCAAAGGATGGCAAAACAAAACTGAGAAAAGTAGCTGTAAATATTCCCCAAAAATTAGCGGAATGGGGAGTAGAAATGGAAAAAATGATGAAATATACAGGAGGAACTTATGATTTATAAGAAGATTGAAATTGCAGTAGACGGATATAAAGAAACTGCAGATTTATACACTTATTTTCTGGATAATTCCATTGAAATGCATATCAACAGAAAGCGTCCGGTAGTTGTGATCTGCCCGGGAGGCGGGTATGCTATGACTTCTGACAGAGAAGCAGAACCGATCGCCATGCAGTATCTGGTAAGAGGATATCATGCAGTGATCCTGCGCTATAGCGTAGAACCTGCCAGATATCCACTGGCACTCTTGCAGCTTGCGAAGTCTGTTGCTTTTTTAAGAAAAAATGCTGCAGAGTTTCATATTGATACGAATAAAATTGTTCTGCAGGGCTTTTCCGCAGGTGGTCATCTGGCAGCAAGTCTTGGCGTTTTCTGGAAGAAAGATTTTATTGCACAGACACTTGGGGTAACTTCTGATATGGTGAAACCAAATGGTATGATCTTAAGTTATCCGGTGATCACTTCCGGTGAGTTTGCACATACAGGTTCCTTTGAATGCTTGCTTGGAGAGGATTATAATGATCTTGATAAGAGAAAAGAACAGTCTCTGGAATTCCAGGTATCTAAAGATACACCAACCACATTCCTGTGGCATACAGTGACAGATGATTGTGTTCCTGTAGAGAATTCTCTGTTGTTCTTCAATGCGTTGCGCAAATTTGAAATTCCGGTAGAAATGCATCTTTATCCGGTTGGCGGACATGGTTTAAGTCTTGCAAACGAAGAGACAAGCCACGAAGACGGCGGCTGTGTACAGAAAGAATGCCAGTCCTGGATGGAACTGGCGTGCAAGTGGATGCAGAATATATAATACACGA
>ENA-OPSG01001389-OPSG01001389.1-human-gut-metagenome-genome-assembly--contig:-NODE-1389-length-11449-cov-4.312796_pt1 | contig 11449 bp, 8 predicted proteins | sample MGYA00241454_ERZ501900 | MGnify/ENA primary metagenome ERZ501900 (study PRJEB25962, sample SAMEA2042225) | human gut metagenome | biome: human gut; feature: human-associated habitat; material: faeces... | reverse complement strand
GGTAGGGAAAGTGGTGCAAAAAGCGGAAAATAATTTGACATTTTTGTTGAAAATTGGTAACATTATTTAGATGATACAAGAAAATATGTGACAGAGTATTGCTGTACAGAGCAGGCAAGACCTTTTTAACTGATTATATGGCTGGTAAAGCAGGGATTGCCTTTTTTCTTGTATTATGAGGAAATCAGGGGATTATTTCCGAGAAAAAGTTATGAAAAAGGAGGAACAAGGAAGCAATGCATAACGTGAAAAAGTCATTCAAAAGACTATTGGCGGTATCATTATGCGCAAGCTGCGTCTTGTCAAATGGGATGCTTTCTCTTGCGGAAGGGGCAGAGGACAAGGCGGTGAATCTGGCTTTGGGATGTCAGGCGACTGCAAATGCCCAGTACAATCAAAACGGTAATGATATGAGCGCGTCAAAGGCAGTTGACGGCAACGATGAAACGCGGTGGTCTTCTGAAGGTGCGGCCCCGGGATGGCTGCAAGTGGACTTGGGAGAACAAAAGTCCTTTACGCAGTTCCGCATCTTAAGTGAAGGCGGTACAGGAGTTACCGTAGGAAAACAGTTGATCGGGAAGTTCAAAATCGAAGGTTCTAACGACAATTCAAAGTGGACTTTGATCCATCAGTCGGAGGATAAACAGGCGGAAGGTTTTCCGCAGGATACAGTGGTAACGCTGGAAAAACCGGTAAGTTACCGATACGTGAAGCTGACGGTGGAGTCGTTGAAAACAGGAGCTTTTGACAGCGTTTCGATTCGCGAATTTGAGATCCGTGATAAAGAAGAGACAACTCCGGAAAAACCGCAAGACCCGGAAGAAAACGTGGCTCTGAAAAAAACGGCAGCAGCAGATTCTACAGAAGATAATAGTTTGATCGCGGCGAAAGCGTTTGACGGCAACACAAAAGATCGAAGCTCAAGATGGAGTAGCGCGGTAGCGGACGCCCCGCACTGGATTTATGTCGATCTCGGAAAAGAAATGGATGTAAAAACAGTCTGTATTTTCTGGGAAACAAGAAAAGCGACGGACTATAAGATCCAGATCGCAAACACGGCAGAAGCGCCGGCGGAATCCGATTGGAAAGATGTGAAGCACGTACAGGATCGTCCGAAGGCATTGAAAGATGCAATCGTGTTGGATAAAGTTGAGAAAGCAAGATATGTGCGCTTGTACATCAATTCATTTACAAAGAATGATCCTGATAATGAAGGGGCAAGCTGGAATTCGATCTCGATTTATGAAATGGAAGTATACGGCGGCGAGCCTAAGGTAGATATCGAGGAAGGAATCTCGGTTGATACTCCGAAAAAGGGTGATAAGAAGCTGACAGTCCATATTCCGGAAGAAACAAAAACGGAAAAGGTAACATATAACGGAACGGATTATGAACAGGTTGTAGATGCGGATTTGAATCTTTATCAGCCGGTTGTAGATACGACAGTGAAAGTTTCCTTTAAAATCGAGAATAAAGAAAACGGCTCTTATCGTTTCAAGGAAATTCCGGTAACAGTTCCGGGAGAATATGAAACGAAAGAAGGAGATAACGCAGCGCCGGACGTTTTGCCGGAAATCAGAGAATGGAAGGGAAATGCCGGAACGTTTGCTCCGAATGCGGGAAGCCGTATTGTCATTAAAGATGCAGAACTTCAGGAAATGGCAGATGCATTTGCAAAAGATTATGAGGCAATTATGGGACAGACGCTCCCTGTAGTAACTGCAGATTCGGCGAATGCAGGCGACTTTTTCTTTGCGCTGACAAAAGAAGGAAAGGGACTGCAGGAGGAAGGCTACCTTATGACGGTAGATGAAAAGACTGCGGTAGAAGCGGAGACAACAACAGGAGCATTCTGGGCAACAAGAACGATTTTACAGAGCCTGAAAGCGAACGGAAATATTCCGCAGGGTGTTGCAAGAGACTACCCGCTTTATAAAGTGCGCGGATTCATTTTGGATGTCGGACGTAAGACGTTTACAATGGACTGGCTGGAAGATACGGTAAAACAGATGTCATGGTATAAGATGAACGACTTCCAGATCCATCTGAACGATAACCTGATCCCGCTGGAGCACTATTCCCAGATCGGAGAAGATCCGATGCAGGCATATTCTGCATTCCGTCTGGAATCTGATATTAAAGAAGGCGGAAAAGACGGTCTGTATAAGGCGGATCTGACGAGTAAAGACGTATTCTATACAAAAGACGAGTTCCGAAACCTGATTCAGGAATCAAGGGTATACGGAGTGGATATTGTACCGGAGATCGATACGCCGGCACATTCTCTTGCTTTGACAAAGGTAAGACCGGATCTGCGTCACGGTACATACGGAAGAGACAACGATCATCTTGCGCTGAAAGAAAAATATGATGAAAGTCTGGAATTCGTACAGAGTATTTTCAATGAATATATGGGAAAAGATCTGTCCGATCCGGTATTCGATAAAGATACGGTCGTACATGTCGGCGCGGATGAATATACGGCGGCGTCGGAAGCATACAGAAAGTTTGCGGACGACATGCTTAAGTATGTGCAGGACAGCGGACGTACGCCGCGTATCTGGGGAAGTCTTTCCACGATCAAGGGAGAAACTTCGGTGCGCAGCGAAGGCGTGCAGATGAACCTGTGGAACTTTGGCTGGGCAAATATGGACAAGATGTACGAGCAGGGTTACGATTTGATCAACTGCAACGACGGAAATTACTACATTGTTCCGAATGCCGGCTATTACTATGATTATCTGAATGAAGATACATTATATAATCTGGCAATCAACTCTATCGGCGGAGTGACAATTCCGGCAGGAGATAAACAGATGATCGGCGGCGCTATTGCGGTATGGAACGACATGACAGACTATCTGGAAAACGGTGTCAGCGAATATGACGTATATGATCGTATCGACAATGAGATCGCATTGTTTGGCGCAAAGCTGTGGGGAAAAGGAAATAAAGACTTAAGCGCGGCAAAAGAAGATTATGCGGCGCTTGGAACAGCTCCGCGGACAAACTTTACATACGAGACAGAGAAAAACGAAGAAGGCGCGGCAGTTCATTATCCGATGGATAATATGAAAGATGCTTCCGGCAGCGGACAGGATCTTAAAGAAGGAAAGAATGCCGCTATCGAAAGCGTAGACGGAAGAAACGCGCTGAAGCTCGAAGGCAAAGAAAGCTATGTAAGTACAGATCTTGCGACGGCAGGACTTGGAAATGATTTGCGCGTAAAAGTAAAGAGGACAACAGACGGCGACGAAGAACAGATTCTCTTTGAAAGCAGCTACGGAACGATCAAAGCAGTTCAAAAAGAAACCGGAAAGGTTGGTTTCACAAGAGAAAATCATGATTATTCCTTTAACTATAAACTGCCTGTCAATGAATGGGTAGAACTGGAATTTAAAAATGAGCAGAATAAGACATATCTCTATGTCAACGGAGAGTTAAGAGACGTACTTGGAGACGATGAACGGGTAGAGGGAAGACCGCTGCTTGCGACAACGATGTTCCCGATCGAAAGAATCGGAAGTACTAAGAATGCGTTCACAGGTTACGTGGACGACGTCCGCCTTGGAACGAATGCTGATTTTGCGTCTACAATGCCGCTTGATTACGCAGTGCTTACTGCAAATCAGGTAATCGGAAAAACGGAAAATGCACAACTTGCCCAGCTTGTAAAAGAGGCAGAGGCGATATTTGCAGCTTATAATCCTGACGCGTCGGCAATCAATGACTTGGCGGCAGAGATAAAAGCAGTTTTAGACGACAGCGATTACAAAGAAGCGGACTACAGCAGAATTGAAACGCTCAAGAAGACAATCCCGTCGGATCTTTCTCCGTTTACAGAAGAATCGGCGGCATGGCTTGAGTACGTGCTTTCGCAGATTCGTACCGGACTGCCGGAAGAAATGCAGAGTACGGTAGACGGTTATGAGAAAATGCTGGCAGATGCTCTGGCAGGTCTGACACTGGTTGAAGAAAGAAATGTCAACTATGTAGATAATGCAAAACTTACGGCGACAGCATCCTCGCATCAGGATAACGGATCTGCGCCGGATAAAGCGCTGGATGGAGACACAAACACAATCTGGCATTCAAAGTGGGATATCACAACTATGCCCCATTGGATCGATCTTGAAATGGAAGAACCAATGGCGGTTGACGGACTTACTTATGTGCCGCGTCAGACAGGAACAAACGGAAATGTGACTAAGTATGAGATTCAGATCAGCAATGACGGAACAAATTATACGAAGCATGCAGAAGGCACATTGAAAAATAATGCGGATACAAAAGTAATTGATTTTAACAAAGTTACTACGAAACATGTGCGTCTGGTTTATCTGGAGGCGGCAAATAACAATGGCGCTGCGGCAGAATTAAAACTGCATCAGGCCGACGTTCCGGCAGATATTGAAGGTTTGACTGCTGTGATCACCGAGGCAAAAGCAATCAAGAATGAAGGATTTACAAAAGAATCATGGGATGCGCTTCAGAACAAGATTGCAGAGGCAGAAGAATTGGCGTCTGCGGAAAATGCAGATGCGAATGATGTGGAAATCATGAAGAGAGAATTATCAAAAGCAATGACATCTCTCATTTTAGAGGACAAGGTAACTTCAGATCCAGAACCGGGCAAAGTGGATAAGAGCAAACTGCAGGAGCTTTATAATAAATATAAAGGTATCAAAGCAGACGGGTATACAGCAGAAAGTTGGACGGCATTTGCTGAAGCACGTACAGAGGCGGAAACGGTTCTTGCAAATGAAAAAGCAACACAGGAAAAAGTGGATAAAGCGGCGGAGAATCTTGAAAAAGCGTTTAAATCACTCAAGAAAGAGGAAACGAAGCCGGATCCAGACCCGACACCGGATCCAGACCCGGGCGCTGCAGATGTAAGCGGACTGAAGAATCTTTATGAAGCGTATAAAGACATTAAATCGGACGGGTACACAGCAGAAAGCTGGGCGGCATTTGATAAAGCCCGTGCAGAAGCAGAAAAGATCCTTGCAAATCCGAATGCGACACAAGATGATGTGAATGCGGCGAAAGCGGCTCTGGAAGCAGCTTATAAAGGTCTTGTTCCTAAGACGCAGCCGAATCCGACACCGGGCGGAAACGGCGGAAACGTTGGCAGCACAGCGGTTGTCACAGGAGACAGCGCAAATATCGCAGGATATCTGACAGTTCTTCTGGCAGCAGGTGGAATCGCTGTAGTAACATTCTTTAGAAGAAAAAGAGTGAAATAAAAAACATCTGATTCGTAAGATGCTGTATGAAATACAAAAGGCGGTGCGTGTAAAGCATCGCCTTTTGTGTATGAGTAATCCCATATCAGATCTTCCGATATCGAAATAGTAGTTCGTACAATCGAAATAAGATACAGACATCTCCCAGATACAGATTTTGTAATGGTGAATTAATGACAGGAATTCTGTCATTGAAAAAAGATAAAATATTTGTGCAAAAATAGAAGATGTGTTATTCTTTTATCACAAATTCAGTTTTCTGAGAATGTGGGAAGAAAAAGAACCGGTTTTATTTCGTTGAATTCTAATAATCTTGCGGCAGTCGCTGCAGTGAAAATCAAATTTGTAAAAAAACATGAGAAAAGAAAAAGGGATAAAGGCGCTGAGGAAAGCGCGTATTTTTGATTGCTTCATATAATTATGTTTGCTACAATGAAGGAGGAAATCGGTTGAAAAATAAAAGAATACACAGGAAGTATAAAGACAGGGTTTTCCGTATTATTTTTCGAGATAAAAAGGAACTTCCGGAGCTGTATAACGTGGTTAATGACAGCGCGTATACGAATCCCGATGAACTGACGATCACAACGATTGAAGATGTTGTGTACATGGGAATGAAGAATGACTTGTCCTTTATTATCGGTGATGTGATGAATTTATATGAACATCAAAGTTCATATAGTCCAAATCTGCCGCTGAGAGGATTGTTTTACTTTGCGTCGCTTTATCGGGAACGGATCGAAGATGTGAAACAAAAGCTCTATATGAACGTTCCTTTACATATCCCGTTCCCGCAGTATATTGTTTTTTATAACGGAACGAAACAAGAGCCGGAACGACAGGAACTGAAACTAAGCGACTTGTTTGTTAAGACGGGAAAAGAAGTGCCGCCGGCGCTTGAATGTAAAGCGGTTGTGCTGAATATTAATTTTGGTCACAACAGAGAACTTATGGAAAAGTGTGTGACACTGCGGGAATATTCCCGGTTTGTCGCAATGATCCGTCAGCAGATGTCAGGAGAACTTCCGTTTGAAGAGGCGGTAGAGCGGGCGGTAGACACTTGCATCCGTCAGGGAATTTTGTCTGAAATACTTCGTAAAAATCGGTCGGAGGTAATCGATATGATTTTGACGGAATATAATGAGGAAGAGTTTTCTTTATCGGAAGGTGAAGCGGAACAATATGTGAAAAAAGTGCTTGACAATTTGGATGAGTAGTGATATTTTATAAAAGTAATTGACTGCCGAAGACAGCAGGTGCCGTTAGGCATAAGGTTGAGAACGCCTGCCGAGGAAGATACGAATTCTTTTTAAAAAGAACATTTGTAAACCTCTGTGTCTTCTGTCGCAGAGGTTTTTTGTATAGGCGACGAGCCAAAGTTCGGGGTTGCCCGGGATGTTGGTAATCGCCTGCAATCCCGGGATGTGCCTTTCGGCGCTTCCGATGATTGAAGGTCTCAGGACGCAGTCATTTAAAATCTATAAGGAGGTGCACCTGGACGTGGCAAAAGTTGAATTAAAACAACCGATCGTAGCAGCTATCGCAGAAGACATCAAAGATGCTCAGTCTGTAGTTATCGTTGACTACCGTGGACTTACAGTAGCACAGGATACAGAGCTTCGTAAAAAGCTCAGAGAAGCCGGCGTTACTTACAAAGTATGTAAGAACACAATGATGAAGAGAGCATTTGAAGGAACAGAGTTCGCGGGTCTGGATGAGTATTTAGAAGGACCGAGCGCACTTTGCGTATCTAAGGAAGATGCGACAGCTCCGGCCAGAATTCTTGCAGAGTTTGCTAAGACAGCAGACAAACTTGAGATGAAAGCCGGTGTAATTGAAGGAACTGTATATGATGTAGCCGGATTGAATGAACTGGCTAAGATTCCGTCAAGAGAGGTACTTCTCTCCAAATTGCTCGGAAGCTTGCAGTCACCGATTACAAACTTTGCTCGTGTTATTAAACAGATCGCTGAGAAAGACGGCGAGGCAGCAACAGAGGCTCCGGCCGAAGAAGCGGCAGCAGAGGAGTAAAATACAGATGTGCCGGATATGCGGCGCAATGTAAAAAGGAACAAAATCTGAACCGGAGATCAGAAGAAGAGTCCGGCAGAGTAAATTTAAAAATGGAGGATATCAAAAATGGCTAAAATGACAACAGCTGAAATGATCGAAGCGATCAAAGAGTTATCAGTATTAGAGTTAAATGAATTAGTAAAAGCATGTGAAGAAGAGTTTGGTGTATCTGCAGCAGCAGGCGTTGTAGTTGCAGCAGCAGCAGACGGTGGCGCAGCAGCAGAAGAAAAAGATGAGTTTGACGTAGAACTCGTATCTGCAGGAGCTTCCAAAGTTAAAGTTATCAAAGCAGTTCGCGAGATCACAGGTCTTGGACTGAAAGAAGCAAAAGAGCTTGTTGACAACGCTCCGAAGACACTCAAAGAGGGTGTTTCCAAAGCAGAGGCTGAGGAGATCAAAGCTAAACTTGAGGCAGAAGGTGCAGAAGTTAGCATGAAATAATCGGAGTTTCCGATAACTTTATGAACGTCTTTAAGTAAGACGGTCTTAAGAAAATCAACCGCAGAAGATAAAATGCTTCTGCGGTTCTTTTGTCTTTGTTGTGCGTTTACGTTAAACATCGCCGTTTGTCGAAAAGTGACGCATAATATCATATATGAAGAAAAATGTCAAGAAAAAAATGGGAAATGTTATTGACAACGAAAAGAGCTTTGTGTTATAGTTAAAAATGCACTATTATGGAAAGGTATGCCGTATTAGAAGCGTTATTACTATTACAAGGCTCTTTTCATTTACGCGAAGCAACGTGCCAAAATCTCTGTTTATACGGTGTTTTGGCGACTGCCACGATAACGGGAATAATTGAGATGCAAGAGAAGTCCCGTTTGTAAAGATTCAGGTCATTCGATGTTGTCCGACAAAGGAGATGCGGACAACGAAAGAGGAATGATTGAAAAAATGATAGAGGAGTGAAACGTCAATGGAGAAAAACAGAATCCGTCCCATTAAAACCGGAAAAAGTTTCCGCATGAGTTACTCACGGCAGAAAGAAGTATTGGAGATGCCTAACCTCATTGAAGTTCAAAAAGATTCCTATCAATGGTTTCTTGACGAAGGACTCAAAGAGGTGTTCGACGATATTTCCCCGATCGCTGATTACAGCGGACACTTAAGTCTGGAATTCGTAGATTTCACACTTTGCGAGGACGATGTGAAATATACGATCGATGAGTGTAAAGAGCGCGATGCGACTTATGCTGCTCCCTTAAAAGTGAGAGTCCGTCTCCACAATAAAGAGACTGATGAGATTAACGAGCATGAGATTTTTATGGGAGATCTTCCGCTGATGACAAAGACGGGTACATTTGTTATCAACGGTGCAGAGCGTGTTATCGTCAGTCAGCTCGTGCGTTCTCCGGGAATTTATTATGGCATTGCTCATGATAAACTCGGAAAGAAACTGTACTCATCTACAGTGATCCCAAACCGAGGCGCATGGCTTGAATATGAGACAGACTCCAACGACGTTTTTTATGTGCGCGTCGATCGTACAAGAAAAGTTCCGATCACAGTGCTGATCCGTGCACTTGGTATCGGAACGAATGCAGAGATTGTTGATCTTTTCGGTGAAGAGCCGAAGATCCTTGCAAGCTTTACAAAGGACACTGCGGAGAGTTATCAGGAAGGTCTTTTGGAACTGTACAAGAAGATCCGCCCGGGCGAGCCGCTTGCAGTAGACAGCGCGGAAAGTCTGATCAACAGCATGTTCTTTGATCCGAGAAGATATGATCTCGCAAAGGTTGGACGTTATAAATTCAATAAGAAACTGATGCTGAAAAACCGTATTGCAGGCTGCATACTTGCAGAGGATGCGGTGAGTCAGCTTACGGGAGAGATAGTTGCTGAAAAAGGTACGAAGATTACTCGTGAACTTGCAGATAAGATCCAGAACAATGCCGTTCCTTATCTGTGGGTACTTGATTGACGTTTGGTTCGATTCCGGTGCCATGCCTTATGCACAGATACACTATCCGTTCGAGAATAAGGAACTGCTGGATAGCCACCAGGTATATCCTGCCGATTTCATCGCCGAAGGGGTGGACCAGACACGCGGTTGGTTCTTCACGTTGCACGCCATCGCTACAATGGTGTTCGACAGTATTTCTTATAAGGCTGTCATTTCCAACGGCTTGGTGCTCGACAAAAATGGTAACAAGATGTCCAAGCGTCTGGGCAATGCCGTAGACCCCTTCTCGACCATCGAGAAATACGGGTCCGACCCGTTGCGCTGGTACATGATCACCAACTCTTCTCCGTGGGACAATCTTAAGTTCGACGTGGATGGAGTGGAAGAGGTGCGCCGCAAGTTCTTCGGAACACTCTATAACACCTATTCATTCTTCGCCCTCTATGCCAATGTAGACGAATTTGACTACAAAGAAGCCGATGTGCCCATGGCAGAACGCCCTGAGATAGACCGTTGGATTCTCTCTGTACTGAATACGTTGGTGAAGAACGTGGATACCTGCTACAATGAATACGAGCCCACGAAAGCAGGACGTCTCATTTCCGAATTCGTGAACGACAACCTCTCCAACTGGTATGTCCGCCTGAACCGCAAACGTTTCTGGGGCGGTGGTATGACGCAGGACAAGCTCTCTGCATTCCAGACACTCTATACATGCCTCGAAACCGTGGCTAAGCTGATGGCACCCATCGCTCCGTTCTATGCTGATATGCTCTATTCCGACCTGATTGCAGCTACGGGACGCGACAATGTGGTTTCCGTACACCTTGCCAAGTTCCCCGAATATAAGGAGGAAATGATAGACAAGGAATTGGAAGTCCGCATGCAGATGGCACAAGACGTCACTTCCATGGTATTGGCATTGCGCCGCAAGGTGAACATCAAAGTCCGCCAACCGCTTCAGTGCATCATGATACCGGTAGTGGATGAAGAACAGCGTGCACACATCGAGGCTGTGAAAGCACTTATCATGAACGAGGTGAATGTAAAAGAAATCCAGTTTGTGGACGGTGCTGCCGGTGTACTGGTAAAGAAAGTGAAATGCGACTTCAAGAAGCTGGGACCGAAATTCGGTAAGCAGATGAAAGCCGTGGCTGCTGCTGTGGCGGAAATGTCCCAGGAAGCCATTGCCGAGCTGGAGAAGAAAGGCTCTTATACGTTCAATCTGGACGGTGCAGAAGCCGTGATTGAAACGGCAGATGTGGAAATCTTCAGTGAGGATATTCCGGGATGGCTGGTTGCCAACGAGGGCAAACTGACCGTGGCTCTGGAAGTTACCGTTACCGAAGAGTTGCGCCGTGAGGGTATTGCACGCGAGCTGGTAAACCGCATTCAGAATATCCGCAAGTCGAGCGGTTTTGAGATAACAGATAAAATAAAGATTACATTATCAAAAAATCCTCAAACAGATGATGCGGTAAATGAATATAATGACTATATTCGCAACCAAGTTTTAGGAACTTCACTGACGCTGGCAGACAACGTAGAAAATGGTACAGAACTGAACTTCGACGATTTCTCGCTGTACGTGAGCGTAGTGAAAGAATAATTAAATACTAACCCTGATTAACACGTAAAGTTATGGCAGAAAAAACAAGATACTCGGATGCTGAATTGGAAGAATTCCGCGCCATTATTAATGAGAAGTTAGAATTGGCACAACGCGATTATGAATTGCTGAAAGCCAGTTTAACCGGAGCCGATGGTAATGATACTGACGATACGTCTCCTACGTACAAAGTTTTGGAAGAAGGTGCCAACACCTTATCCAAAGAAGAAACGACACGCCTGGCTCAACGTCAGTTGAAGTTTATCCAGGGTTTGCAGGCCGCATTGGTACGCATCGAGAACAAAACGTATGGTATTTGCCGTGAAACAGGTAAGTTGATTCCTGCCGAACGTTTACGTGCTGTGCCTCATGCTACACTGAGCATTGAGGCCAAAAATAACAGTAAGAAGTAAGGATGAACAAATACCTCACGAAAGGTCGCATTGCGCTGCTCGTTATTTTCTCGGTATTAATTGCTGACCAGATAATCAAGATCTATGTCAAGACTCACATGTATTGGCATCAGAGCGAAAACGCCATAAAATGGCTTTATGAGAAGCTGGGCATGGTAGATGCAGAACCGCCTAGTTTTGATACCTTGCCAGAAACAATTAC
>ENA-OPSG01001386-OPSG01001386.1-human-gut-metagenome-genome-assembly--contig:-NODE-1386-length-11460-cov-3.757650_pt1 | contig 11460 bp, 8 predicted proteins | sample MGYA00241454_ERZ501900 | MGnify/ENA primary metagenome ERZ501900 (study PRJEB25962, sample SAMEA2042225) | human gut metagenome | biome: human gut; feature: human-associated habitat; material: faeces... | reverse complement strand
ATAAGTATTGTTTAGTTGTGATATTTGTTATACCCGCGTATTCGGCAAGGTGATTCTGCCGCTCTCCATGCCGGGAGTGATGAGTGGCATAGTGATGGTGTTTATGCCTACGGTTTCTACCTTTGCCATTGCCGAGTTGCTGACAATGAACAACATCAAACTGTTCGGCACCACGGTGCAAGAGAATATTTACAACGGAATGTGGAACTACGGTGCCGCCCTCTCGCTCATCATGCTGCTGCTGATAGGCATCACCATCCTCTTTACCAACGAGGAGGACGGGGCATCGAATGAAAGCGGAGGTGTGATATGATGACACGAATCTTAACCCGCGGCTACTTGTGGCTGCTGCTGGCGTTGCTCTACTCGCCCATCTTAATTATTATGATATTCTCCTTCACGGAGGCAAAGGTGCTGGGCAACTGGACGGGATTCTCCACCAAGCTGTACAGCTCCTTGTTTACGGGCGGGATGCACCACTCGCTGATAAATGCCATCTGGAACACATTCGCCATTGCCCTGCTTGCCGCCACCGCCAGTACGGCGCTGGGCAGCATTGCAGCCATCGGCATCTTCAATCTGCGCTCGCGCACACGGCAGGTAATGAACTTCGCCAATGCCATCCCGATGATGAATGCAGACATTATCACCGGTGTGTCGCTGTTCCTGCTGTTCGTCAGCTTCGGCATATCGCAAGGATTCACCACAGTGGTACTGGCACACATCACTTTCTGCACGCCCTACGTGGTGCTCAGCGTAATGCCCCGGCTCAAAAAGATGAACCAGAATGTCTACGAGGCGGCACTCGACCTGGGCGCCACACCGTTCCAAGCACTGCGCAAGGTTATTCTTCCGGAGATATTTCCGGGTATGATAAGCGGATTCATCCTTGCTTTCACGCTCTCCATCGACGACTTTGCCGTGACCATCTTCACCATCGGCAACCAGGGGCTGGAAACGCTCTCCACCTACATCTACGCCGATGCGCGCAAAGGTGGACTGACGCCGGAACTGCGGCCACTCTCCACCATCATCTTCGTGACGGTGCTGGTGCTGCTGATTGTAATCAACAAGCGGGCCGAACGGACGAAAAACGATTGATGTGAGTGATGAGTTATAAGTTATCAATTGTCAAGAACAAGATGATGAAAAGGATAATAAACATACTGATTCTACTGTGCTGTATCGCATCCCTCTCTTCTTGTGGAAACTCCACAGAAGAGCGCAGCCGTGTACTGAAGATATACAACTGGGCGGACTACATCGATGAAGATGTGCTTGCCGAATTTCCCGACTGGTACAAGCAGCAGACGGGCGAAGACCTCCGTATCATCTACCAGGTGTTCGATATCAACGAAATCATGCTCACCAAAATTGAGCGCGGGCACGAGGACTTCGACGTCGTATGCCCCTCGGAGTACATCATCGAACGCATGCTTCGCAAAGACCTCCTGCTACCCATCGACCGCAACTTCGGCCACACGCCGGACTACATCCCCAACGTGTCGCCCTACATTCGCCACGAGCTGAACAAGACCTCGCAACCGGAACGCCAGACCGAGGACTATGCCGTGCCCTACATGTGGGGCACCGCTGGTATCCTCTTCAACAAAAAGTTTATTACCGCCGAAGAGGCCGACACATGGGACATCCTCTGGGACTCCAAAAACCGCGGCAAAATACTGATGAAGGACAGCTACCGCGATGCCTACGGTACCGCCATCATCTACGCCCACGCCCGGGAGCTGGCCGACAGCACCGTCACCGTAGAGCAACTGATGAACGACAACTCCCCGCAGGCCATCGCCCTGGCCGAGCAACGCCTCAAGGAGATGAAACCCAACATCGCCGGCTGGGAAGCCGACTTCGGCAAGGAAATGATGATTTATTTAATATTGCCTTAAATGCTAAGTTAAGTGAACGTTTGGATTTAAGTTATATGCGTAGTGAATCCAACTCCACTTATGGTCAAATTGTAGTACCGGGAACGTTAACTAAAGCAAAAGCGACAGAGGCATCAGAAAGTAAGCGTTATCATTATGACGATAAAAAGAATAATTTTTCATTGACTTATGACTATGATAATACTAAAGCCGTAGCTTTTTACACCGATCGTGATTTGTATGGTGAAAGTAAAAACTTGGCTACTAATAAGTGGAGTGAAAATGCCAGTAATTATTTAGCTCGTAAATATGGTATTGATGTTCAACATGAATGGAGTTTACGAGATAATAAAGATTCTTTCATTGGTGGTTTATTGGTAAGCCGAGATACCTATAAAGGCATAGCAGCGGCTACATCCAATGTAAGAGCTGGTCGTAATAATATGGCATTGTATGGTAGCTATTCGTATGAAATTAATCCTAAATTGACGACAATTTTAGGCGCTCGTTTCCAAAAAATCTCCGATCCGGTAAATGACCAGAATGTATTTATGCCACAATGGCAGATGCTGTATAAATTGGATGAACAGTCATCCATTTATTCGAATGTTGGTAAAGCCTTTACGATGCCAAACTTATCGGATACTTTTAAATATGTAAATGGCGGTTATCAGGCGATTAGCGGTCCGAATTTAAAACCGGAAGAAGGCTGGAACTATGAAGTTGGTTATAAACATGTAACTGAAAAAGACTCCTGGAAAGTGGCTTTATTCTACATGGACTTTAAAAACTTCTTTGATTGGGCTCCGGATCCTGAAACCGGTAAGAATACCGTTCGAATTAATGGCGGTAAATTCCAAAATGTCGGTATTGAATTAGATTACAAACGCTTATTGACAGATAAAGTAACATTGTCTTTGGGGACAACGTATTCTAATCCTAAAAAACGGGATATTGGCGTATCAACTTGGAATCAGGCGTATCCAAAACTTCAATTTAATGCGGGAGTAAATTATACTGACAATAAATTGGATGCCGGTATTGCGTTAAATTGGTTAACTAAACGTTTGCAAAACCGTGATGGGGGAACTAATCCGGATTTAATTAATTTGAATGCATATGTTTCCTATGCCTTCGGCGAAAATGATTCCGTACAAATTAATCTTAATAATATTTTAGACAGACATAATGTAATTACTAATGGCGATTGGGAATATTGGGATAATCCATTTAACTACACTGTTAGTTATGCACACACATTCTAGTGGCAGATTATAAAGGAGTGAATTTTATTTTTAATTTGCTTCTTGATATTTAGTATTTAAAAATTAAGCAAACTGATAATCACCGTCGGTATTTTGAATTTAGTAGGTAAAGGTAATGAGCTATATGGCATGCATGAATTGTAATGCGGATAATACAATACAGTCTAAATCAGTTCAGTTACTGATTTTGGCTTTAACAGGCCAATGTAATTTGAAGTGTTCATATTGCTATGCAGCCAATCAGACTCAACAGCCTATGACGTGGAATACAGCAAAGCAAGCATTGCAGTATATAACTGAGTATTCGGGTACGCCTACCATTCAATTTACCGGCGGTGAACCTTTATTGGCGTGGGAGTTGCTAGTTAAATGTGTTGAATGGTTAGAACGTCATAAAATCAAGGCAAAATTGCAGATACAGACGAATGCGACGCTGTTAGATGACCGAAAAATAGAATTTATAAAGAAACATCAAATTGCTATAGGGGTTAGCTTGGATGGTTTTGCCGATAGCAATGCTGTGAACAGACCCTATATGGATTTTGGTGATTCAACAATGGATACAATTAAAAGTATTCAACTTTTAAGTAGTGCCGGTATTGAAATAGGTATTACGACAGTAGTTAATGCAGTTACTGTGGATAAATTGGACAAGGTTATAGATTTGGCCTATTATTTGGGAAATGTGCGGCAAGTCGGATTTAATCTGGTGCGTCCGCAAGGTCGGGGAAAAGAAGAACCACTTATTACCGAACAAATATTGGAGGCCGGTGTTCATAAAATGTTAAATCGGCTGGAATATTGGCAAAATATAACGCATCGTTCACTTATAATAGCTCAAATTGATAAAGTTAATAAATTACAAAAGGGATATACTCCTTTTTCACATTGCTATGCACTTCATAAGGCCGGTATGTATGTAAGTCCGGATGGTATGATGTATGCTTGTGCTTCTTTGGCAGGGCGAGAAGAATATTGTCTTGGCCATGTTACTACCGGGGGAGATAGTCAAAAGGAAAGTGTGTTATTGACTCATTTAGAGCCGGTTGTTGATATGTGTACGCAGTGTAATTTTATTAATTACTGTGGTGGTGCCTGTTATAGTCGGGTACGAGCAGGTCAGACTATAAATCCTTTAGAATGTACTATGAAAAAAATCTTTATTAAATATTATCAAAATAAACATACGATGAGGGCATAATTTTATGGCTTTTTGGAAAATATATCGAAAGATAATTATTGCCGGTTTACTTGCCATACTATGCTTAATCAGCTTATCCGGGTGTAGCGTTCATCCGGTTATAGATTCTACATCCGAGAAATATACCAAAACGGTTGAAAGTGCTGATGGTGTAATTGTAAAAATTCCTGATTATCCAAAGCGTATTGTAACGCTGACATCGGCTTATGATACAGTTTTATTAGGTCTTATTGATACGTCCCGAATAGCTGCTATCAGCTCGCTGGTAAAATATGAAGGGTATTCTATGGAATGGGAAAAGGCTAAGCAAGTAAAAACACAGTTGTATAGTTATCCTTTTGAAAAGATTGTAAAGCTAAAACCGGATTTGGTATTGGCACCGGAATATACATCTAAAGATGTAATTGACGGCTTACGCGGAATGGGGATTCCCACTGTAGTCGTCGATTCCGGAAAAACGGTAGAAAGTACTATTAAAAATATAGAAACAATGGCATATCTTGTGGGAGAGCCTGAGAAAGGGGCTTATTACAGTCGTAAAATTAGAACTGAGATTGATTGGCTACAGAATCAAGTAAATAAAATACCTGAGGATAAACGACGGAGTGTACTTTTTGTTTCATCCATGGACGGATATACCGGAACGGGAAGTTTCTTCGATGATATGAGTCGCTATATGGGTATTTATAATGCTCCTTCTTATCGAGGTTATCCACCGCGAATATCATTTACCGATGAGCGAGTTATTGATATGAATCCCGATTATTTATTGATTCCGGCCTATCAAACTATGGATAAAGGTTTGGAAGAGCGGTTCTTACATACGCCTGCTTTTCAGTCGATGAAAGCTATGCGGAATAATCATGTAATGCCGGTTCGAGCAGCGTATTTGTATACGAGTAATCAGCATATCGGTGAAGCAATGATAGAAATTGCAAAAATTGTTTACCCTGAGTATATTCAATCGGATTCGATTCCCAAAAATTTTTAGTTGTTAAGAGATGTAATTTAAATAATTCGTTTGGTGAGAGGTATGGACAGAAAAAAGAAACAAGTTATCAGCGTTATAACAATGACGGCCCTTCTGATAGGGATAATTATAATAGCCCTTCATTTGGGAACTATTAAGGTGCCGGTTCTTGGCGGTTTGCAGAGTATTTGGCAAGGTTTGGGTATACCGGTCACGGTAACTGCTCCATTGGAACCGGAGCAGGAAGCGGTATTATGGTATATTCGTATGCCGCGTATTTTAGTGGGGCTCATGGTTGGTGCCTCGTTAGCATTGGCCGGTGCCGTTATGCAGGGAATTTTTTCCAATCCATTAGCCGATCCGGGCATTATGGGGGTTTCGGCGGGTGCATCGTTAGGTGCTGTTATTGCTATTTCCTTAGGACTTACTTCGCTTGGTATGTTTTATATGCCGATGTTTGCCTTTATTGGCGCATTTGCGGCCGTTAGTATTACGATTTTATTAACCATGCGTGGTGGTCGTGTGGAAACGGCTACTTTATTATTGGCTGGGGTTGCTATCAGTATGTTGCTTGGTGCTTTTACCTCCGGTATTTTGACGCTGATGAATGAATATCGTTTGCGAGAATTTTTATTCTGGATGGTAGGCGGGCTCGATTTTAGACGTTGGGAGCATGTTTTTCTTGCTATTGGACCATTCCTCATTGGGACAACTATTCTAATTACTTTTGGGCGCCAATTAAACGTGTTGGTATTAGGTGATACGGAAGCAAAGGCTTTAGGCGTTCCGGTTATGTTATACCGATTGATTTTCTTATTTTTAGCGTCATTTATTACAGCGACAGCTGTTTGTGTAAGTGGTGCTATCGGTTTTGTGGGGCTTATTATTCCTCACATCGTTCGAATTTTGGTGGGGCCTGACCACCGCATATTATTGCCGGTTTCAGCCTTAGCAGGAGCACTTTTTCTTGTATTTTGTGATACATTGGGGCGTGTGTTGGCGTCGCCGAGTGAAATTCGCGTGGGTATTATGACGGCTTTATTAGGGGCTCCGTACTTCTTATATCTATTACGTCGTGTTCGTCAAAAAGGAGGCATTTAAATGGAATTAAGTGTAGAACATCTAAGTGTATCCTTGAGTAATCAACAGATTTTACATGATATCTCTTTACAGGCTAAACGTGGCGAGTTTTTAGGTATTATTGGACCTAATGGTTCAGGTAAAACTACTTTTTTAAAGGCATTACGAGGTTTATATCCTTTTACGGAAGGAGCTGTTATATTAAACGGTGACTCTATAGCACAACGGAGTGATAAAGAGATTGCTCGACAAGTTGCTTATATGCAACAAAGTGTAAATTTAAACTTTGGTTATACAGCTAGAGAAATCGTTATGACGGCACGCTATCCATATTTAAAATGGTGGCAAAATGAATCTGCCAATGACGAAAATGTTGTTGAGACTGTTATGAAGAATGTGGGGATTTGGCATTTACGAGATCGAGCCGTTAATGAATTGAGTGGTGGTGAACGGCAACGTGTTTTCTTGGCCAAAGCATTAGCTCAAGAAACAGAATTATTACTTCTTGATGAACCGACGGCAGCTTTAGACTTGGTATATGCCGATGAAATTTTTAGACAGGGACGACAACATTGTGAATCGGGTAAAACTATTTTTATCGTAGTCCATGATTTAGAGTTGGCGGCTAAGTTTTGTACACGGCTTTTATTGATTTCAGACGGCTACTTAGTAGCGGATGGTTTGCCTAAAGAAGTATTGACGGCTAAAAATTTAAAAAAGGCGTTTCATTTGTCGGCCGCCGTGTATGAAGATCCATATTTTACACAGCAACGTATTTTTGTATTCCCGAATGATGCAACTGATATCGAACCGTATCGTCGCGGGAATACCTTACCACCTGATATGACGGTAGAGTTAAATGGATAGTAGGAGTCAGCAACATGAGCGAAATTAATGAAATAGAGCAAGGAACACAATTTAAACAAATATTATATCCGTTTTCGGCAATTGTAGGTCAGGAGGATATGAAGCGTTCTTTAATTTTAAATGCTATCGAGCCGGCTATTGGCGGTGTTTTGATAAAAGGGGAAAAAGGAACGGCCAAGTCAACGGCGGTAAGAGCGTTGGCGGCTATTTTACCGCCCTTGGAAATTGATGGCTCAGCGTCAATGCAGGTTGTGGAGTTACCGATTAATGCTACTGAAGACCGTGTAGTCGGAACGATTGATTTGGAATACGCTCTTACTGAAGGCAAGAAAAAGTTTGAGCCCGGTATATTGGCAAAAGCTAACAATAATATTTTATATGTAGATGAGATAAATTTGTTGGACGATCATGTGGTGGATGTTCTTTTAGACGCAGCGGCTATGGGGATTAATACAGTTGAACGAGAAGGTATCAGCTACTCACATCCGGCTAAATTTATATTGGTAGGTACTATGAATCCGGAAGAAGGGGATATTCGCCCACAGTTATTAGACCGTTTTGGCCTATCGGTAGATGTAAAAGGTGAACGCGAACCCGAATCGCGTATGGAAGTTGTAAAGCGTCGTTTGGCTTTTGAAAGTGATAAAGCCGCTTTTGAGGCAGTGTATAAAGACAGTGAGCGGGAATTGGCTGAAAGTGTTGTTAAGGCTCGTGCTCTATTGCCACAAGTTAACGTTACCGACGCTGTTTTGCGGAAGATTGCAGCTTTGTCGATTCGTCTTAATGTTGACGGCCATCGGCCGGATATTACGATGCTACATACTGCAAAAGCGTTGGCTGCGTATAATGAACGAACCGAGATTATTAATGATGATTTAAAAGAGGCGGCACAATTGGTATTGCCACATCGTATGCGCCGCCGCCCGTTTGAGGAACAAGGGTTTGACTGGAATAGTGTTGCCGATATTTTAGAGGCGGATGAATAATTTTTTATTCGTAAAAAATATCGGTTTAACCGCATAAAGGTGGACATATGATTGCGAATGTAGAGCGAGCTTTAGCAATGGCTCTTATACAACCAAAAATAAATAGCATTATAATTTCCGGTCCGACCGGTGTAGGAAAGAGTTATCGTGTCCGTGAATTATTACAGCAATGGCAAATTTCGTATCGTACTATTCCGGTACATATTCAGGCCGAGGCATTGACAGATCATATTGATTTGGAGAGAACCCTTCAAGCCGGTCATTATGTAGGCGGCAATGGTTTATTTAATCAGGCTGTAAAGGTGTTTTTTGTTGATGATTTTCATCTGTTACGAGAATCTTTACGCCACTTTTTACTGCAACGCGTTAGAGATGTGGGGGGAACTTTAATCGGTACTGTCAATACGGCAGAAGGTAGTTTGGCTGTATCTGAGTGGGAAAATATTGACTTACATATATCCATGGAAAACCCGGATGAAACAAATCGTTTGGCTGTATTGCGAGAAGTTTTGACTTCAGAACTTATCGAACCCATAATTTCGATAACGGATCTTAGAAGAGCTGAAGCATTGGTAACAAATATAGAGCCGTCTGAGGCGATATTGCAACTTTGTATCAGTTTTATAGTAAAATCCGGCGCAGTAGGTAATACAAATGAATTTTTACTGGCGGTTGCGGCAGCGGCATTGGCTGGGCTAGATCAAAAGTCATATATTTTACCGAAACACGTAGAGGAAGCTACTTTATATGTATTGCCTCATCGTATGCGGCAACAAACTGAAGTGGGAAATAGTCAAAATCAGTCACTCGATAGAGATAATAATCAATCAGAAAATAATCATGATAATGGTACGGTCAGTGAGGAGGAAAATAATCCGGATAATAATTCGCAAGAACCGGAGCAAAATAACGATAACGAAGATATTCAGAATACTGAATTAGAGGGTGACAATGAAAATGATGTTAGCCAAGATAATCAGTCACAGTCTGATTTTAGTGACGATTTAGATAGTTTAAATGAATCCTCTGAGAACGAAAGTCAAACTGATTTGGACAATCAGGATGATAGCCTTGAAAACGATGGTGTAAATAATATATGGCCGGAATTAATAGCGGCCATGAATCAAAACTTAATGGGTTTGCGTTTAGATGCTGATAAAACCATGGATCGTAAGGCACGAAAAGGTTCAGGCAAGCGCTTACGTACTAAAGCCGGAGATTGCGGCGGTCATTATGTAAGAGCTATCCAATATCCGGAACCGTTAAAAGATTTAGCTTTGGATGCGACTATACGAGCGGCTGCACCGTATCAAAAAATACGGCATTCGGAGTTACAAAATAACAGTTCGTTAGCCATTCAAATCAAGGCACCGGATTATCGACGTAAAGAGCGTGAAAAACAAGTCAGTGGTCATTATCTATTTGTTGTGGATGCCAGTGGTTCTATGGCGGCTCGCAAACGTATGGAGGCCGTGAAAGGTGCTATTTTCAGTTTATTACAGGATGCCTATGAGAAACGTGATAAAGTAGGTCTTATCGTATTTCGCAAGGAGAAAGCGGAATTGGTATTACCTTTTACCGGCAGTATTGAGTTGGCAAGACGTCTATTAGAACATTTACCTACCGGTGGTAAAACACCGCTTGCAGGGGCTTTGGAATTGGCTTATAGAACTTGTGAGCAGGTTTTACGACGTTCACCAACCGAAAAAATAGACGTTCTTATTGTTACGGATGGTCGGGCAACCTATGGTGAAACCGATAATCCGGTAAACGAAGCTTTAGCTTGGGGGAAAGCTTTTATTGATTTACCGGTGGGGATTTTGATATTAGATACAGAGCAAGATTTTATCCGCCTTGGAATTGCGAAAGAACTGATGCAGGCTATGCGTGGAACTTATTATTCGATTGATACCATAACAGCTGATACTGTATTGCAAGTGGTGAAAGGAAGCCGCTAAAATGAAAAAAATTTTATATATTACTAATATGGCTAAGCAAATACACCATGTTCGTGAAGTTGAAGCTAAAGGTCGTATTGAGGCCAAAGAACATTTTAAAATTGACTTATATAACTTAAAACAAGAACCGGAATGGAATGAATCATGGGAACAACGCCTTAAAACATCAGATGTTGTTATTATGAAACATATGGGGACCGGATTAGATACACCGTTTTTACGTCGTTTGGCTAATTGGTTATATCAGAACCATCCTTGCTATGCGTTGTATGCCGATGAAGAACAGGATATGGATAAATTGCGCGCCGGTATGAGTGAAGCTGAAATGATTCGATTGTCAGAATATCAGCAGTTGAGTGGGCTTACCAATTTTGAGAATTCGTTTTTATATGCCGCTTCATTAGCCGGTGAAGCTGTTGAAGTACCGGAGCCGATACCGGTGCTATGGCAAGGTATCCTTGGTGAAAATGGCGTCACGTACGCGACCTATAAAGAGTATTTGGAAGCTGAAGGCGTGGTTGATTGTCCAAGTATCGGTGTATTTTTCTATCGTGAAGAATGGATTATGAAGGAGTTGTATTATCCTGAATTGTTGCGAAAAACAATTAAGACATACGGTTACAACCCTATTATCTTTTTCGGGCAATACGGCGGTAATCCGCTTATAGGAGCACCTTCGTTGAAAGAGTCATTACGGATTTTATTCTGTGATGGACCTTTACCGTTTGAAGTATTAATTAATACTTGTAAATTTTCACTAATCAGTTTGAATGCAGCAACTCAAGAAGATATTAGTCATTGGGATATTCCGATTTTAATGGGGTATAACATCTATATGGATGAAGCGACTTGGGAGGCCAATGTACAAGGTTTAAGTCCTTTAGACGTGAATTTATCGGTATCTTTACCGGAATTTGATGGTTCCCTTCATGGTGGGGTTGTAGCGGCACAAACTAATATTGATGGTAAATACATATATTGGCCGGTTAAAGAACGAGTGGAATCTATTGTTAAACGAGCTGTAAAATATGAAAAACTTCGTCATTTATTGCCAGCTGAAAGAAAAGTTGCGATTATTCTTCATAATTATCCGCCTAAAAATTCTAATATAGGTTCGGCAGCCGGTTTAGACACACCGGAGTCGGTGCAACGTTTATTGGTAGCTATGAAGAACGAAGGGTATACCATTGACTCAATTCCTGATATCGGATTGTTGAATCTCTTTCTGCGGTTGGGTTTTTCCCGTCCGT
>ENA-OPSG01001381-OPSG01001381.1-human-gut-metagenome-genome-assembly--contig:-NODE-1381-length-11472-cov-11.425068_pt1 | contig 11472 bp, 17 predicted proteins | sample MGYA00241454_ERZ501900 | MGnify/ENA primary metagenome ERZ501900 (study PRJEB25962, sample SAMEA2042225) | human gut metagenome | biome: human gut; feature: human-associated habitat; material: faeces... | reverse complement strand
CCATAATCGGCCATTCAGCAGCGTGAAGGACATGAATGCCACAAGATTACGGCGGTGCAGATGCCGCAGAACAGCAGGAACAGGGCGAGGACTACCTCGTACACCCCGGCCGTCCACACCCAGCCCCAGCTCAGGACAAACGCGATCCCCACCCGAAGGGGAACCTCCAGCGGGTTTTCGTAGGGTGTCAGGGCCAGGAGCTCTTCCGGCCCTTTCATCAGGCTCATTCCGGGCACCAGCAGCAGGGCCACCAGATTACACACAAGCGTGATGGTCACCAACACTTTCAGAGCTCCAGCCAGCTTCTGCACAGCGGTCTTTTCCACGGTATCTCCCCCTTTAGGGAGAGTATACCATGGGTTTTATCGATTTTCAACAAAAAAGTGAAAGGGCGTCCACGTGGACGCCCTTCTGTTATACCCGAATGGCTCCCAGTACTTCGCCGAGAGAGGCATTGATGACCAGGCCGGCCTCTCTGTCGTAGGGGGTGGCGCTCTTGTTGATCAGGGCCAGCCTATTCCCGCGGTAATAGCGGATCAGCCCCGCCGCCGGGTACACCGCCAGGGAGGTACCGCCGATGATCAGCATGTCCGCCCCGGCGATGGCCTCCACCGCGCCCACCATGGTTGTCTCGTCCAGGCACTCCTCGTAGAGCACCACGTCTGGCTTCACCACCCCGCCACACGCTGGACAGCGGGGCACGCCGCCGGTCTCCAGCAGGAAGTCCAGGCCGTAGAACCGGCGGCACTTCATGCAGTGGTTCCGGTGGACGGAGCCGTGGAGCTCGTACACCGTTTTGCTCCCCGCCGCCTGGTGGAGCCCGTCGATGTTCTGAGTCACAACGGCGGTCAGCTTTTCCGCCGCCTCCAGCTCCGCCAGTTTCCAATGAGCTGCATTGGGCCTGGCCTGCGGAAAGAGCATTTTGCTGCGGTAAAATCGGTAGAACTCCTCCGGATTCCGCTCAAAAAAACTGTGGCTTAAAATCGTCTCCGGCGGAAATGCGTATTGCTGGTGGTACAGGCCGTCCACGCTGCGGAAGTCGGGGATACCACTCTCAGTGGACCGGCGAACTGAGTAATGCCCAAATCAACCTGGATGGACAGCTGAAGGAATCTTCCCTGTACACCGTAGGCGGAAAAGCTCCCGATGGCAGTGGTTCCGACGGCGGTTCCGGAGGAAGTGACGGCAATCAGGGCGAGAATCCGTTAGGATGAGAATAATTACAAATTACTAATTATCAATTATCAATCATCATGAGTGAAGACAAAAAGTCAAAATCCGTGTGGGGCATTGTCCTCAAAGTAATCATCACCGTAGCTACCGCCATAGCGGGAGCTTTAGGTCTGGGCGCTTGCAAATAGCCATGCGTACGATTACCCTGCTCATTGTTCATTGCTCAGCCACGCCTCAAGGCGTGGCCCTGGGCTTTGAGGATTGCCGCCGCGACCACATCCACCACCGCGGCTTCCGCGACATCGGCTACCATTTCTATCTGACCCGCAACGGCGAAATACACCGCGGCCGCCCGTTGGAAAAAATAGGTGCGCATTGCCTCAATCACAACCGCCATTCTATCGGCATCTGTTATGAAGGAGGACTGGATGCTGCAAGTTTTCCTGCCGATACCCGCACACTGGAACAGAAGGCTTCGTTACTGGCACTGCTACGTGAGTTGAAGCGTATCTTTCCACGGGCGCTGATTGTGGGGCACCATAACTTGAATCCGACGAAAGCGTGTCCGTGCTTCGATGCGGAAAGGGAGTATAGGGGGCTGTAAAAGGCTCCCTTCTTCATTCTATACCCAATTTCATCAACCCCATGCGCACTTCTTTATTGGGGATATCCAGCGTATAAAGATGTGTAAGCGGAGAATAATTCTTTATCGTCACATACCCGCTTTGATAAAGCAACGGGGTGATATTTGTCATCCATTCCGTAGGGGCATTGTTTACTTGCAAAGGAACAAAATCTGTTCGTATTTTGCTAACGAAGGGGGATGAAAGATACTAAAAAAAGAGGGGAAGAAGGAAATCTATTTTTCTGTAATCAATCTATCAACTTCACTTATCAAGAATGAAATCTGAGGATACAAATTATCAATTTCATCTTTGGTAAACTCTTTGAAATCATCATAATCACTTGACTGCCTTTTATCGTAAATTTTAGAAAAGATACGCCCACATTCAGACGACAACAAATTCGTCTTTACAAAATGAAGTCCAAAAGCTTGTCGAACTCCCATGTGACTTTTCACTTCAATTCCATGCAAAATCAACAATGCTGAAACCATATGAAAACAAGCGTAATACATCCTATTTACAGCAGAATTCCATAGTTCATTATCTATCAAGACATCAACATCATGCATCAAGTCACATGCCTTTTGACGCCTATAATTGACAATATCACGCTTTATATCCTCTTCCATCACAGCAACACACCATCTTTCATCACATTATAATAAAATACAGTCTTTCTCTTTGCTGCCTCCCAAGCTTTACGAGTCATCACAATCGGGCTAATAATAGTACCTGTTTCTATTTCCAAATCATATATTGGAGCAGTAATGACATCCTCCTCCATAGGAGAAACTGTATCTTTATCCACTAAAATCAGAATATCAATGTCACTATTCTGTTTTGCCTCTCCACGTGCCTCAGAACCATAAAGAATAGTCTGAGAGTTGGGAGCAACACTCTTTATCATATATTTCAGACGTTTCACCAATTCCTTGCGATTCATATAGACTATGTTTTTAGTGTTTAGACTACCGCAAAGATAGTTTTATTTTTAAGAATTGCAGTAACAATATTCTCTTTTTTGATGACCTCTAACTATTCACGAACTCCCATGCAAATCTCGTTCCTTTCTCCAAATCCTGATTTACTTTCTTTCCCAATATATCTTTCAGATACTTAGGGTGCAAACCGAAGCCCGGACGAACGGAGCGAACGTTCTGCTCTGTAATCACTTCTCCGGCTTTCATATCCTCGGCTACATAGAGCGAACGGGAGAACTCCCTTCCCGACTTCATCTTATCAGTAAGTTCATACGATACTGAGCCGATAGCCGCTTCGGCCATGCGTATATCTTTCACCATTTGGGCAAACTCCTGCTCGTTCATTGAGAATGAGGCATCGGGGCCGCCAATACTACGGTCGATAATAAAATGCTTTTCAATCATGGTTGCACCTTGTGTCACAGCCACTACGGCAGACACACTGCCAATGGTATGATCGGACAAACCGGACTTCACTCCATAGCGCTCGGCTAAAGCCTTTATCATGCACAGATTGGCTTCCTCAATGGGAGCAGGATAAGAGGAGGTGCATTTCAACAGCGTAATATCATCATTACCCGCCGCACGGCAAGTATCTACAGCCAACTGAATGTCTTCTTCAGTGGCAATGCCGGTAGACATCACCATCGGTTTCATCTTCTTGGCGGCATACTCTATTAAAGGAATATCCGTAATTTCAAAAGAGGCAATTTTGTAAATGGGGTTGCCCAAGGATTCCAGGAAATCTACCGCAGTTTTATCAAACGGTGATGAAAAACAGATAAGTCCTTCCTCCTTGGCCACACGAAACAATTCTTCGTGCCACTCCCAAGGGGTATAGGCTTGCTTATAGAGATCGTACAAACGCATGCCGGCCCAAACACTTGTAGAATCAGCCATAAACTCCATTTTATCATTATCCAACGTTATGGTATCAGCTGTATATGTTTGGAGCTTAATAGCATCTGCACCTGCACGTTTGGCAGCACGAATTGTTTCTATGCCTATCTGCTTGCTGCCATTATGATTCGCCGACATCTCGGCTATGATAAATGTTTTTCCCATAATGGTTCTTATTGTAACTTGTTTGCAATAATATTTTTGATGTCAGAGAAAGATTTCATCAAACTGATTTCATTAGGCTCAAACTCTACTTCGAAAGTATCTTCCAATTCTATAACCAGATTCAAATGGTTCATACTATCCCACTTTTCGCAATTATTCTGAGAGGTACTCTCATCTACATCTGTTTTTAAAACAGCTCTCATCACATCCATTATTTCTTCATTCGTAATCATAACTTTATTGTTTAACTGTTATTGAATAATAATCAGGTATTGACAAATCTAATTTGTCAATATTCGCCATATAGTATTTAACACCCTCTTCTACTCGCATCACAGAAAAGCCAAGCCGGTCATAAAAATCAGCCACTTGTCTGTTTTTGAGAGTAGGAATAAATTTTGCTTCTAAAGCTGACACACCATCCTCAACCAACAATTTAAATACAAATTTAATGAAAGCCGTTTCAATACCTTTACCTAATATACGACAACTAAGCAATATATTCTCAATACTATTATCAGTGATGAAAACTGCTCCCGTGATACCATTATCACCAAATTTATCTGAAACTCTGATGCAATAGATTTTCCATTGATTATCCAGAAGTTGTCTGACATCAGCCTCAGAATAACGTTGGGTCGTTAAATTAAACTGATTTGTTTTTTGCGTCATCTGAGCAATTCGTGATATATTGAATGAGTCAACCTTCTGAAGCTCAATTTTAATTTCTAATGAACGAAGAAAATCTTCAAAGTTTAAGAATTTGGCTTGTTCGCGTGTACGTTCCGCATTTGCCTTATATTGTTCCGTTTTCTTTTTATCTTCACCGGTAATTTCGTAAACTTCAAAATATTCACGAACTAATTGCATGAAAAACTGCGGTAACATATATGCTTGTTTTGGAAAGTCCGGGACAGCCACCATAGGCAAGGTCTGTTTTACTAATTCACGCTCTGCCGGATTGTCATCAATGAACACCATACTATCAAGACCTATGTTCAGCTCTTTAGACAGCTCCACGATATTCGAAGCCTTGTCATTCCAATTTATACGAATAGCAACAAAATCTTTTTTCCTTAAAACCATAAACGGATTTTGCTCCCAAGCTTCGAATACATCTTCTTCGTTGTTCTTACTACAAACAGATAAAATAATACCCTCTTTACTTAGCGCAGACAGCGCTTCCTGAAAATACAAAAATGCCTTACCTGGATAATCCCCGCCAATTTGTATACCATTAATGCCTTCCTCGCCAAGGACTCCACCCCACAAAGTATTATCCAAATCAAGAATGAGACATTTCTTTCTCTTTAAAGCTATATTCTGTATTTTAGAGTCTACCCATGTAGCAAATTCACTAGTAATTTTAGAAGATATATACATTTGAGAAATAAAATAGAATTTCCATCCAATCAATTCCTCTGACCTATAACGGGAAGTAAACTCAGAAAAGTCAATCACCTTAAAATTTACATTCGTTCCAGCCATATTATACAGTTGGGTATTATACCGGACGATAGCCTCCCTTACAATAAAATTGGCATCAGTAAATCTCGTAGGAAAGATGTCTACCAATGTGAATGCTACAAATTCTTTCCCTTGTGGAACCTGCGAGAAAACAAGCTGCATTTTTCTAATATATGCATCAATTTCGTCAGCCAGTTGCTTCTGATTCCATCTTATGGGTATTTGATACATCCACAAATACAAAGATGTATTTTGAGGTATATATGATATATCTTCGTAACCAGAATACTCCACTTCGTCTGTGCCGAAGATATTTTCCAGCGTATTGTTTCTAAAAATAAAGAATTTCATTTTTGTTCTAATAATTCAATTAAACCGATATCTTTATTATAGAGAAAAGCTACCCGATGATTATTGAGAGCTACTGCTTCTGCCGGATAGCTTACCACCATGAACCTCATTTTACGAAGCCGTGCGATGGCATCTTCTATATTTTCTACACTATAACAGCAATGATACGGACAAACTCCATTCTTCTCAAGATTTTTATTGATTGGAGAATTCTCATCAACAGGTTCAAGAAGTTCAATCATAGGCTCTCCTTCTTTTGTAAGGAAACAGATATTTACATTCTGTATTGGATCAAATATCACAGATGAACAAGAATATCCCCCATCAATGTAATAATACATTGTTTTTTCAATACTGGTAACAGCGTATCCTATATGGTGAAAATGAAAATTTGATAACATGATTCTCTATTTGCGTTTATCTCTAATAAAGCGGACCAATTTACGTATATCATTTCTATATACTGTAATACTTCTATAATGAAGTTCTGAAAGCTCCCATTCAATGAATTTCCGGTTATGACAACATCCGTCGGACTCCACCGTATCACCCAAAACAAAGCCTAAAAACTCATCCAATAACAATGCATCGGTATTGTTTATATCAATTGAACCTACCAGTTTTGTACATTTTGCAACCTCAAAAGAAAAACAGATAATAGTATAAACAAAATCAAGTCCCCCTCCACTTTTCATTTGGGAAGGTGCCATATAATAGCCTAATTCAGCGATTCTTCTTTCATGGTCTATATTGGTCAGATTGAAGACACCATAGGGAACATTATCTTTTGTTACTAACCAATAGTAACAATCTTCTCGTTGAGCAAGGGTTTTCGTAAAATTCAAGTGATTTTCAAGAGATATTACATCTGTATTATACATAAACTGCCTTATCTCAAAAGTATTCCTCCAATCCAATATTTGCTTTAGGAGTTCTTCCGACAAAATAGAGAAGTGTTGGAAAACATAACCATGATATTTATAAACCGCTTGTTTGTCTATTTGTATCATTCAATTGCTAAATAATTAAAATTATCTGTTCTATTCCTGCATCAATTGTCCATTATGAGAATTTTTCCAAAAAGAATGCGATTATCGTCAATGCACACTTCTTCCCAATTCTTCAAACAGATTAATATAGCGTTCACGAATACCACCTTGTATCTGCAAGTTATCAACCCCAGCAATCTCTAAAGATGTCAGAGGTATGGGATTATCCTTAATATTTCCTAAAGGAAGAACTCCTCCAGTAGAGGTTAACAGTGAATAATAATCAGCCTGATTATCTACATACCAACCTACAGCCAACTTGGCACCACAAGCAATGGCTTCGAGACTCACAGTACTTGCTGAACAGATTACCCAATCGGAAGCACAAAAAAGTTCGGCCATCTGTTGCGCTGTTAAATTGGAGCAATAAGACACTCGCCTATCCCGTACCCTCGGCTTTTGAGGTTGATAAGCATCACCTACCACTGCAGTTATCTGGCTGACAGTAGGCAATTGCATAGCTTCACGAATGTAATGGCCAGTAAAGTCAAAGGAATCCACACCACCAAAAGTAATGGTTATACTTTCCGTACTACGTTTTGCACAAGAACAGAGTTTGTTTACAGCTTCTATAAACGGGCTACGCAGTAATGCCCAATCAAATCCCAAACAGAGCTTGGTGTAAGGTTCCACGTCGAAAAGTGCAGAATTGGTCTGACCATGGTTAATCACGACATCAGCCACATAGTGCTTGTCGTGCATATCGTCAATGCACACCAGGCGGCAGCCTTTTTGCTTGATGGCACGCTGATAATCGGTAGTGAAGAAATAATTGTCGAGCACCACAATTTCATCACCTTGCAAATGGGAAAGGAAATCAGCAGAATGCGTTTCCTCTTGCAAGGGGATGAAAGGACATACCTTCTCCATCTCACTTACCTGATATGAGGTAGGATGGCAAGTAAAGAAGGTACAATCGAAATCGTCCTTCAGCATATCGGCCAAAGCCAGAGTACGGATAAAGTGACCGTAGCCGATGGTAGCGCTTGCGTCGGCACGGAAATAGATTTTCTGCATTACATCATCTATGAAGTAACTCATACTTCATTTCCGCCAATGTCCAGTCGGTCAGCGTATCGAGGTCCTGCACTTCGAGTTCGGAAAGTACCAGTCCGGCTGTGTTCTTCCCCCAAAAAGTCCGGCTCTCCACAAAAGGAGCAGTACGAGAGAAATAGAATTGGCCGGCATCATGATAAATCGGCTCTAAATCTTGGGAACGTGCATTCATGTATTCGGGATAAACCATACCGATTCTCCCGTCTACAATATGAAGGCTACGCTGTATAGGATAGGAATAAGCCACACAAGTGAAAACGGAGTCAATCTCCGAATTCATTTTTCCGTATGCTTCCCGAAGCCTTTCAGGAGTGACAAAAGGAGCTGTTGAGTAAATGCAACAAACTGTATCAAATTCCCTGCCTCGCTCTTTATACATCTCTAAAACTTCAAGAATTACATCGGCCGTACCGGCATAATCATTCGAGGTCTCAGCACTGCGCATAAAAGGAACTTTGGCCCCGTATCCGCAAGCTATCTCCGCTATCTCTTCATCATCGGTTGAAACCATTACTTCGTCAAAAAGTCCGCTCTGCAAAGCTGCCTCTATGGAATATGCAATGATAGGTTTACCCATAAAGGGCTTGATATTCTTACGCGGAATACGTTTACTGCCGCCACGGGCAGGAATAATACAGATATTTTTCATCGTTTAGCCTTTATAATTAAATGGGGAGAATACCCGAAAACAATTGAATTGTCCGGCACATCCTCATCTTTCACACCAGAATTTGCCCCGATAATCACATTGTCACCTATCCGGCAGTTACCGATAATAGAAGAATTTGCACACATCCGCACATTTTCACCTAAAACCGGATAAATTCCTTTATTGTTTCCCACCGTACAATTTTGCCCAAAACTGAATCCTTCACCATATTCAGCCCGTCCCATAACGCTACCGACCGGATGATCCAACGTAAAATAATGAGGAAGATTTACCTCATGATACAAATCACACCCATTCATTATTTTATTCAAATAATACAACTTATCTGCCAATAAACGGTTATCAGTATCTTGAGAAATGGTGTTAGCAAAAAAATAGAGAAAAATTGTATATTGTGCACTTTGATAAGGGTTGAAGTATGTCTCTCCGTCGCATGAGTAATACTTATTTTTCGTACGGGAAAAACAATATTCACAACGAGAAATTACCCCCCCCCATTTTTATATTTATTAACATCTCATCTTCTTCACTCAAGAAGAAAAAAGAGGAAAGTTGCTGCAAAAGCTGCTTTTCAATAGCTTCAATAGGAATGGAAGTAATCATTGTTTTATATATTCTATAACCTTTTTAATCACATACTCCTGTTCCTCGTCCGTCAGCGTGGGATACATCGGAAGACTCAGACAATGTTCGTAATACTCTTCTACTATAGGCAAATCGCCTTTCCTATTTCCCCACTGCTGATAGTAAGGCATCAGATGAAGCGGAGCATAATGAACCTGCGCATAAACATTGTTCTCGTGCAGATAATTATAAAGGCCCAAGCGGTCAGACACTTGAATGATATAAAGGTGATAAGCATGATAGACATCGGCAGCATTGAATGGAGTCTTGATACCATCTATTCTGGAAAATGCTTCATTATAGCGTCTTACGATTTCATGGCGACGTTCAAGACCTGCTTTCGCACGCTCCAGCTGAGAAATACCCAAGGCAGCCTGAAAATCAGTCAGACGGTAATTGTAGCCTAACTCCTGCATCTCGTAATACCAGCCACCATGATGCTCGTGCAATAAAGCAGGGTCTTTCGTAATGCCATGCGTACGGAACAGACAAAGCCTGTCATAGAGCTCCTTGCTGTTGGTGGTCACCATGCCTCCCTCACCCGTAGCGATATGTTTCACGGGATGGAAAGAGAATACGGCACAGTCGGCAAAACAACCGTTGCCACAATGTTGTTTCTTGCCTTTACTGTCCATGAAATAGCCACCGGGAGCATGACAGGCATCCTCGATAATCCACAAGCCGTACTCGTCGGCAAGCTTTCTGAACTCTTCCAGATCCAAAGGATAGCCTGCAAAATCAACCGGAACAATACCTTTGTAAGTACCGCGGGGAGAAGCTTTAAGCATGGCTTCGAGTTTACGGATATCCATGAGGTAAGTATCCTTGTCAATATCACAGAATACCACCTCGCCACCACAATAGCGGATGCAGTTGGCACTGGCAGCAAAGGTCATGGGAGTGACAATCACCTTGTCGCCCGGCTTTACATTCAGTGCGGTAGCTGCAAGATGAAGCCCCGAAGTGGCATTGTTCACTGCTACGGCATATTGTGCACCTACATATTCGGCAAATTTCGTTTCAAATTCCCTGATTTTGGGACCTTGTGTCAAGTAATCGCTTTTCAGGGTATCAATGACTGCCCGGATATCCTCATCTGTGATATGCTGACGACCGTATGGAATAGGCTTGCTTATCATTTCACCTCGAAATTAGGGTCAACGTATTTCTTGATATTCTCGCGCATAGTCTCTACTGTCTCCCACTCCGTATTGTTGTCACTGCTGTAGTGGAAACCGTCGGGAACGGGTACTGCATTGTGATGTCTGATGAACTCTTCGCGACTGTGCTTGAAAGATACGGAAGGAAGAATGACATAATATCTGCCCAAATCGATTGTATCAAGAGCATCGGTTACAGTAATCATCTCCTCATGCAGCTTCTCTCCCGGACGGATGCCCACTTCCACCTGCGGCAGATTGGGTGCAATGGCGGTAGCCACGTCCTGGATATGATAGGAAGGAATCTTAGGAATAAAGATTTCACCACCCAGGTGATGTCCGATGGCATACATGACCAAAGCGACACCGGCTTCCAGTGAGATGTTGAAACGGGTCATGCGCATATCGGTTATGGGAAGTTCCTTCGCCCCGTTGTCACGCTTGTTGATAAAGAAAGGGATTACGGAACCGCGGGAACCCATCACATTGCCATAACGGACTACGGAGAACCTGATGTCCTTGGAACCGCTGATATTGTTGGCGGCAGTAAACAGCTTGTCGGAAGTGAGCTTGGTGGCGCCATAAAGATTGATGGGGGCACATGCCTTGTCGGTAGAAAGGGCCACTACATGCTGTACACCGGTGGCAAGAGCAGCCTTTATCACATTCTGCGCACCGTGTACATTGGTTTTGATGCACTCTTCGGGATTGTATTCAGCGGTATCCACCTGCTTGATGGCGGCTGCATGGATAATCACGTCCACTCCTTCGCAAGCCCGCGTCAGACGTTCGAGGTCACGGACATCACCGATAAAGAAACGCAGTTGCGGATACTTATGACCGGGATATTTCTGTTTCAGCTCAAATTGCTTCAGCTCATCGCGGGAGTAAATAATAATTTTCTTTACTTGCGGATAATCACGGAGAATGGTTTCCACAAACTTCTTTCCGAAGGAACCCGTTCCTCCGGTAATCAATACGGATTTATTGTTAAGCATTATAATGAAAAGTTTTATTCATCGATATATTCCCACGGATAGGGATTGTCTGTCACATTCTGAAACTCATCAACCGCTTCCTGCTGTTCGGGAGTAAGTGATAAGGAATCCCAGGAGGCGATGATGGAACGGCCTTCGTCGGCCAAAGACTCGTCGAACACTTCACCGTAGCAGGCGGTAAGCAGACGGAGCTTCAGTAAGGAAGCGGGAAGAGCGTCCCGATACGAAAGGAAGAGGTTTTGGAAGTATCAGC
>ENA-OPSG01001380-OPSG01001380.1-human-gut-metagenome-genome-assembly--contig:-NODE-1380-length-11474-cov-3.258867_pt1 | contig 11474 bp, 12 predicted proteins | sample MGYA00241454_ERZ501900 | MGnify/ENA primary metagenome ERZ501900 (study PRJEB25962, sample SAMEA2042225) | human gut metagenome | biome: human gut; feature: human-associated habitat; material: faeces... | reverse complement strand
CGCTTCAAAATCTGATTCTTTGTTACACGCGAAATGATAAAGAAGAACGTCAAGCTATGGCTTGAACGCCTCCATATTGCCAAACAGCCCAATCCTATTCTCATTACCATCTCCATCCCCGGTGGAGAAGAAATAGCCAAACGCACCTTCAATCCCCGCCTCGGTATCGAAGGAGGCATTTCCATTATCGGGACCTCCGGCATCGTGAAGCCATTCTCCTCGGAAGCCTTCATCAATTCCATCCGGAAGTCCATGGAAGTGGCAAAGGCAACCCGGAACCCTCGTATCGTCATCAGCTCCGGCGCAAAGAGCGAACGTTTCATCAAGGCGTATTATCCCGACCTCCCCACCCAGGCTTTCGTGCATTACGGCAACTTTATCGGCGAAACCTTGAAAATAGCAGCCGAAGAGCAAGTACCGCACGTCACCCTCGGCGTGATGATGGGAAAGGCCGTGAAACTGGCCGAAGGCAATCTGGATACCCACAGCAAGAAAGTGACCATGAATAAGGAATTCATTCAAGACCTGGCACGCCAGACGGGATGCAGCGAAGAAACACTTGCCGCCATCGGACAGATGAACCTGGCGCGTGAACTCTGGCGGATTACCTTTCGTTCACCGGAAATCCCGATCATATCATATGCCCTCTTAATCCCCTCATCTACACATTCCGGCACATCCACATCTTCCCTCAGCTTTTTCTTTACTTCTTCATCAAATTTTTTATTCATCTTTTTTACCCCCTCTGCATACTTGGTTCCATACAATACATGTGTTCAAACTGCTTTCTTCCTCTGGAAAGCCTGGACTTTACGGTATTCACTTCCAATTCCAGGATCTGTGCAATCTCCCGTATTTTAAATCCCTCACCATAATACAGCACAAGAATGATCCGATATTTCTCATCCAACGCATCCAGAACTTCCTCAAACTCACATCTCTCCAACTCCCTGCTCTCTCCTCTGATCTGTGCTGCTTCCTCCAAAGGACACTCCCTCCTTCCACATCTTAAGATGTCATTACAATTATTGATCAGGATCCTTGTCAGCCATGTTTTAAAGTATTTTGCCTCCCTGAGGCTTCCAATCTTCTCGTAACAATCTATGACCGTCTCCTGAATCGCATCTGCAATGTCCTCTTCATTATTCAGATAACTTCTCGCCACTTTATAAAGATCCCCTTTGCATCGGTCAATCAGCTCTATAAAAGCCTGATCATCTTTTTTCTTTGCTCTTCTGACAAGCTGTATCACATTTGTCCCTCCTCCCGTTGTTTTTCTTGTAAATGATTTTTCTCTTCAACTATTAGACGTGCCGCAGGCGGAAAAGGTTGCATTTTATTTTTTAACCGAAACAAAAAAAGGCTATCGGAGCTTTTCTTTGCCTCTTCCTGAAACGCCTCCGGCGCCCATCGATTTTGCAAATATTCTGCTGCAACAGCCTTTTCATTCCTTTACTTTTTATATTCCTATTGAAAATATACAAGCAGATTCTTCCACAGTTCCTTTTGAATCTGCCAGTAACTGCCAAAATTTTTTCTCTGGAAAACAATCTTTTTCTCCCGATTATTTCGAGAAAGGCGTACTCCTTCTGCAAGTCCTTTTACGTAAGTTTTCCCAAATCCTTTTACAGTAAAAAAGATCGTTTTTGCGAGGAAACCAATCAACAAAAATGGACTATTCAATAAAATCTGAAGGAGCGGCATATTTTTATAAATCAGATAGACATTATTCCTCGATGAATATTTCACCTTAAATTCATTGTGCCTGGAGCCGCTCGTCCCGCTTCCCACATGGTAGACAACTGCTGACGGCTCATAGACATTGTAATATCCGTGAATCCTTGCACGATATCCGATATCAATGTCTTCCAGATATGCAAAATGCTCCTCATCAAAATATCCAATCTCCTCAAAGACCGATTTCCGGTAGATTGCCGCTCCCGCGCATGCCGCAAACACCTTCCGGGAAGTCAGAAACTTTTCTTTTGTCTTATCTTTTCCGTTTGCCGATGCCCATCCGAGCGCTGAATAAGATGTCCCCGCACTGTCGATCAGTTCTCTTCTATGATACTGCATCATCCGAGCCTCCACCGAAAAGATCCGCTCATCCTTACTGATACAATCCAACAGATTTTTCAAAAATTCAGGCTCCACTTCTGTATCATTATTGAGAAGCACTACAAACGGAGCCGCTGCCTTTTTGATTCCTTCATTGACCGCGCGGCAGAAGCCATAATTCTGATCCAGCGACAGATAGCAACACTGTGGAAACTTCTCTTTTGCCAGGCTGGCGCTTCCATCCTGCGAACAGTTGTCTACAATGATCGTCTCAAAGGCAACCTCTCTCTGCTTTTCCAGAGCCTCCAGACAATGCTCCAGATACTTTATTCCGTTGTAGTTTGGTATAACGACTGACACATCGTACATCTATCTCTTAGCTCCTCTGATTATTTTTCAACGAATAATCCCACTTTGTCAGTGACAGATTACAATTGTAATACGGATCGCCTTTTTTCAGAAGCCCGATCCAGTGGCTTCTCATATATTCGATTTCCGTCTGAAACCGTCTGATCTTCTCTTTCGTATCCTCAGCACCTCTTGTCTTCGATTCGTAATGATACAGCTCTGCATACGGATCATAGACAACAAGATACCCTTTTTCTCTGACGCGCAGGCAGAAATCCACATCATTAAACGCTACTTTCAACTTTTCCTCAAGCCCGCCGACCTGCTCAAATACAGAGCGTTTTACAAGCATACATGCTGCAGTGACCGCGCTGAGATCAAGCTGGATCGATGCCTTGTGAAGATATCCTGAAAACGCTCTTGGAAGTCCTACAAAGACACTTCCTGCAACGCCTCCGATCCCGATGATGATTCCTGCATGCTGGATCGTATTATCCGGATAATATAACTTCGCCCCGACAATTCCCACTTCTTTTCTCTGGCAGTGGGAAAGCATCTCTGTTAGCCAGTCCCCGTTAATAATCTCCACATCATTGTTGAGAAGCAGAAGATAATCTCCTCTCGCATGACGAACACCGAAGTTGTTGATCGCGGAATAATTAAATTCCCCTTCCCAGGTGACGATCTTAATCTTCTCCCCTGCAATCTTTTTATAGAAGGCAAATGTTTCCGGCTCCTCACTATTATTTTCTACAATGATAATCTCATAATTCCGATAGCTTGTCTTTTCTCGAATCGAATCCAGACATTTTTTCAGCGCTTCCGACTGATCCTTATTTGGAATAATGATCGATACAAGTGGTTCCCCGCAGACTTCATATTTTACCCGGTAAAATCCAAGATCTTTCGTATGCTGTACGGTTCCCTTTGTACGGCAGCGGACAAGATGTTCCTCAATTGCACGCTTTCCCGCATCAAACGCATACATCTTGCTAGCCGGATTATCTGCAGTTGACGCCTTGTGGACACGCCAGTGATACAAAATTTTTGGAATATGCATAATCTGCTTCGCCTGCTCCGTACAGCGAAGAATCAAATCATAGTCCTGCGCTCCGTTAAATTCCGGGCGGAATCCTCCTACACGCTTGATCAGATCACGGCTGGCTACGAAGAAGTGACAGATGTAGTTGTTGGAACGGAGAAGATCTAAGTTGAAATCTGGCTTTAAGTGCGGCTGAAAATGTTCTTTCAAATCAGTGGTCACCTTATCTTCATCCGTATAGATCACTTCTGCATCTGGATGCTCATTTACCGCTTTTGCAATCTCATACAGTGCATTCGGAGCGAGAAGATCATCGTGATCCAAAAGACCGATCCATTCTCCGGAAGCAATCTCCATCGCTCTGTTTGTATTCTGCGAAATTCCTTTATTCTCCGGAATTTCTACTTCTTTGATCCGAGCATCGTTTTTATATTCCTCCAGAATCTTTTTCATTTCCTTATTTTCCGGGCTTGCATTTCCAATACAAAGTTCCCATTCGGAGTAGGACTGGTTTTGAACTGATTCAATCATTTGCCGCAAAAATACCTGCGGAGTATTATAAACAGGAACTACAATGCTGATCAATGGCTTTCTTTTCCATTTTTCGTTTTTTTGCTTTTCCAGTTCTTCGGGCAAAGCCTTATGATTCTCATACCACTGCTCATAATCTACATCATCTGCCTGGAATCGCTCCGTAAGTTTTACCCAAAATTCTTTCGGACCATAATGCCTTAAATAAAGTATCCCCTTTTTAATGTTATAAGGGGATACTTTCTTCAAGACTTTTGTCCATTTAATTTTAAATGTCTTTGTCTCTTTTTCACTCATATTTTTCTAAAACCTTCTATTCGGATTCATATTTTGACAAATATCCCGGATATTCCGCATGACCTGTCTCAAGTTTTTTCCCGTCTACGGTTATCCGTATCGACTCTCCATCAAAAGCATCCAAAAAAGTATTACAGATACACCCTACTGTCAAGTACTCTCCAGAGGAACCCTGCCCATTCAGATAAGTGGAAAATTTTTCAGACAGATCCAACTGCAATGCCTTTTCCCCATCAATAGTCTTTTCTGTACAGCTGATTACTTGCGTATCTGCCGGTACAACACCTTTTGCCACAAGTTGTTCCCAAATCTTTTCGGCTGATACGTCTTCCATTGCAACCTCTTCCGTTTCAAAACCAGACGCATCTTTATTCGCAAAATAGATTTTGATTTCCTTCTGTGACTGGCTTCCCTGCTCTGGCTCTGCAGACTGAGTTGATTCTTCCTTCTGTTGTGTTTCCTGCGTGCTTCCTTCCTCTTTTGTATCTTCTGTCTGAGTCTGTTCTTCCTTCGGCTCCGTTTCTTTCTGTCCACATCCAATCATACTCAGGATCAATACGAGAAAAATGCACATCTGTTTCCATCTGCTTTTCATGAAAATACCTTCCTTCATTCTAGCGAATCTCGCTAAGATATCTTTCCAACGCATCCTGCCATGTTGGAAGTCGGTGGAATCCATTTGCATCGAGCTTCTCCTTGCTCATTCTGCTATTCTTAGGTCTCTTTGCTTTTGCAGGGAACATATCGCTTGTAACCGGATTTACTTTCACCTCTACACCTGCCTGTCTGAAAATCTCTTTTGCAAATTCATACCAGGTACAGAGTCCTTCATTTGTCGCATGGTATCTTCCATATTTATCGCTCTCTACCATATCCACAAGCAATACCGCAAGATCATAAGTATACGTCGGGGATCCTACTTGATCGTCCACAACATTCAATTCTTCATGAGTTTCTGAAAGCTTCAGCATTGTCTTGATAAAGTTCTTTCCATTCACACCGAATACCCATGCAATACGAACAATAAAATATTTCTCCAGATACTTTTCTACCGCAAGTTCTCCTTCGTATTTCGTCTGTCCATATACATTTAGAGGATGTCTCTCATCATCCGGTTCCCATGGTCTTTCACCCTCTCCATCGAATACATAATCGGTACTGATGTAGATCATTTTTAGATCTAGTTTTTTACATACCTTTGCAATATTCTCGGTTCCTTCTGCATTGACTCTCCGACAGATTTCCACATTATCTTCCGCAGCATCAACTGCTGTGTAAGCCGCACAGTGGATCACTGCCTCTACCTCTGCTTCCGTAATAACCCTCTCAACTGAAACAGCATCTGTAATATCCATCTCTTCAATATCAACTGCAACTGCTGTATGTCCTCTCTTCTCCAGCTCATTTACCACATCATATCCAAGCTGTCCTTTTGTCCCTGTTACTAATACTTTCATCTGCGCCCTCCATTTTTAATCTGTTTTACCCCAAAGTAAATGGTGCCTGTGTGACAGGGAAATTAGGATTATAGAATGGATCCCCTTTTTCCAATATCTCCGGCCATTTCTTTTGGAATTTTTTCACTTCATTTTCAAACCGTGCCAGCTTTTCAGGTGTATCTTCATATCCTCTTGACTTCGATTCGTAATGATACCATTCTGCAAACGCATTATAGACGATCAGCTTATCCAACGAGCGGAGCTGAAGGCAATAATCCACATCATTACATGCAACTACAAACTGTTCATCAAAGCCGCCTACTTGTAAAAACAACTCTTTTTTGGTCAACATACATGCCGCTGTCACAGCACTGTAATTACAATTGATCATCGCTCTTACCATGTAGCCATAGTCATCCCTGCCAATTCCTGTATTGACATGACCTGCATATCCTCCAAAACCTACAACAACACCTGCATGTTGCACCGTATCATCTTCATATAAAAGTTTAGCACCAACAGCTCCCACTTCTTCTCGCATACAACATCCCAGCATTTCCTCTAATGCATGCTCTGAAATCATTTCCGTATCATTGTTTAAAAACAACAAATATTCACCGTTTGTATACTTCACCCCGAAGTTATTGATCGCAGAATAATTGAAGCTGCCTTCCCATGTAACTACTTTTACATTTTCAAATTCTTCCTGAATCTTTTCGTAATAAGAAAAAGTTTCTTTCTCTGTACTATTATTTTCTACCACAATCATCTCAAAATTTCGATAACTGCTCTTCTCCTGAATAGATCGAATACAGACATCAAGATCCTTAGTGTGATCTTTGTTTGGAATCACAATAGAAATCAGTGGGTTTCCTGGTGTCTCATATTTCACATGATACATTCCCCACAGCCCTTGGTGCTCTACACTTGCCGCAATATTCATCCGCTTTAAGTGAGCCTCGATTGCGCGTTTTCCTGCATCATATGCATACATTTTACTTGCCGGATCACCTGCTACTGAATTTTGATGAATTCTCCAATGGTAAAGAATCATAGGAATATGTTTGATTTTTTCTGAATTTTCAATACATCTAAACATCAGATCATAATCCTGCGATCCATCATATTCTGACCGGAATCCCTCGATTTTGTTCATGATGGAATGCTTTACTACAAAAAAGTGTGTGATATAGTTGTGGGACCGGAAAAGATCCATGCTGAAATCCGGTTTAAAATTCGGATCATTGTGTTCTTTCCCATCTCCACTGATCTTATCCTCATCAGTATACAAAATATCATAATCATCTTCCTGCAGGGCATTGACAATCTCATATAATGCATTTTCTGCCAAAATGTCATCATGATCAAACAATCCAATATAATCTCCCGTTGCCAATTCTAATGCAGCATTTGTATTATCTGCAATTCCCAGATTCTTCTCTAACAAACGATACTTAATTCTTGAATCCTTCTTTGTATAGTCCTCCAGAATTGCTTCTACAACCGAATCCCCTTCACTGCCATCTGCAATGCAAAGTTCCCAGTTTCCATAAGTCTGATTCACAACAGAATCAATCATCTCTCTTAAAAACACTTCCGGTGTCCGGTAAGTCGGTACAATAATGCTGATTTTAGGCTGTTTATCAAAAACAGTTTTTCTCTGCTGATCCAATTCTTCTCTGGATGGCAGATTTTCTGTAAACCACTCCGCATACGGCTTTTCTGTTCGGTTGACTCCCTGTATAATATAAGCTTTTAATCCTCTGACACCATTGACACGGATATATTTGACCACTTTCTTTACGGTTCTTGGATTTGTTTTTTTAATTCCCTGTTTAATAAAACCAACTGTCGATTTGATTCTCTGCTTTTTTAACAGTTTCTGCGGTTCTAAATAGATATTAATTGCATTTATTCCATCTGACAAACGCAACTTGTATCTTTTTTCTCTCTCATATGGAAATTCTAAATGAAATCCACATCTACAATTTTCTTTTGAAACAAATCCTGCTTCTATCAAATCAGTACGATTTAAGACCTGAAGTACTACTTTCTTTTCAGTCTCAGTATTATCAAACACCTGAATTTTCATTTTTCCTGCTTTTGCATTGGAAAATGCCCATCCAGATACCACAATTTTTTCACGATCAATGTAATATTGCTCTACATTGTGTGAAATCGTGCTACGATCAATAATCGCTTCTATTTCCTTCTTATCAAGCTTTTTGATAAGTTTTTTTTCTTTCCCAGACTGGAGATAAAATCGAAAATCTTCGACGTCCTTTTGAGGATCCACATAAACTTTTATATGAAATCCACACATCTTATCTACTTTCATCTTTTTAAACTTTTCTGCCACATCCGGACGCTTGATTTTCTTTAATCTGTTTGGAACTACCTTCCCATTGATCTCAGTAATTATTTCTAATGGCTGTCCATTTTTTTCAAATGCCCACCCATTAATCCTTATATAAGCTTCTTCAGGTTTTATCCGGTATTTTATTACGTCAATACAACTTTTATACTGCATGTTTCCTCCAATCTGCCTTCTATTTCAAAAATCTGTACAACAACTTCACGAAGCCAACGACATAGAGTTGTAATCCGATCAGAACAATAAAATCTTCCCAATTAAATTCTTTCGCCTGCACTTTCATTACAAGTGCCTGATCCTGTTCCTTTCCACTTACTTTCAGCACTTCTGCACTCTCTGCCTTCTTCGTCGTAAAAATACTGATTCCTTCTCCGTTGTTGATTCCATCTGCTGCAATTGTAAAGCGATACTCTTCTCCCTTACTTTCTTTCACCTCAGGAAAAGTAATCTCTTTGTAATCATTGTCTGTCACTTCAGAAACTTTCAGTACTCCTTCTGCGATTACCGAATCATCTTTTATATTGACAAGCTCATACGTCATCTTGCTATCGTTCACTCGTCCCCATGTAGATGTGCGAACAAACAGCCCATTCATTCCGTTATACTCTGCCGTAAATTCCTGCTCAATCTTTGCTGTTCCGCTAATCTCACCTACATTCTGATATTCGGCTGCATCTACCGTTGTATCATATACCGGCTGCTTCCACTGCCCATATGCATGAACTGCACCGACAGCTACCATCAGAAGTATCATGATGATTGTTTTTACTATTTTTTTCATAATAAACCTCACTTCTGTTCTTCTTTTAGTATGCCTGTTCATAAAGAGCACAGACTTCCTCTGTCGGTCCGATCATTTTGACCTTTCCTTTTTCAATCCACACTGTTTTTGTACACAGTTTCTTCACCTGATCAATACTGTGAGAAACAAATAAAATCGATGTATCCTTCTTCATCATTTGTTGGATGCGCTTCTCACACTTTTGTTGGAAACGAAAATCTCCAACAGAGAGCACTTCATCTACAATCAAAATATCCGGTGTACCAATCGTTGCAATCGCAAATGCCAGTCTTGCCAACATTCCTGAGGAAAAGTTTTTGATCGGCACATCCATAAAATCTCTCAGTTCTGAAAATTCCACAATATCCTCATAGTGTTTTTCCATAGACTTACGATCGTATCCAAGGATTGCTCCATTTAAAAACACATTTTCTCTTGCTGTAAGATCATGGTCAAATCCTGCCCCCAATTCTATCAGCGGCGCTACCGTTCCATAAACTCTCACACTTCCCTTAAACGGCTTTAAAACACCGGCAACTGTTTTTAAAAGTGTACTTTTCCCACAGCCATTTAAACCGATCAGCGCAACAGACTCTCCTTTTTCCACAGTAAGGCTGACATCCTGAAGCGCCATAAACTCATCATACTCAATCTGGTTTTTAATTTTTTTAATAATATACTCTTTGATACTGTCAATCCGTTCCCGTGATAGATGAAATTTTACAGAAACATTTGAAACTTCTACCATAATTTCCGACATATTTTCTCTCCTAAATATTAAGAATAAATTTATCCTGATTCTTGTAAAATACGAACAATCCAAGTAGGAATGTGCCGATTGCAATGGTAACACTTGTCAAAAGCTGTCCCACTGTCGGAAGCGTGTTATAGAACATTAGATTTCTAAACATATTTAAAATTCCTGTCAGCGGATTTAATTCTACGAAGAAACGTATTTTTGCCGGCAAGATAGAAATCGGATAAATAACCGGTGTCAAATAAGTTAATGCAGTAATCAATACCCCATATAAATGGATGATATCTCTGAATTTTACGGCTACTGTTGCCAAAAGCAGACCAATCCCCGTTGAAAAAATAATCAGTATCCCCATTGGAACAACAAGAAGCAATACAGTAAAGTTTAATTCAATACCAGAAAATACCATTACAACAATAAGCGCACAGAAAGAAGCCATCACATTGACAACACTCGATGCAACTCTGGAAAGTGTAAATAAGTATTTCGGAATATACACCTTTTTGATCAAAGGTGCATTATTGATGATCGATGACATCGCACTTGATGTTGACTCTGAAAAAAAGTTAAACACAACTTGTCCGCTTAAAATGTATAGCGGATAATTTTCCACCTGAAATTTGAAAATATGCGAAAATACGACCGACAATACAAGCATCATGAGTAACGGGTTCAAAAGTGTCCACAATACACCTAAAATAGAACGTCTGTACTTTGTCTTAATATCTCTTGTGACCAACTCCATCAAAAGTGGTCGGAATTTCAAAAAATTCTGTATATATACTGACACAGTTTATCCTCCAATTACTTGTCTTTCTTTAGCGTCTTGATCCCTGTCCATTTTTGATCCTTTTCAGAAATGGTCAGTTCCATTCCTTCCGGAATCGGCCACTGAATCCCGATATCCGGGTCATTCCATGCAAGTCCGCCCTCATCATTTGGATGATAAAAATCAGTACATTTGTATGCAAACTCTGCTGTATCAGAAAGAACTAAAAATCCATGTGCAAAATCTTTCGGAATGAAAAACTGCTTCTTATTTTCAGCAGAAAGTAACACACCATACCACTGTCCGTATGTCTTGGATCCCTCTCTTAAGTCAACCGCGACATCAAACACTTCTCCGCTCACTACGCGCACAAGCTTATCTTGCGGAAAATTAATCTGAAAATGCAATCCTCTTAATACTCCCTTCTTAGAGCTTGACTGATTGTCCTGAACAAACTCCATATCGATTCCCGCTTCTTTATAATCATTGTAATTATATGTTTCCATAAAATATCCACGTTCATCTCCAAATACTGTAGGAGTAATCACTTTCAGTCCTTCAATTTCACATGTTTCTACTGTAATTTTTCCCATTGAAATTTCCTTCTTTCTTTTTATTTACAGACGAATCTTATAATCCTTCTGCCACTTCCATCAGATACTTTCCATATGCAGTCTTCAATAACGGCTGTGCAAGTTTGATCAACTGCTCTTTGTCAATGAATCCTCTCTTATATGCTATCTCTTCGATACACGAAATATACAATCCCTGACGTTTTTGGAATGCTGCTACAAAATCTGCCGCATCTAAAAGTGCATCATGATTTCCAGTATCCAACCACGCAAAACCGCGTCCCAAAGTTTCTACACGCAAATCTCCTCTCTGAAGATATGCATTGTTGACACTTGTAATCTCAATTTCCCCACGCGCAGACGGCTTTACATTCTTCGCAATTTCCACAACATCATTGTCATAGAAATATAATCCTGGTACTGCATAATTTGATTTTGGATGTTCCGGTTTTTCTTCAATCGAAAGCGCTTTTCCATTTTCATCAAATTCAACAACCCCAAATCTC
>ENA-OPSG01001378-OPSG01001378.1-human-gut-metagenome-genome-assembly--contig:-NODE-1378-length-11512-cov-5.014314_pt1 | contig 11512 bp, 10 predicted proteins | sample MGYA00241454_ERZ501900 | MGnify/ENA primary metagenome ERZ501900 (study PRJEB25962, sample SAMEA2042225) | human gut metagenome | biome: human gut; feature: human-associated habitat; material: faeces... | reverse complement strand
ATCGAGTCTGCTCAGCTTCCTTTTGCCGCCCTCTTCTACTATATGAGTCATGTATCTTCTTCGCATAGCGCTTGCCCGTCTGTACTTTCCCGAATTGCGGTTTCGGGAAATAGGAGGAACTTATGGCTGAACTTACACATATAGATGAAAAAGGAAACGCCCATATGGTTGACGTGAGTGAAAAGCGCAGTACGATACGTACGGCAATAGCGACCGGTTCGATTACGATGAACCGCCAATGTTATAATGCTGTGAAAAACGGCGGGATACCGAAAGGCGATGTTCTGGCAGCAGCGCGTATTGCCGGCATTATGGCCGCCAAGCGAACGAATGAACTGATTCCGCTCTGTCATCTTTTACAGCTCACGCAGTGCAGCATAGAGTTTATATTTCATGAAAAAGAATGCCGCATTGATACGATATGTTTCGTGAAATGCCGAGGACGGACAGGCGTGGAAATGGAAGCGCTGACCGGCGTGTCCGTATCGCTTCTGACGATGTATGATATGTGCAAGGCCGTTGATAAGTCAATGGTCCTTTCCGATATACATCTTAAAGAAAAAAGCGGCGGTAAGAGCGGCCGTTTCATTTACGGAAAGACGAGCGATGCAAATGAAGGATAAATGGGGAAGATGCATTGATTACCTGCGAATCTCCGTTACCGATAAGTGTAACTTTCGCTGCCGGTACTGTATGCCTCAAGCGGTTCCGGACGTGTGTCATGCGGAAATTATGCGTTATGAAGAGATTATGAACATATGTGAGGCCGCCGTCAGAGCCGGTATCAGCAAATTTAAAATTACCGGCGGTGAACCTCTCGTGCGCAAGGGGGTCATTCCCTTTATGCAGGGGCTGAAAGGTCTTAACGGTGTAAATCAGGTCACCGTGACAACGAACGGCATGTACTTGGAGGAGCATCTGCCGGCGTTGGTCCGTATGGGTGTGGATGGGATCAATATCAGTCTGGATACACTCGATCGGGACCAGTTTGAACACATTACCGGCACGGACGGCTTGGAGCGTGTTCTTGCCGCCGTCAAGGCGGCAGCCGCCTCCGGTATTCGCACAAAGGTGAACGCCGTCCTTCTGCGCCAGACGAGAAGCCAGATTTTACCGTTGGCGAAACTGGCTGAAGAAATGCCCGTTGACGTGCGTTTTATAGAGATCATGCCTATCGGGTTCGGCCGGTTTGAAAAGGGAGTGACCGAAGCCGAAGTGCTGGCGGTTTTACGCGGTAAGTATGATGATCTTCGGGCCGACGAAGGCGTACGCGGTAACGGACCGGCGGCGTACTATGCCGGGGCCGGATTGCGCGGCCATATCGGCTTTATTGCAGCTAATACACATCAATTTTGTCATGCATGCAACCGCATGCGTTTGACGAGTACGGGTTTCCTGAAGCCTTGCCTTTGCTATGATGCCGGTGTTGATCTGAAGCCGATCGTTCGCGGGCAGTCGAATATGACCCTGGCTGAAGCGTTTGCCAGGGCGATCGGTGAGAAGCCGTCAGGGCATTGCTTTTCGGACCGGTCGGAGATTACGGAAATAAAAACGATGAAGCAAATCGGGGGATAATTTATGGGTAAAATTTTAGCAATTTGTATCAGTAAGCAGCGGGGTGTACAGAAGAAGCCGATTAATGAGGCGAAGGTGATTGCCGATTGGGGCATTGAACATGATGCCCACGGCGGCGACTGGCACCGTCAGGTCAGTCTTCTGTCAGCCGATAAAATAGAAGATTTCCGCAAGAACGGTGTTCGCGTCGGGTATGGTGCCTTCGGGGAAAATCTGGTCGTGTCAGGGCTTGATTTCGCCAAACTGTCCGTAGGGACGTTGTTGCGAGCGGGTGAGGTCCTTCTGGAGATGACGCAAATCGGAAAAGAATGCCATGCACATTGTGCTGTTTATCATCAAGTCGGGGACTGTATCATGCCGCGCGAAGGCGTTTTTGCCAAAGTATTGACCGGCGGCGTCCTTCATCCGGGAGATGAACTTGTGATTGAAGAACGTAAGGGGAATCGTCCTTACCGGGCAGCTGTCATCACACTTTCCGACAAGGGCAGCCGCGGTGAACGGATTGATGAAAGCGGACCCGTTATTGTGGGAGAATTGGAAAAACGGGGGTTTGAAATAACGGAAACTCTTCTCCTTCCCGATGATGAGGAACAGCTGAAAAAACAGCTTGTGCGTTTGTCAGATCAACGCCGGCTTGATATAATAATAACGACCGGCGGCACAGGGTTTGCACCGACCGATATAACGCCTGAAGCAACGTTGGCCGTCGCCGATCGCCTCGTGCCGGGTATTGCCGAAGCGATTCGTGCCGAGTCGATGAGGCAAACGAAGCGGGCTATATATTCCCGCGCCGTCAGTGTACTTCGTAAGAAAACGTTGATTGTCAATCTTCCGGGCAGTCCGAAGGCCTGTCGGGAATGTCTGGCCGTTTTTATGGATACAGTTGCGCACCCCTTGGACTTGCTCCGATATGGTGCGAGCGACTGTGCCGAAAAATAATTTTTGTCGTTCAGGAGGAGCACTTGTCATGAAAAATTGGAAAAAGTTCATCAGTTTGGCCGTTGTGGCAGCCTTGGCTGTCGGTCTCGTCGGTTGCGGGCAGGATAAAAAAGATCAGGTGAACGGGGGAAAAGAAAAAGTGAAACTTACGGTATTTGCAGCAGCAAGTATGACGGAAACGCTCAATAAGATTAAAGCCGATTATGAAAAAGAACATCCAAATGTGGAAATTACGTATAATTTCGATTCATCCGGTACGCTGAAGAAACAGATTCAGAACGGTGCCGATGCGGATATTTTTATTTCGGCGGCGCAAAAACAGATGAATCAGCTTGATGCTGCGAAAGATGAAACAGCTAATCCCGACAAGTTGGATTTTATTAAATCCGATTCCCGAATTGATCTTTTGGAAAACAAAGTCGTACTCGTGACGCCGGAAGGGAATCCGAAACATGTAGAGAGCTTTAACGATCTGGCAGCTAAATTGAAAGACGGTTCCGTTCGTCTGGTTATGGGCAACAATGACGTACCTGTCGGACAGTATACGGAAAAAATTTTGAAGTTCTATAATCTTGACGAAAAAGCAATTGCCGCTGCCGGTAATATAACATACGGCTCGAACGTTAAGGAAGTAACGACGCAGGTTCTTGAGGGTTCTGCAGATTGCGGTGTCGTTTATGCGACGGATGCGTTCAGCGCTAAACTGAAACCCGTCGATCAGGCTACAAAAGAAATGTGCGGCCAGATTATTTATCCCGCTGCGATCTTAAAGAACTCGAAAAATCAAGATGCGGCTAAGGACTTCCTCACGTACTTACAGAGCGATGCGGCTATGAAGATCTTTGAAAGTGTCGGTTTCAGCCGCGTATAGGAGAAACTTATGGACTGGTATCCCCTTTGGAACAGCTTACGCATAGCCGGGATATCCTGTGTCATCGTATTCTTTTTGGGAATTTATGCGGCTCATCGTATTGCGACCTTGCCGCGGCTCGTGAAGGGCGTCCTGGACGTCCTTCTTACCTTGCCTTTAGTGTTGCCGCCTACCGTATGCGGGTGGATCCTCTTGCTTATTTTCGGACTCACCCATCCGGTAGGTATTTTTTTAAAGAATATGGGGATACAGTTTGTCATGACCTGGTATGGCGGCGTTATCGCTTCGGCAGTCGTCGCCTTTCCGCTCATGTATCGGACGGCGCGGGGGGCGTTTGAAAGCTTTAATGAAAATCTTGCCTGGAGCGCCCGTACGCTCGGCTTGTCGGAACGGTTTATTTTCTGGCGTATCCGTCTTCCCGCCTGCAAACAGGGCATTATTGCCGGTGTGGTCCTCGCGTTTGCCAGGGCGCTCGGTGAATACGGCGCGACAAGCATGCTTATCGGCTATATTCCCGGCAATACGGCGACCATCTCAACGACTGTTTATCAGCTCTGGCGTACTAATGACGAGTACAGCGCGTTCATTTGGGTAGTTATCAATATTATTATCAGCGCCATTGTTCTTCTGACTGTAAATATGATGGAAAAGAGAGCTCGTCAAAGGAGGGCCGGCGGATGGCAATAGATGTGAATGTGCGCAAATCCCTGGGTTCCTTCTCGTTGGATGTGGCTTTTTCTTCAAAAGGCGGTATAGTAGGGCTTCTCGGCGCGTCAGGCAGCGGCAAGAGTAAGACCTTGCAATGTATTGCCGGCATAGAACGGCCCGATGAGGGCCGTGTCGCCGTTAACGGCAAGCCTCTCTTCGACAGCGGCTCATATATCGATATGCCTGTTCAAAAGCGCCGCGTAGGGTATCTTTTTCAAGATTACGCCCTTTTTCCCAATATGACGGTAGAAGAGAATATTAACTACAGTATTCGCAAAGGACGCAGCAAAGCGGAAAGGACCGCTGCTATTGCATCCATGGTAAACCGATTGCGTCTGGACGGATTGGAACGGAATAAACCGGCTCAACTTTCGGGCGGGCAGCAACAGCGTGTGGCCTTAGCCCGTATTCTCGTGAATGAACCGGAGGTGCTCCTTTTAGATGAGCCTTTCAGCGCATTGGACAGCTATCTGAAAGAAAAGCTCATGATTGAGCTCAGCGAGACGCTGGCTCAGTTCCGCAAGGATGTTGTTCTTGTCACGCACAGTCGTGACGAAGCTTATCAGCTTTGTGACTCGTTGGCTATTTTGTCGGACGGCAAGCTTGAAGTGTTCGGTGAAACTAAAGCTGTTTTTGCGCAGCCTCGCACCAGGGCCGCCGCCGTCTTAACGGGGTGCAAGAATGTTGTTGCCGCCCGGAAAGACGGAGACTGTACGGCCCGTATACCTGAATGGGGCATCACTGTGACTGCTGCGGAACCGGTTGGTGATACTCTCTGCGCCGTGGGGATCAGGGCCCATTCTTTTAAGGGCGGAGAGCGTAAAAATTCATTTGCTGTACGCTTTGTTGAAGAAATTGAACAGCCCTTTGAATGGGTTCTGAAATTTCGTTATGACGGACAGCAGGATAAAAGTCCTGCCATATGGTGGCGATTTCCGAAAGACAGATACCCCCGGGACATTCCGTCTTGTCTTGGCGTAGCCCCGGAAGACATACTTCTTTTGTATAAATAGTAAAAGGCGATACAATTCTTTTGTATCGCCTTTTACTATTTAACCGCGGATATATTCATGTAAATCTACATTTCGTTCTTGATTGGCCATGGAAAAACCTCCTTTTTCGACGGTGTCGAAGTCAAAGAGGGGATCTTTACTTTTAATGGGCATCAGTTTTTTGATCACGCCGTAAGGCCGGGCAAGAGAGAGCGTCCTGTCTTTTCCGGACAAGAGCCAGAGAATGCTGTAGCCTTTCGGTCGCTGCGGCAGCTTTTCTTCCCCTTTGCCGTCCGTGAAATAGACGAGTATATCCGGATTTTTCCCGTTACAATAGTTGATGACCGGAGCAAAGGCCGTACCGCCCCGTTGAGGAAAACGTTCTTTCAAGTCGGTGAGTTTGTCTACATGGTAGATGCGGCGTATTTCATTATCGCACTCAATGAGTGTAATGTCATGATTATAAACTTTAACGATTTGCAGCACCTGTTCCATAGCCTGCTTAAATTCTTCGTCGCTGATACTGCCGCTGATATCAAGGGCAATATACACTTTTGCCTTTCTGTTGCGCAGATCGCCGCGCAGGTCGAGCCGTTCCGGCTGGCGGCGGTTGCGGCGTGTTGTCGTTTTTTTGCGTTCCGCCGCGACAGTGCGCACGACCTTTTTTAAGTATGCATACCACGGCAGGGTATTACTTTTATTCGCCAAGGTCGCTAGAAGACTGTCCAAGTAGGAACTGAGTTTTTCTTTGCGTGCGCCGTCGGCAGCTTTCTGTGTAAATTCGAGAATCGCTTTTTCATCAATATCATCGTTTTCGTCCCAAATATCATGTGTTGTTTCGGGATTGAATTTCATCGGCAGCGCATCGTTTGAACGTGTTCCTTCATCCGGCTCTTTTTTGCGAGGTTGTCGTCTGTCCAGGGCGGTCTGGATTTCTTCGGCGTAATATTCGACTGTCTCGAAGAGGGGCATCGCCAGGCCGTATTGTAAATTGACAACGGCTAACGTAACGGCATCGGCAGGCAAAGGGGATATATACGTGTTGACGACAATATCCATTGCTAAATTTACGGCAAGAGGCGAGAATTCTTTGCGCAATTCTTTCGCTCGTAAAAGATGCAGTGAGAGAATATGAAGTATTTCATGTTTCAAGGCGCTTTCCATTTGTTCCGGTGTGAGAGGCAGAAAGAGGAAAGGATTGAAATACATGATGTATTTAGCGTCTTTAAAGTTTGTCCCTGCCGGACTTTCCAAGTCGAAGCGAAGGTCGCGGCCCGTTTGAAAAAGAAAATAACCGTAAAAATTATCCGAGTCGTCCAGAAGACGCAGGTTAAGGGCATCAATGAGGGCGAAGAAACGTTTGCGGAAGGCATCGGACACCGTAAACGGACTTTCAGCGGCATGTTCTTTCCAGGCGGATTCAAGATTCAACAGTTCCTGGTAAAGAACGACGGCTTCGCTTTCTACATGCAGTGTCTGTTCCATCGTTTCTTACCGTCTGCGCCGGAAAGCCGCAAAATATGCGTCGATAAAGGCTTCGTTTTCCGCCGCATAGGCGTAGATTTCCGGCATTGTATTGCGAATATCTTTCATAACGGCAACCATCAGATCAGAGGGATAGACCTGCAAGAAAGAAACCAGCCTGTCTATGCTTTTCATACCGTCGGCGGAATCGGCACGCAACCGTTCTGTCAATTTGTTGAGAATGTTTTTGGCGCTGATGTAGAGGCGTGTATGCGTTTCTTCCCGGATCCGCATTCTTAACTCATCGGACAGACTGTTGCCGGAAAAAACGTCTTCATAAGTGATCAGCGGCCTGTAATCACTTTCGACGAAATTTAAAAACTCTTCGGCGATGACTCTGCCTACATTGCCGCGAATAACGTTATAAAAAACGGAGCGAGGGATAGTATCCGTATTTTCTTTATACAGCCGGTATAATTCGGAAATACGTTCATAACTGCGCGGTGTCGCGTTAATATCGTCTTCGTTGCTTCGGCTCAAGTATTCGGGATAGGTTGAAATGAATTGGCAAACTTTTTCTTCCAGTCCCTTATCGGCAGCCCAACTGAGCCACTGGTACGGGTCTACTTCCATATAAAGCCAGACAAACCGGTTTTCTTGCGCGTCATCCATATCGACAGCCTCGTATTCGTAGGTATCGGACGGATTCATGGCTGCCAGAATATGGACGTCGTTGCGCAAGTGATAACCGTTGATTTCACGATTCAGAATAAGATTCATCAATTCCTGCTGGACTGCGTGTTCGGAACGGTTGATTTCATCAATGAAGAGCAGGACGCCGTGTCCTGCAGCCAAATATTCATCTATCTCACGCAGCTTATTGTGGACGGCATATACTGTTGTTTTTAAGCATACGGCATTACGGTCATCCGTGCGGCGTGTAAATTCATCGATCAGGGGAAGCCCGCCGATTTCCCCTTCTTTCAATAAATTTCCGTCAATAGAAACGAGTTTATAATCATTTTGTTGAGCTACTTCTGTTGCCAGCGCGCTTTTGCCTATCCCCGTTTTGCCGACGAGAAGCGGGACCTGACCGGCGGCTAAAACGAGTTCAACGCTCTTTAATGTATCTGTGAAGTTCATGGATTACCTCTAAGAAAATTTTAGTTTTTCGTCTACTGTAATGCGTCGTGCTTTTTTGCTGCCATAGTTGTCGATAAGCTGAATTTTATCAATCGGCATGGTCGATACGGTGCGGCCTATGCTGCGGCTGTTGATGAGATCGCGTATATACTTCTCGTCTACGTCCGGAGCGGCAACAGTTTGGCGCAGCGCTTTTTCCACATCGTCTACGGCGACGGCAAAATTGGGCGGCATATATTTTATAATAAGGCTGTTTACTTTCATCAATTCGATAAATTTTTCGGGCGTTAAATTTTTGACGAAACGTAACGCCTGTTCATCGTTTTTCACAGCGATGCATTCCGCCGAGAAAGCGGGGTTTGCAATATAACGGAGCGCCGCGTAGTTTTGGGCGGCAGCCGCTTCCTGGACGGCGACGGAAGGATTTTTTATATATTTAACGGCGTCATAGTTTTTTTTGACTGCGGCCAGCTGTAATTCTTCACTCGGATTGTCTATATATTTCAGCGCCCAGCCGGAACAGGAGAGAGCGAGCCTGATCAGATCTTCCGACGGATTATGTATGTATTCCAAATTGGCCCAGCTTTTCCGAAGAGCTTTTTCAGCCAATTCTTTTGACGGATTTTTAATAAACTGAATAGCGCGTGCTTCATTGTCTATGGCAGGGGGATTTTTTATATATTGCAGCACCATGCCGTTGCGGCGTACCGCTTCGAGCATCATTTCTTCTGTCGGGTTTTCAATGTGTTCGAGCGTGTAAGGGTTGCGTTTTACCATTTCCAAATAAGTCGAATTCTTCATAAAAACTCCTCGTTTATGTTAAAGTATAACGCAGTGTCATTGTCTGTATTATAGCACGGTGCGGTAAGAATAACTATTATTTTTAGGTTCATGAGTTCATGGCAAGGTGTCGGCCTGTATGGATGGAATACGGCTTAAGGATAAAATTAATAGGCGGCGGGATGAGCGCTGTCTCAATACGTATTCAACAGTATCGTTCGTTCTGACATGACGTGTTTTTGCTGTACAATGAGCGCTCTGTATCTGAGCTGAAGGAGATATCCTCCCCGCCTTGTGTTTCGGTCCGGAACGGCCGGGAATTTTGAGACTATGTTGGAAACCAGTGTGAATGATACAGCCCCGGTATGATTTTCTGCGATGAAACCGATATATTAAACCTGTTTGATGTAAGCAAAAAACGACCTGTAAAGGCCGTTTTTAATTACTGAAATCGGTGTCGAGAATAGCGAACTGTTCGTAGCCGGGGACCCGTTTTTTCAAATCCGCTTTAATACTGCGCAGTGCATCACCCGGATTTTGTTCGTCAAAGTCAAAGATCAGATCAAAATAGATGATTTTTTCCCGTTCCTGTACGTAAAAGGCATGAACTTGCAGGACATGAGGATAAAGACTGAGTACATCATCGAGTTCCTTTTTAATTTCCAAGGCGTTCAGATCATTTTGGTTCGTTGCATATACGCCGATGGTCAGGGTTATGCCGAACTCTTCGTAAATATCGACAGCTATACGTTTGCATGCGGGATGGACTTCGCCGACCGTCATTGTATCGGGCAGGGAGATATGAACGGAACCCAGTGTTTCTCCGGGGCCGTAGCTGTTCAGCACAAGGTCATACACGCCGCCGACATTAGGGTAGGAAGCAATTTTTTCTTTTAAACGGCGCACTAACGTGTCGTCGGCACGGACTCCGAGAAGGTGGTTGTACATGTCGCGGACGATATCCGTGGCGGCTTTGATGATCATGACGCCGATGACGGCTCCGACATATCCCTGTACGTCAAACCGGAAGAAAAAGACGAGGATTGATGAAACCAGAGTTGCCGTTGTTAAAAACGCGTCATACAGCGCATCAACACCGGAAGCGGAGAGCGCGTCGGATTTCCAACGTTTTCCTTCTTTGCGGAAGTACATTCCCATGACGATTTTTACGACGATGGCAATGCAGATAATTGCCAAATCCGTTGCGGCGAAAACAGATGTGACCGGATGAAGAATCCGGTTGATTGATTCTTTCAGGGAAAGCAATCCGGCACTCAGAATGATGAAGGCAATGGCCATCGTCGTGATGTACTCGACGCGTCCATGGCCGAAGGGATGCTCTTTGTCGGCTTTTTTGCCGGCCAGTTTAGTCCCGGCGATGGTAAGAACAGATGAGAGAACGTCTGTCAGATTGTTGACCGCATCAAGGATAACGGCGATGGAATTTGATGAAAGCCCGACAATTACTTTAAAGATGACGAGTATAATATTACCGCCGATCCCTTTCAGACTGGCTGCAGTGACGCCTCTGCCGCGGGCCGCCGCCTGTTCATCAAGTTGCATGAGAATCCCTCTTTTCAAGCTGTATACGAAGACAGTAAAATCTTACATTGATTATAGTATAGCAGATAGATTCTCAATATAATAGAATTTTGATAATTATAGAGATTGGGTAATATAAAAAGCAGGCAAAGATTTTTCATTGCCTGCTTTCGATGATATAGAATATAAGGTATTGTAAAATTAAAATTACCTTACCCCAGGATAGCTTTTAAATCCGCTTCCGGCGTGCTTGTCGGGTGGATGTTGAAGTTTTCTACCAGGTAGTTCAATACGTTCGGGGATACGAAAGCCGGGAGCGTAGGGCCGAGGTAGAAGTTCTTAAGGCCTAATGCAAGGAGTGTGAGCAAGATACAGACAGCTTTCTGTTCGTACCAGGAAAGCACCAATGTAAGCGGTAATTCATTGACGCCGACGCCGAAAGCTTCGGAGAGTGCAAGAGCTACTTTGATTGCGCTGTATGCATCGTTGCACTGCCCCATATCCATAATGCGGGGAAGACCGCCGATAGTGCCGAGATCAAGGTCATTAAACCGATACTTGCCGCAAGCGAGTGTCAGAATAACCGTATCCGCCGGAGTCTGTTTTACAAATTCCGTGTAATAATTACGGCCCGGCCGGGCACCGTCGCAGCCGCCGACAAGGAAGAAGTGCTTGATTGCGCCGTTTTTGACCGCTTCAATGACCGTATCGGCAACGCCGAGGACTGTGCCGTGACCGAAACCGGTCATAACCGTTTTACCGCCGTTGATTCCCGTCATTTCATGGTCTTCCGAATATCCGCCGAGTTCGAGGGCTTTTTCGATAACCGGCGTGAAATCTTTATTGTCATCAATGTGTACGAGTTCGGGATAAGAAACTACTTCTGTAGTGAAAACACGGTCCGCATATGTCGGGCGAACCGGCATGAGACAGTTTGTCGTAAAGAGAAAAGCGCCGGGAACGTTAGCAAATTCTTTTTGCTGATTTTGCCAGGCCGTCCCGAAGTTACCTTTGAGGTGTTTGTATTTTTTGAGTTCCGGATACCCGTGAGCCGGCAACATTTCACCGTGTGTGTAAATAGCAATGCCCGTACCTTCAGTCTGTTTTAAAAGAAGTTCCAGATCCTTGAGATCATGACCGGTTACAACGATGAACGGCCCTTTTTCGATTGTCAGGGGCACTTCTGTCGGAACCGGGGTGCCGTATGTGCTTGTGTTTGCACGGTCCAGCATTTCCATGCAGGTAAGATTTACATGACCTGTTTCAATAACGACGGGGAGCAATTCTTCCATTGTCAGATCTTCGCCGAGTGTGCGGAGGCCTTTAAGAAAGAAAGCGTCAACCGTGTCATCGTGCTGACCGAGCATGAGTGCGTGATATGCATAGGCTGCCATGCCGCGCATACCGAAGAGGATAAGCGATTTCAAAGAGCGGATATCTTCGTTTGCATTCCAAATTTTTTTCATTTCGAAGTTGGCTGCCGCTTTATCGGCAGGGG
>ENA-OPSG01001373-OPSG01001373.1-human-gut-metagenome-genome-assembly--contig:-NODE-1373-length-11542-cov-9.051537_pt1 | contig 11542 bp, 17 predicted proteins | sample MGYA00241454_ERZ501900 | MGnify/ENA primary metagenome ERZ501900 (study PRJEB25962, sample SAMEA2042225) | human gut metagenome | biome: human gut; feature: human-associated habitat; material: faeces... | reverse complement strand
GGACTTTTTATGAATTTCCTCGGATAATTGAAAATCTCGGATAATGCGCCCTCTTCCAGAGGGGGATTTTCCGGGTTTCCGTTTTTCTGCCGTTTTTACCGTTCCTGCTGTCGGGGCTTCTTGTCAGGATAGAGCTTCCCGGCGACAACGGCGGCATGGCTTTTTATCTTGATTTCCCCTTCTTGCTCGCTGCGCTCTGCGTTCCGGTAGCCTTCATCGGAGAGGAAGAAGCGGAACCGCTCCCCCTTAAAACCGACAAAGCACTGCTTCTGTACTTCCAGCGTAATCATGTGCCGGGTTTCCGGGTGGAACCGTTCTATCCCTGACAGGTCATGCCCCTGCAAAATCGGCTCCTGTGCCTTTGCCGCCGCAAGCCGCTGGCGGATGGAATTGTCACGCTCTGCAAGGAACCGGGCTTTTGTGGCGGCGACAAACTGGCTGCACTCCGGCTCCGGTATCTTTTCCAGTTTTCGGATGGCGTTCTCCACGATTGCCTTGGTCAATATATCTTTTATCACCGGCACAATTTCTTTCATACCCGCAAGGGTTTCCGCCTTGGTCGATGCAGCATACTGGTAGATAATGTCCAGTTCGCTTTTTGAAAATTTCATTCTGTGTCCTCCTTCCGGTTTTCGGTAAGAACCTGTGCCACAAGCCGCTTCGTGTCGCCCCGGTGGAACAGTACCTTCAAGATGGTGTTTACCTGTTCGTCCGTCACGGATTCCGGGTGGGGGAGATAGCTTTCCAGCATTGCCCCTCTGGTGCAGAGCCGGTGCGTCCGTTCCTTCCGGTTCAGGGTCTTTATCTGGTGTTCCAGCATTTTCTCCTTATGCTGCGCCCGCCGCAGCCTTGCTTCGGTCTTTTCAATCTCCTGATTCAGTTTTTCCAGCTTCTCATTCATGGGCAGCGTCCTCCCTAGGGAGCAGGATATAGATGTGGCTGACCTCCCCGATTCCCTGACGGACGCGCATAATCATCCCGGCCTGTTCCAGCTCGTTCAGGGAACGCTTGCAGGTCTGGGGGCTTCGGGAGAGTGCCGCCGCTATCTCCATGACGGGGAAGCGGATGAACAGAATCCCGTTGCTGTCCTCGGTTCCCCTTGTCAGGATTTCATCCAGCAGGCGGGCATACATGACCTTTGCCGTGTTGCTGACCGGAAGCCGGAGCATTGCCTTTGGGAGCGGCATACAGGGCGGCAGGGGTGTACTGGCTATCATAAATTCACAATTCATTGGGTGGTGTCCTCCTTTTGGCTCGTTTGGATAGGTAGCGGGGGCAGTCGATTATGACAGCCCGGAAACTCTGCTTACACTCATGTTGGCATTTCCGGCAGAGTTCATTGTAGCTTCTGCGCCCCCGGTCATTCAGAAAGAAAGCAAGCTCTTTCTTCAACTTCTTTGACATTCTCGGCATAGTGCCTCCTTCATAGAAAAACCGCCCGATTCAGCGGTAACAGCCGGAATGGGCGGGTAGTGGTTTTTTGTGTAGCGTTTCGGGGCGATTTTCAGGGGAAATACAGCCATAGAGCCGCCCCAAAATCTCCCTTGGTATTACGGGCAGGGCAGAGTATACCCTGTGAAATTGTTGTGTTTCGGTATCGTTTCGGTGTTCATTTTTGCCGGTTCCCTCTGCTGTCGTTCCTGCCCCCGTCTTTGGCGGCGTTTCGCTCCGCTTGGTACGCTCGTTCCGGTCAGGGTTCCTCCGTTTCCCTGCCGGAAGTCGTTGCGCTACATCGCCGGGGAGCATATCCCATACAGGCCGGTCATTCGATTGGAATAATCCATCGATGAACTGCCTATATCATAGGACATTTTTGTACCCTGTGTCGTATGTCCACGAATCAGGAATGAAGCCCGAAATCCAAAAAATTCCACGATTGCGGAATGGGTGTGGTATAATGGTTTTGTTGCGGCAGGCTGGCCGCAGGGAAGGAGCAGGAAGCCATGAAGCAGGGGATAACGATTCAGGAGCGGTTAAAGGATTTAAGGACGGAGCGGCATTTAAAATTAGAGGAACTGGCGGCAGCTACAAAGATTTCCAAATCAGCTTTGGGAAGCTATGAGAATGACGAACTAAAGGAAATCAGCCACAAAAATCTTGTGGAGCTGGCAAAGTTTTACGGAGTGTCAACGGATTACCTTCTCTGCCTGACAGAGAACAGGAACCATCCGGACACGGGGCTTACGGAACTGCATTTGAGTGATGATATGGTAGGGCTGTTAAAAAGCGGGCGTATCAACAACCGGCTGCTGTGTGAGATTGCCACGCATGAGGACTTCGTTACCCTGATGACGGACACGGAGATTTATGTGGATGGTGTCGCAACCTCCCACTTCCAAAACTTCAATAGCCTTCTGGAAGTCCTGCGGGGGCAAGTCCTTTCCCAATACCAGCCGGTAGAGGAAGATAATGCTTTAAAGGCGTTGGAAGCCATGCAGATAAAGGAAGAAGATTATTTCTGTCAGGTCACGCACCGGACTTGGGACACTATCCTCCATGCCATAAGGGAAGCGCACAAGGACGATACGGACAGTGCGCCGGACGGCTCCAATGCCATGAAACTAATTAAGGATGCGAAAAAGGCACTGGCTGTGCCGGGTTCCTATCTGGATGTGTTCACCGCCCTTATGTGTACGCAGCTTCAAATCCGCTATGAAAAGCTGTCGGAGCAGGAACGCACGGTTTTGAAGAATGTTATGAAGAAAACTCCGGCATATAAGGATTCCCCATTGAGCAGGATGAAACGGAGATAAGGAAATGCCGTTGCGGGAAATTTAGCGGTTCCTGCAACGGCAGCTTCTTATTCACTGGTATAGTTGATGTCAATCCTGTAGTCGCTGTTCTTATATTCAATATCCAGGCGGTAATCGCCTATCTGTAGTGTCGTACCATCGTCTATCGGATAGAATGTCCTTTTTTCTGTATCGAAAATGAAAAATTCTTCTATCAACTGGTGTTCCACCGTGTTCAGTATTTCCCGGATACAATCGTCACAAAACAGTGCCTTCATCCTGTAGACGCTGACAATGCCACGTCCACGGTCTATCCCCGCATATCCTGTCTTTTGGTCGGGGCTTTTGGTGATGTGGACACTGGTCTGGCTGACTTCATCATAGCCAAAATTCATGATAGTTCCCCCTCGGCTGCTGTTGTCCGGGCTTTCTCCTATATCGTACAAATCTAAGGAATAGAACTGTCCCGTATTGGCGCAGACAAGGAGTGCCTGCGCCGGGTAGCTTTCCATGCAGGTGTGGCAGGTTTCGGCGGTATTGGGGATATACTGGATAAAATTCTCTATGTCCTCGCCGTATTCACTGAATACCAAATCATGCCGGATAGTCTGGGCGATGTCGTCATATTCGTCCTTTGTGGCGGAGGCCATGTAAGTTGCAATCATGCTCATGGCTTCCTCCACGTCCCTTCCGTTCTGGCGGCTTATACGGATATTGTTGATTCCTGTCACTATCAGGAAAAGTAATACCATTCCCATACAAGACATGAAATTCCAGTACAGGAGCCACCGCTTGTCTGATGAGCTTAGGCGTTCTTCTATATCGTCGTTCATGTCCACTTCCCAGAAATACCACCAGATTTCTTTCACTTTTTGCCATAAACCTTTCACTTTCCATTCCTCCGCTATAAACATATATACATTTTTAGTTGATTGACCACTCTTATACTATAAAGTGGTGTCACTTGCCTGTCAAGTGACCGTATATTATTTGCCGATATTCGATTACCATTTATACATACCCGAAACGGAGGGCAGGGATATGGCAACCAACAAGAAAGTATTTACTTTACGTCTGTCAGACGAAGTATTTGATAAAATTGGCATTTTGGCAACAAGTGAACATCGCTCATTGACCAATTACATTGAGTATGTGTTAATCCAGCACTTGGAAAAGGTGGAGAAGGAACGTGGCATAATCATAACAGACCAATCTAAAGATTGATTATGATGTTTCCTGTCTTTTAGACATAAAGTGCTATCACTTAACTGTCTTATGAATGTATATATTTTTCCTGATTTGGGCTACCATAAATTCATACCCGGAATGGAGGGGAGAAATATGGCAACCAACAAGCGTGTATTTACCTTGCGTCTATCAGACGAAGTATTTGATAAAATTGGATTCCTGGCAACCAAAGAACACCGCTCAATGACGAATTACATTGAATATGTGCTGATGCAGCATTTGGAACAGATTGAAGAAGAACATGGGGAGATTGAAACCGGGCAGACTGAATAAAGATGGTGCTTTAACTTAAAATGACCAGCCATTTATATTCTGGCTGGCCATTTTATACCCTGATTACATGGTATAGATAAGTTCGCTGTTTATGATTTCCTCCGCCCGGTTGCGGATATTGTTTATCCGGCCTACCCATTCAAGCTGGTTTTGGGCTTTCAGTTCCTCGGTCACTCCCTCGGCGGCTTTCATCTGCTTGATGATTAAGTCCAGCCGTTCCTCCGCCTGCTCGTTCAGGTCAGCAAGGTACGTCCATAATTTCCCGGTCAGGATAAGGGAGCTGTACCGTGCCGGGTGTTCCTGTTTGAGATATTCCCGGTGCAACCGCCCATAGTGTCCAATGGGGCGGTTCTCCTCCGGCAGCTTCAAGTCCGGGATGTAGTAGTCGCCTACCAGAATATAATCAATGCCGTTCTCTGTGATTCTTTCTTTCAGTTTTTCCATTATCGTTCCCTCCTGTGGTGGAAGGCTCGTCACTGGCCAGCTCAATCACGTCCATAATGCTACAATCCAGCGTTTCACAAATGCGGGCAAGTGTGTCCATGCTGATATGTTTCCCTTCTTTGCCCATATTGGCTATCATATTTGTGGTCAGTCCAGCGGCAAGCCTTAAATCCTCTTTCCTCATGTTGCGCTCTATCAGTGTGTGCCAGAGCGGTTTGTAGCTGATGTGCATTTTTCTCCCTGCCTTTCTGCCCCGGATGGGCGTTTGTACCCATTATATCAGGATTCTTGCTAACTCACAAATATTTCTTGACGGTATCGCCGGTTCCGTCTGGATTGTGCTTTTCCTTTCCTCTTTTGATTACCTCTAATTAGCCATGACCTGTTTCATGCCCTGCGATTTTGCGCCAGGGTTATCATTGCCGTAGCCTTCCAGCAGGTTGATAACTCCCCAGATGCCGAGGCCAGCGCCCAGAGCGATAACGAGGGTCTGAAGAACGGTGATTGCCTGTTGAAAAAATGCCATATAGTTTTTTAGCCGGAATCTTCTTAAAAGATAGGTTTCTCATGTTTCATAGGCATACAAAAGCCGGAACAATCTGCCACCTTTTTGTGGTGGCGCGATTCCGGCTATCCTCCTTTTTCATTATTTTATTTGCGATTGTCCGCTTTGTACGCCAATGGCCCCATAAGGGGCAAGTGCGGCGAATAGACTAAAATCACTCCTTTCACAGCGGAACAGTATTACTCACCCTCTGTGTCTACTTCATACACATCGCAGATCTCATTGGGCTTGAGTTTGAGTTTTGCAGATAAAAACGCTTCAATGTCAAAGGCGTTCTTGTCATCCGCATCGGCGGTGTACTTAAAATTGGGGTGTTTGGTAATGTCGTATTTATCCGAGAGGAAAGGACGCACACCGCGCAGCTGGAGGATGCACTTGCCGCCATCCATAACAGCCAGTTCGTCCTGGCTCATCAGCTCTTTCCCCAATTTCTGATAGTTGAGGGAGTGGGAGGTTTCCCGCCCACGGCTCTCCCCGGTGTTGTAGGTGTCAATGGTCTCCTTGCCCAGCACGGCGGCCAACTCTTTGAGCGTGGTCGGCTCCTTGCCGCCCAGGAAGATGGAAGTATCCATGTTGCCGATAATGGTATCAGCGTTGTCTTTGTAAATGGCCTTGAGCTGGCTCTGCGCCTGCAACACCAGACAGGCGGAGATCTCACGGCTTCGGATGGTGGCAACCAACTTTTCCAGCTTGGGAATCTGCCCAATGTTGGCGCACTCGTCAATGAGGCAGCGCACATGGACAGGAAGCCTGCCGCCATACACATCATCAGCCTTTTCACAGAGCAGATTAAAAAGCTGGGTATAGCACATTGAGATCAAGAAATTAAAGCTATCGTCCGTGTCACTCATAATCAGGAACAAGGCTGTTTTCTGGTCTCCCAGGGTATCCAGTTCCAGTTCATCGTAGGCTGTGACCTCCCGCAGCTCGGCAATGTCGAACACGGCAAGCCGCGCCCCGCAGGAAATAAGGATGGACTTGGCAGTTTTCCCGGCAGCCAGCTTATATTTCTTATACTGGCGTACCGCAAAGTGATTGGGCTTCTCCGCTTCCAGCGCATCGAACATTAAATCCACGGGATTTTTGAACTCCTCATCGTCCTCCCGGACCTCCATAGCGTTGATGAACTCAATAAGGGTGGAGAAATTCTGTTCCTCTACCGGAGCTTCATAATGGATATACCCGATAAGGGCGCAGTACAGAAGCGTTTCTGCTTTCACCCAAAAATCGTCCCCGGCTTTGCCCTCACCCTTGGTGTTGGCGATCAGGGTTGTCACCAGCTTCAGGATGTCCTTTTCGCTGTGAATATAAGCGAATGGGTTATAGTGCATGGATTTCTTAAAATTGATGGTGTTCAGCACCTTAATACGGTATGGCTCATAAATGACCTTGCCGTTTTTATCTTTCACCGGCTTTCCGTCCTTGCCCAGCTTCGGAGCGCCCCGCTGGAGCATCTTCCCGCACTCGACCAAAATTGTGCCTTTCGGGTCTGTGACAACATAGCTGCTGTGCATCTGCATCAGGTTCGGCTTGAGCCAGAAACGGGTCTTACCAGAACCGGAGCCACCAATCACCAGCACATTTTTGTTGCGGGCTGTCTTGGGGTCTTTGGGGCGGCTGCTCATAGTCAGGCTCTCGGTCTTTGTCAGAATCACATTGTTCTGGAACACCGGGTCGATGTAGGGGGCAATATCTTCATGGGTTCCCCATCGGGCGGAGCCGTACTCCAGCCCATGCCGGTATTTTTTGGCGTTCTTGCTTTTGAGGTATACCGCCAGCCGCAGCCCGCCGCCACAGCACAGGCCCACCAGCAAATCCAGCGGGTGCAGGCTGGGCCAGAAACTTTGCAGCGCCCCAGGGAGAACCGAAATCAGAGAAAGGAATTTCTCTGAAGCGTTTGCGCCCTGTGCCAGCCGCCACGCTTCCCCAAAGTTGGTGGCAAACAGCCCCATCAGGATATAGGGCAGGTTCAGCAAAACGAGCTTTTTGATGTCCAAAGGCTTTTTCATCGTTCCAGCTCCTTTCGCTTTGTGCGGTCCACCACAGCGTTTTTGACCATTTCTTTGAACTGGCTGAGTTTTGCCAGCACAGACGGGCGTTCTGTTTTCTCGGTCTTTTTGACCTTTTTGCTGGTGTACTCAGTAAATGCGGCAGTCAGCGCATCCGTATCACGGCCCTTGAAAAAGATCAGATACTTGGGAGGGGAACAGCTGCGGTCCTTTTTTACCGCATAGTCCACACCATATTTCCGGGCGATCTTCTCAAACTCCTTGATGGAGGGGTCTTTGATCTCGATGTTGGATACGCCCTGGTTCTGTCCGATCAGCTCCTTGACGGTCTGTTTGCCGTGCGGTATCACGGGAGCATCCCGGCTTCTTTGCTTTTGCAGCTTTTTTTCCTTGCAGTGGGCCATGTACTTAGCAACAGCGGCCTTAAACAGCCTGCCGGTGAACTTAGACCCACTGACAACCAGCGTTAATGTCCTGTTTTCCACTTCTTCCTGCATAGGTCATCGCCTCCTTTCTGAACTTTTTGCAGGGATGGGGCCTATTGTGCTAAGGCGGGACCACCAACCGCCGGAGGAGATATTTCATCATCCTGATTCCCCCTATCGAATCTGTTCTTTGTGGTCATAAAGCAAATCTCCATTTCTGACTTTCGCATGGCTCACAATCTTGATATGCCCCTGTTCCTGACGCTCCAAGGATTTTTTATATCCCTCCTCGGTCAGAAAGACACGGCTGCGTTCTCCTTTCCAACCAATGGGAGAATCAGCGGTCAGGGTATCAAAGATAATCATGTGCCGGGTGTCCTCTGCGAACCGTTCCAAGTCCATATAACCATGCCCGGAATACTCCTGCGCTCCGGCCTTAATTCTCATTTCCTCCATCAACTGGCCGATTGTCTTTTTCTCAGGCATGGTGTGTGCCTCCTTTCTCCCGGCAGTTCCGGGCAAACAAAAACGGCCAGCTTTCAAAAGCCTCCGTACATATCGTGGTTGACCTGTGAGGTGTAGTGGTTGCTCATGGTGGTGGGTGCGTTAAACAGTACCGTCAGGAGGTATTGTTTCATGTTCCGCACCTCAGTGGTGTTCTTCTGCAAGCAGTCCATGACAAATTCGATATGGGAGCTGTCCAGCTTCAAGAAACGGGAACGCACTACCTCATGGGGGAAGTCCGCCCCCGCAATCCGCGTAGTCTTGCGCTTGGCACAGACCGTTTCCACTATCAGCTCCACAACCTCGTCCAGATCATCCTGGTAGAGGGGGTAATTCTGCCGCAGACAGTCATACTCGATGTTCTCCAAAATCAATTCCCGATAATTTTCCATCTCTGTGACTGACATCGCATCCCTTCCCTTCCGTTCCGGCGGTCTTGCCGCCGTTGATTCCCGGAAGGGAATGGAATCGGTACTTGATCCATGAGTAATTGATTTTTCAGTATTTGATTTCTCTATATTTAATTCTGCGGGCTTTTCCATATCCGGTTTTACCATATCCGGGTTTTCCGTATCTGGTGAAACCGTATCCGGCTGGGGCTTTTCATAGATCACATACTCGGTATCACTGATCCGCCCGTTTTTTCCACGCAGCTGGTGGCGGACAATATATCCAGCCCGTTCCAGTTCCCGAAGCGCAGCACCGATTGCGTCCACGCCCTCTTTACAGATTTTTGCAAGGCCACGGGTGGTATAATTCCAGTCCTCTGGTAAAGAAAGCATCATGGAAAGCAGCCCTTTTGCTTTTAATGACAAATTTGTATCTCGTAAGTGATGATTACTCATCACGGTATAATCACGGGTCCGTTCAATGCGAAAAACGGCCATTGACCTCACTCCTTCCAGACTTCTCAGGGTATGAAAAAAGCCACAATCTCTCGCAAAAGACTGTGGCGCTCAAAATCTCATATATCTTCTGGCAAAAAGCCAGAACGGGGGCTTTCGATAGCATGGCTTTGAAAGCGATTCCTCGTCCTTGAAAAACGGAAGGTCCTGGCAGATGCGGTCGATCTCCATAGATTCCATATCATGTTGGGAACGGTAATTCTCCTGAATCGCCTCCCGGATTTCTTTTACAGTACACATATTCAGTCCTTTCCTTTCGCTTTGCAGGTTTATGAGTGGCGGCGTTTCTCCGGTTTGAAGTCGAGAATATGCCCCTCAATGACACGGGCATATCGTTTGATTTTGATTTCCCGGCGTTTCTGGCTGAGAAGTGCAGTCTGATATTCCTCCTCTGCAAGAAACAAACGCATTTCATCGCCGGGGATTCCATAACTGGCGCAGGGATGCAGGACTTTGAACTCAATCATCCAATGAGTTCTGTCCTGAAACCGCTCCACGGCGAGAATGTTATGTCCTTTCAGCTCTCTGGCTGAATGATCCCTCATAGGCTACTCCTTTCATCGCTCCTGATCCCTCTGACGCTTCTTCTGCCACTGCTCCAGCAGCTTGATAATGGTTTCCTGCATCCGGGCCGGGGTGTAACTCTTGGGAAAATACTTCCGCAGGGTGTCAGATGTAAAAGTCACCTTATCCAGATCGCTTTTCTTTTCCTCACCCATAATGGCCCGCATCACATCAATGGATAAATGCCCCTCCTGGCTGAATTTCTTGAGCCGCTGGGCTTGGGATAGGGAGGGGGTAGCCTGTTCGCTGTCCATCGCATCCAAAAGCTGCGTCTGTTCCTCTTTTTTGAGAAAGGACAATTCATAGGCCGGGTTCAGGGCGATTTTCTTTTCATCCACCATGTTCATCAGTTCAGGAATCAACTCTGTCAGGCGAATATAACGGAAAACCTGATTTTTACTCTGCCCGACCTGTTCTGCCAGAACCTCGCTGGACTTCTTTCCGAAATCGTTCCCAACTTGGGAACAATTTTTTTTGGACGGTCTGCCCGCTTGCCGTTTCATAGCGTCCAATTTCATTTTATAGGCAAAGGCCCTTTCGCTGGGGAGCAGGCTTTCCCGTTGCAGGTTGCTGTCCACCATGATAATTGTAGCGGCATCATCATCCAAATCCCGGACAATCACCGGCATGGTTTCTTTTTCTGCCAGTTCACTGGCTCTGTGCCGCCTGTGTCCGGCTACCAGCTCATACCCTCCATCGGGGTCCGGGCGGGCAATCGCAGGAACCAGCACACCATACTGCTTGATACTGTCAGCGGTTTCCATCATGGCTTCGTCATCCTTGACCTTGAATGGGTGTCCTTTGAACGGATGCAGTTCGGATAAAGGAATCTCCACTACTTTTTCCCGCTGGGCATCAGCACGGCTTTCCTCGGTGGAAAACAGATCATCTACCGATGCCAGTTCTACTTTTTTCGCGCTGCTTTTCAAGTTTCAACACCTCCTTCGTCAGATTCTTGTAGCCCTCGGCCACCTTGCCGCCAGGGTCATGGGCAAAAATGCTTTTTCCCTCTGCGCTGATTTCCTTGGCCCGGACGGAATGGGGAATCTCTGTTCCAAACACCTTGATTTTGCTGCCGTAGGTCTCCCGCAAGAGTGCGGAAATCTCCTTGGCGAAATTGGTACGGCTGTCCACCATCGTCAGCAGAATACCGTCAATCTGGAGCTTGGGATTGATCTGCCGCTTGACCTTGCTGACGGTCGAGAGCAGCTGTTCCAACCCTTTTGCGGGCAGATACTCCGCTTGTACGGGAATTATGACCCTGTTTGCGGCAGCCAGAGCATTGACCGTAAGCATACCCAGGGAGGGCTGGCAGTCGATCAGGATATGGGAGTATTGCCCCTTCAGCGTGTCCAGGTATTGCCGCAGGATAGTCTCACGGCTCATGGCGTTCACCAAAGACACCTCCATACCGGAGAGCTGGATGTCGGCGGGCATCAGATCCACGCCCTCCGAGTGGTGCAGGATACCCTCGCCGGGGCGTATGGGTTCATCCATCAGGATACGGCCCATTGCGTCAGACAGCGTAAATGGCAGCTTATCCGGTTGGGGATTGCCCAGGCTGATGGAAAGACTGCCTTGCGGGTCCCCGTCAATCAGTAGCACTTTCTTTCCCTCCTGTGCCAGCCCGATCCCAAGGTTCGCACAGGTTGTGGTTTTGCCAACACCGCCTTTCTGGTTGGCGATGGCGATGATCTGTGTGTTCATTTACTTCACCTCATTTCTGATTTGTTGATGCTTCTTCTGGAAATAGAAAAAGCCGCCACTTCAAAATAAAAAAGTGACGGCTTTTTCTAATGCCCGAATTTTTTTGTCCTGAATCGAGTAGGAGGCGGTGATTAACCGCCGTCCTCTCACAGCACCGTACGTACGG
>ENA-OPSG01001368-OPSG01001368.1-human-gut-metagenome-genome-assembly--contig:-NODE-1368-length-11579-cov-14.075148_pt1 | contig 11579 bp, 8 predicted proteins | sample MGYA00241454_ERZ501900 | MGnify/ENA primary metagenome ERZ501900 (study PRJEB25962, sample SAMEA2042225) | human gut metagenome | biome: human gut; feature: human-associated habitat; material: faeces... | reverse complement strand
AAAACGAACATCCTGACGAAGAAGTGGATCAGGAAAAGTTCCGCTACCCCGGTCCCAACCCGTTCACCAAAGAGCAGGCTATCCTGATGATGGCCGATTCGGTGGAAGCCGCTTCACGCAGTCTGCCCGAATATACGGAAGAGAGCATCAGCAACCTGGTAGACAAGATTATCGATTCGCAAGTGGCAGAAGGCTATTTCAAGGAATGCCCCATCACCTTCAAGGATATTGCCACCGTGAAGAACGTATTCAAGGAGAAGCTGAAGACTATATACCATACCCGCATCAGTTATCCCGAACTTAAAAAATAAGAACTATGGAAGTGACCAGTAAAGAACAGAAAAGAGCCGAACAACTGCTGCAAAGCCAGCACATCGGACTGCACCAAATCAAGAGTTTCAGTTTCATGAAGCGTTACCACCAGGTTCCCCGCAAAAGCAACTTGGCTGCGAAAGACAAATATGGTCCGGGCATACTGACTTTACATCTAAAGGAAGGAAAAGAAAAAGTAATCTATCTGCCTCCTTTCCGTCACCCTTCCTCGGTCATCCGCTACCTGGTCTCCCAAGAAATCCCCTTCGACAACTACGCACCGAGGGAACGGACAGTCGCAGAGGTTCCCACAGAAACATACCAGCGTCCGTCACTCTATATGTTCTGGTTCTTTGTCTTATTCCTGATATTCCTTATATTGGGATATTATTCCATCAGTGGCAGGGGCTTCATCCCGGCTATCATTTCGTTTGCATTAAGTCTTTTTTTCATCAGCATGCTGATGACCCGCTTCTGCTACCTGACGTTGGACAATAACGGCCTCATCATACACAGCGTAGGCAGGACTATCCGCTATCCGTACCAGAACCTAAGAAAAGTAAACTTCGACTTTGCCCGCGAACAGAATTTCACGCACGTCATGGAATTGCTGGACAACGATTACCGCTACCGTCTGTTCTATATCGGAAGGGTTTCGAGGAAGAAACTGAATGAGATTGCCGAACGCCTGCAACAAGCCGGAGTGGATGCCACTTGCAGCCTGAATGATAACAAGCGGTTCTTCCAGGATACGTATATCAGCCACTAAACAGACGTTAGCCAACAAATAAGCTGTCGGATACGGCATCATTCCCGTTTCGCAGATTTCAGAATGATGCCTTTGCACTTGCTCTCAATTTATTTATAATTGCAGGATAAACCTTTTTATAAATAATTTGGAAATGAGCAGAAATGAAATTACCTTACAAGAGATGTTCTCCTCAGTCATCGGGGAACTCCGGGAAGGCGGCAGGTGGGGGACGGCACACATCTACCAGTCAGCGGTGAATGCATTCTCGGCATTCACCAAATGGCAACCGATGCCCATGCGCAAGCTGAGCCCGACCGTACTGAAGAGATTCGAAAACTTCCTCAGGCAGAGGAACTGCAGTTGGAACACCGTATCCACCTACATCAAGACGGTACGCTCGGTGTATCATCGGGCGGTGGACAGAAAGTACATACGGTATGTACCCAGACTGTTCGAGCATGTGTATACCGGCACACGGGCGGACAGGAAGAAGGCGCTCGAAGCATCAGACATCAGCAGCCTGGTAAGGGAGACGGAAAGGAGCCTGCAAGGAGGGACGCTCCCAAACACACAGCAGAGAACAAGGATTTTCTTCGTACTCATCTGTTCCTGGATATAAACCTTCTTCCAGGACTGCTCCATCAGGTGATATCTGGAATACAGCTTCCGAAGCTGCCTGTTCATCTGCAGCTTCTTTCGGATCTGCTGTCTGGCTTCGGATTCTTCTTTCTCCCCATTCAGCAGAAAACATGCATCTACCTCTTTCTGTTCCAACTTCAATGACACGCTTCCTCCCATGGGAAACATGGAAATATCTTCACTCAGCTGACTGTTCAGGAAAGCATAGCTTTCTCCAGTTTCCTCTACCTGATAAGTCATCATATAATAGGGAATGTAATAACAGTCTCCTTCATAGAGAGTCGTATGCCCGTATTTCATCACTGCCCCAAAAGTTTTCAGAAAATTTGCCAGAATTTCCATCGGAGCAATTCCATTGGTCTGAATCAGACATTCCATGTTCATAAGAATCCGCCTTTCTCTAAATAAATGCCAAGATCACACACTGAACCACAAAGAATATGAGCAATGCATATCCGATCTTATCAATTTTACCCGGAACTACATAATAGCCATCCTCATCTTTCTCTGCAATCTTGCCTGCAACTGCCAGCTTCACTACATTGCTGATTGTCAGATCACTGCCTGTGGCAGTTTCATAGCAGAAATCTTCGTTGATTTCCCGATCTTTTTCTTTGTTTGTCAACACACTGACCACATATCCAACTGCAAAAGCCACAAGGAACCCGAAAAAGCTCCACCACAGAGAACCGATGGAAGTACATTTCCACATATACAGATCAACTGCCAGGCCGGTAATAATAGCTGCAATACAGCCTTTTTCATTACCTTTTTTACAAAAAACAGCCAGGGCAAATGCACTGAGCATACATGGATAGAACATCGGTCCGATTACATTGATCAGATCCAGAACCGTACCAAGTCCGCCGAGAAACAATGCAAACACCGTAGCGAATACGCCCCAGAACAGGGTCATAAGCTTTGATACCTTTAAACACTGATCATCACTGGCTTCCGGCTTACATTTTTTATAGAAATCGTTTACAGTTACCGTTGCCAGAGCATTCAAAGCAGAATCCACACTGGACATACCTGCAGCAAACACACCGGCGGTTACCAGACCTCCCATTCCAACCGGAAGATACTGGGTAATGAAAGTCAGCATGACATAATCAGAATTTTCAAATGCCTGACCGCCAAATGCAGTAAACAGACAGATACCTGAGATCAGGAACAGCAGCGTCTGAATCGGTACTACAAAACCGGCCAGCGACAAAGAAAGTTTTGTTTCCCTCAGAGATTTTGCGGTCAGAACTCTCTGCACCTGACTCTGATCGGTTCCCAGATACGTCAGATACAGGAAACCAGAACCCAGAAGACCGCCCCAGAACGAATATGGATTACTGATACCAGGCGTAAAGTCCAGTCCAACGATCATATTATTGGAAACTGCATATGAAATAATGCTTCCAAGGCCACCATCCACGGTAAATATCGGAATCAGTATTGCCAGTATCACACCCAGCCAGATCACAAACATCTGTGCTACATCGGTCCAGATAACTGCTGCAATTCCGCCAAACACGGTATAAACAATAGAGAACACACCCATAATCAAAATTGCCGCCTTAGGATCTGTACCTGTGATCAGGGACAGGGCAAGTGCCGGCGCATACAGAACAACTGCCGTCTGCAGACCGCGGGACAGCAGGAAAATGAATGCCATCAAACCGCGGGATTTTGCTCCGAATCACGTCTTAACTGTGTTGCTCTGATCCGGAATCCATCTGCTCCATAAGCCTCAATACACAAAAGCTCTTTGTCAAACCGACGAAAAAGTTTTTTTCCCTCCTGATAAAGCAATTGACCATTACCTCTCCTTCTTCTTTTATTAACACGTGTTAACTATAAAATATCAACTTTTTATCAATCTGTCAATTGCTTATAAATTTTTCACAACATCTGTGTTATAATAAATTGAAATTACGAGAAATTTAGAGGAAGAACTACCATGAAAAAAACACATTCCAGACTGACTCTAGAAGATATCGCAAAAGAGATCCACATATCAAGAACTACAATTTACAAGGTTCTGAATCAGAAAGGAACCGTCAGTGAACAAACCAGACAGACTGTTCTGGATGCACTGAAGCGTTATGATTATGTACCGAATAACAATGCAAGAAATCTTGCATTGAATAAAAACTACATTATAGGTTTTATTGACTTTGAATCTCCGGATGCTGCCTATTTTGCCCCCGTGATCGAGCAGGGGATCCGGCAGGCCATTCAGGAATACGGAGATCACGGACTGGAAGTCCATCATTATACAGCTCCAATCCATCAGCCCAAACAGCAGCTTCTGGATCTGAAAAAAGCATTTCAATCCGGCATCCGGCATTTTGTCATTTCTGCAGCAGATCCTGCACAGATGCATACTGCTCTGATAAAACTGGCAGAGGCAGGTTGCACCGTGATTCTGCTCAGCAAAGATGTTCCTGATATTCCCTTTTATCCATTCATCGGTGTCGACGCCTATAAGGCTGGCCAGTTAGCTGCTGAAGTTCTGGGAAAGATGCAGCCTGTAAATGGAAGTGTCCAGATCCTTGTTGCAGAAGAATCCAGTTCCAATATGACGGTTACTCAGAATAACCTATGTGGATTTCTGGATCAGATGAATCATTTTTTCCCATCTGTCCGGATTCTTCCGATCGTCAGACATCTGAAAGATTCCTGCATGGTCGATGAACATTTGACGCGGATTCTCATAGAAGAGCAGCCTACTGCCATTTATGATCTTACCTACCGTCTGGACACGATTTCCCGTGTCCTTCATCGTGAAAACCGAACCGATATAACATTGGTGGGCATGGATCTTTTCCCGGCAATTGTACCCTATTTGAAAGACCGCACGATCAATGCCGTCATCTTTCAGGACCTGCAGGCGCAATCTTATCTGGCCTGCAGTCTGCTGTTTGAATATATGTGCTATGGTAAACCAATCTCTCAGAAAAAATATTACTCCAAACTGGAGATTGTCATGTCCGGTAATTTGGAATACTTTCTGAATTTTGAAGAATCGGCTCTTTAGCTTCATAAATGCTGACCGGTACAGTCTGAAGATCCGCCATTACAAGAAGTACATAATACTCATCGCTTTTCCATACCAGAACCAGAACAAGAGAGATCATGGCTGTGGTCAGGCTGGAGAGGAATGGGTATTTTCCAAATCCCAGTTTTGTTATGATCATATTAAAGGAACCAGTATACGGCTCCATCAGCCACAGAAAAACAACTCCCTTTTCGGAAAAGTGTGTCCAGTGCTATTAGACCATTTTTCAATGTATTATAGTAGTAGTCGGTGCATAATAATTCTATCACTAAAGAATGGATGGGTTATTATGCGAAGGAAAACAATTGATACTATCCCGGTTTTATCTGATGCCATGAAAAACATATTATCTGCTTTTTCAAAAAGCCGCTCCCTTCCGTCAGGACTGGTCAAAAGAGCCAGCATTGTCCTGCTTGCGTCACAGGGGGAACTCAACCAGAATATTGCACCACAGGTCGGGCTTCATTATAATAATGTTGCCACCTGGCGCAGTCGGTTCCTCGCGGCGCTCCCAGCCTTGCGGAAGATTGAAATGGACGACCCGGAAAAGCTTGAAGATGAGTATGCCAAAAATCCGGAAAGAATCTTATAGCCAAGAGATTCCCTCCGGATTTTTGTGTAGATAAAGCGAGGGCATCGCTCAATCAACTAATTTGATGATTTCCCGCTGCGGAAACTGCCACCTCCCGGACTGCGTCCCCGACTCTTACGGACGCGGCTCCCCACGCGCGTCCGCGTTACATCTACACCTCAAAATACCTCACACCCGACTCAAATATCTTCATATCCTGCTCCCCATAAATATTCATGGCTACCGCCTCGCCCCGGCGCTCGGAATGGGCCATCTTGCCCAGAATCCGTCCGTCCGGGCTGGTGATGCCCTCTATGGCCATATAGGATCCATTGGGATTCCAGTACTCATCCATGGTGCATCTGCCCTGGTCATCCACATACTGGGTTGCCACCTGTCCGTTGGCAAAAAGTCTGTGCAGCCATGATTCATTGGCCACAAAACGACCCTCGCCGTGGGATGCAGGATTGCAGTATACACTGCCCAGTCCGGCGCCGGCCAGCCATGGGGATTTATCCGATACCACCTTGGTATATACCATCTTGGAGACATGGCGGCCAATGGTGTTCATGGCAAGGGTGGGGGATTCCGGCCCCTGCTCCTTGATTTCACCCTCCGGCAGAAGGCCCAGCTTAATCAGGGCCTGGAAGCCGTTGCAGATGCCCAGCATCAGTCCGTCTCTCTCTCCTAAGAGCTTCTCGATCTCCTCCTTCATCACCGCATTGCGGAACACAGTGGCAAAGAACTTGGCAGAGCCCTCCGGCTCATCGCCTGCTGAGAAACCGCCCGGGAACATAACGATCTGGGCCTTTGCAATCTCCTTTTTGTATTCCTCCACGGACTGGCGGATATCCTCGGCGCTCATGTTGCGCAGCACCCTGGTAACCACTTTGGCGCCTGCCCGCTCAAAGGCCCTGGCGCTGTCATACTCGCAGTTGGTTCCCGGGAATACCGGAATAAATACGGTCGGCTGCCCGATTTTATGGTCGCACACATACACCGCGCCGCTGTGATACAGATTTTCTTCCAGCGCAGCCTCTTCCCCCTTTGCCTCCCTGCCGGCGGCAGTTGGGAACACATCCTCCAGAGGAGTCATCCACGCGTCTAATGCCTCATCCATGGTAATGGACACATTGCCGTACTCAAATGCACCCCTGTCAGTCACTTCACCGATAACGGTATAGGATATGGACAGCTGTCCCACCATGACCTCCGGCACCTCGCATACGATATCGCCCCATGCAGCAGCAAAGAAATCCCTTGGATCCACATTGTGTTCAATCTTCACACCCAGCTTGTTGCCGAATGCCATCTTGCTCACTGCCTCCGCAAGGCCATTGCCCTCCACGGCATAGGCGGATATAATGCGCCCTGCCTTTATGTCCTCAAATATCTTTCCATACCCGTCCATAACCTGGCTGTAGTCCGGCAGGTCATACTGGTTCTTCGCAATCCGGAACAAGGCAATCTTGCTGCCCGGACGCTTGAACTCAGGGGTAATCACATTCTTATAACTGTTCACATCCACGGCAAAGGAAACCAGGGTGGGCGGAACATTGATTTCACCGTTCTCCGTGTCAAAGGTTCCGGACATGCTGTCCTTTCCGCCGATGGAGGGCAGGCCAAAGCCCAGCTGCGCACTGTAGGCGCCCAGAAGGGCGGAGAAGGGCTGGCTCCACCTGGATGGATTTTCGTTCATCCTGCGGAAATACTCCTGGAAGGTGAAGCGAATCCCGCTGTAATCGCCGCCGGCCGCCACAATCTTTGCAACGGAGGAAACCACTGCATACACCGCGCCGTGGTACGGGCTCCAGCTGGAAAGCCTGGGATCAAAGCCGTAGCTCATCATGGTAACGGTATCGGTATGGCCTTTCAGCACGGGAAGCTTTGCCACCATGGCCTGGGTCTCGGTCAGCTGGTATCTGCCGCCGTAAGGCATGAACACGGAACCTGCACCGATGGATCCGTCAAAACGCTCCACCAGCCCCTTCTGTGAGCACACGTTCAGGTCGGAAAGCATGCCCAGCCATTTTCCCCTGACGTCAGCCACATCAGCCTTATCAAAGAGGTTTCCCGCCCGGTTAGGAACCTCCAGGGTCACGTCCGCCTCCTGATGCGCCCCGTTGGTGTCCAGGAAGGCCCTGCTCAGGTCCACAATGGTCTTGCCGCGCCAGTCCATCTTAAGCCTGGGCTCCTCTGTGACCACTGCCACGGTCACTGCCTCCAGGTTTTCCTCTGCGGCATATGCAAGGAACTGGTCCACATCCTTTGGATCCACCACCACTGCCATACGCTCCTGGGACTCGGAAATGGCAATCTCCGTGCCGTCCAGGCCCGCATATTTCTTGGGAACCTTGTCCAAATCAATCTTAAGGCCCGCGGCCAGCTCTCCGATGGCTACCGATACGCCGCCTGCGCCGAAATCATTGCACTTCTTGATGATTCTGCTGACCTCAGGCCTGCGGATCATTCTCTGAATCTTGCGCTCTGTGGGCGCGTTTCCCTTCTGCACCTCGGCTCCGCACACCTCAATGGAGGAAGTGGTATGAACCTTGGATGAACCGGTGGCTCCGCCGATTCCGTCCCGGCCCGTACGCCCGCCCAAAAGGATGATGATATCTCCCGGATCAGAGGTCTCGCGGATAACATCCTTCCTGGGAGCAGCGCCCATGACAGCACCGATTTCCATTCTCTTTGCAACATAACCGGGATGATAGATTTCCTTCACATAGCCGGTTGCCAGACCGATCTGGTTGCCGTAGGAGGAGTATCCCTGTGCCGCGCTGTTTACTATCTTTCTCTGGGGCAGCTTGCCCTTAAGCGTCTCCCCAAGGGGCCTGGTGGGGTCAGCCGCGCCGGTGACGCGCATGGCCTGGTACACATAGGTACGCCCTGACAGCGGGTCGCGGATGGCTCCGCCCAGACAGGTGGCGGCGCCGCCGAAAGGCTCAATCTCTGTGGGATGGTTGTGGGTCTCATTCTTGAAATTCACCAGCCACTCTTCTGTCACCCCGTCAATCTCTACAGGCACCACGATGCTGCAGGCGTTGATTTCATCGGAAACTTCCATATCCGCCAGCTTACCCTCGCTTCTCAGCTTCTTCATAGCCATAAGAGCCAGGTCCATGAGGCACACGTACTTATCGTCCCTTCCCTTATAAATCACTTCCCGGTCAGCCAGATACTGCTTATAGGTCTCCTCCATGGGCTCCCTGTAATCGCCGTCCGTGAAGTTTACATTCTTAAGCTCTGTGGAAAAGGTGGTATGGCGGCAGTGGTCTGACCAATAGGTATCCAGCACACGGATTTCCGTCACAGACGGATCCCTGCGCTCTTCCTTCTTATAATAGTTCTGTATGTGGAGGAAATCCTTAAAGGTCATGGCCAGGTTCAGGGTGCCGTAAAGAGCCTTTAACTCCTCCTCTGAAGAATCCACGAATCCGTCAAAATACAGTATGTCCGCCGGAGCCTCGAATTCCGTCACCAGTGTCTCCGGCTTCTCCTCGTCCGCCTGACGGCTGTCCACCGGATTGATGCAGAAGCTCTTGATCGCCTCCTCCTGTTCTGCTGTCAGGGGCGCGGTGACCACATAGGTGGTGGCGGACCGGATAACCGGCTCCTCATCCTCCTTAAGAAGCTTCACGCACTGCTCTGCCGAATCCGCCCTCTGGTCAAACTGTCCCGGCAGGTATTCCACGGAAAATACCAGGTCTCCCGGATTCCTGGTAAATTCTTCCTCGTAAACCAGGTCCACCGGCGGCTCTGAGAAAATAGTCACCAGCGCCTTCCGATAGGTTTCCTCTGACAGGTTCTCAATATCATAGCGGATTAAAACCCGCACATTCTTCACATTGCTGATGCCCAGATAATGTTCCAGTTCTTCACGAAGCTCCCCTGCCTTTACTGCATAAGCTGGCTTCTTCTCCACAAATATTCGTCTTACGCTCATTTAGCAACCTCCTGCTCTCATCATGACCTTTTTATTAGAACACAACGCAAAAAGAACCTTTGTCCTTTTATCTGCTCCTATCATAACACAAACATAATAAATTAGTAAAATTAATATATTTAATCATCGTTATATGCAATACTTATAAATATTTCAACAATCCCTTCAAAACTCCTTGTAGCGGAGGCCAGAAAGTTGTGCTATACTAAAAAAGTATGTGATTATAAAAAACCGGGAGATTACAGAAGAAATGAAAATCGGATTTGATAATGAAAAGTATCTAACCATGCAGTCAGAGCACATCAAACAGCGTATTGGGGAATTCGGAGATAAGCTGTATCTGGAATTCGGAGGCAAGCTTTTTGACGACTACCATGCCTCCAGAGTCCTGCCCGGCTTTGCGCCGGACAGCAAGCTTCGTATGCTCCTTCAAATGGCTGACCAGGCCGAAATCCTCATTGCCATCAATGCGGCTGACATCGAAAAGAACAAGGTCCGCCATGACCTGGGCATCACCTACGACGAGGATGTCCTCCGTCTGATTCAGGAATTCAGGGACAAGGGTCTCTATGTGGGAAGCGTTGTCATCACCCAGTACAGCGGCCAGAGCGGCGCCGACCAGTTCAAGGTCAAGCTGGAGCACCGCAATATCAAGGTGTACCGCCATTACTGCATCGAAGGCTATCCCAGCAATGTGCCTCTCATTGTCAGCGACGAAGGCTACGGCAAGAACGATTACATCGAGACGACCCGTCCCCTGGTAATCATCACGGCTCCCGGCCCGGGCAGCGGCAAGATGGCCACCTGTCTCTCCCAGCTCTACCACGAGAACAAGCGCGGCATCAAGGCCGGATACGCCAAATTCGAGACCTTCCCCATCTGGAACCTTCCTTTAAAGCATCCGGTAAACCTGGCCTACGAGGCGGCCACCGCTGATTTAAACGATGTGAATATGATAGACCCCTACCACCTGGAAGCCTACGGCGTAACCACGGTGAACTACAATCGGGATGTAGACATTTTCCCTGTATTAAACGCCATCTTTGAAGGCATATACGGAGAAAGCCCCTACAAGTCTCCCACGGACATGGGTGTAAACATGGCCGGATTCTGCATCATGGACGACGAAGCCTGCTGCGGGGCATCGAAGCAGGAAATCATCCGACGCTACTACCATGCCCTCAACCGTCTGGCAAAAGAAGAAGGGACTTCCGACGAAGTCTACAAAATCAACCTTCTGATGAACAAGGCAAAAATCGACTCCACCATGCGCCCTGTCATCGCTCCCTGTCTGGAGCGGGCCAAGGTATCCGGCGGCCCTGCCGCGGCCATGGAATTAGATGACGGCACCATCGTCACAGGCAAGACCAGCAGCCTGTTAGGAGCCTCTGCCGCTCTCCTGTTAAACGCTATCAAGGTCCTGGGAGACATCCCGCACAATGTACACCTCATTGCGCCGTCGGCCATCGAGCCCATCCAGACCTTAAAGACCAAATACATGGGCAGCAAAAACCCCCGTCTCCACACCGACGAGGTACTTATCGCCCTGAGCATGAGCGCAGCCACCGATGAAACCGCAAAAAAAGCCCTGGCACAGCTTCCTAAACTTCGGGGCTGCCAGGTCCACACCTCCGTCATGTTGTCCGACGTAGATATTAAGGTATTCAGCAAGCTGGGTGTGCAGCTCACCTCTGAGCCGGTATATGAGCATAAGAAGCTTTACCACTAACAACAGGCAGCGGACTCTTCGGAGTCCGCTTTTCATTATCCATTTTCACCTTTATAAATGTATGCAGCCATCAGTACCGTGGCCGGCACGGTCAAAACCACGCCAAAGCTGCCGGACAGCCCCTGCATCACCGCAATCCCTATGTTATTGGAGTTTATGATCTGGAGATAGGGAAGCTCATAGGCGTAGTCCAGCACCAGCATGGACAGACTGGTTCCCGCAAACGCAAGTATCAGGGTATTGGAATCTGTTCCCATCATATCGCGGCCCACCCGCATTCCTGCTCTCATAAGCTCCAGGCGGGATATCTCCGGATTCTGGCTGCAGAGCTCCTGCATGGAGCTGGAAATGGACATGGCCACATCCATCACCGCGCCCAGAGAGCTGATGAGAAGACCGGAAAACAACAGTCCTCCCACCTGAATATTATTGGTCTGCCACAGGGTAAGCAGGCTCTCAATATCCGACACATTCCATCCCGTAATGCCGGAAAGTCTGGAAAATATGGCGGCAGCCACCCCTGCTTATTTTTATTATGAGATAAGTTCAAACTGGTTTGCCAAGAGAAATTTTTTG
>ENA-OPSG01001365-OPSG01001365.1-human-gut-metagenome-genome-assembly--contig:-NODE-1365-length-11601-cov-19.013078_pt1 | contig 11601 bp, 8 predicted proteins | sample MGYA00241454_ERZ501900 | MGnify/ENA primary metagenome ERZ501900 (study PRJEB25962, sample SAMEA2042225) | human gut metagenome | biome: human gut; feature: human-associated habitat; material: faeces... | reverse complement strand
CGGCAATCATGTCATCATGGCACTAAATGATTTTTGCTACCTGAACTACTATCAGACGAAAGATCCGATGAGCATCGGCGGATTCGTTTTGGTCAGCAAATTATGCACTCAGCCCTTACGACGGACTTGCACTGGAGGAACGTCCTTATATTCTCAGTGTCCCGACGAACTTTTGACGGAGTACATCTTCACGTCTACACACCTGAAACACATACAACTGTCGCGCCTGCCGTCATTCGCCAAGGTGAGCTGGTCGTATGGACCGCAAGGACTTCACGGATTTCAGGCGCCGCATGAACACCTTTCGCAAATGCTACAATACCGCAGGTTACAATTACACCACCTATTTCTTCGACGGCCGGGACGAATAAAACCAAACGGGAGATAATCAAAAGATTATCTCCCGTTTGAGCAGAAAACGGAACTCAAACCTAATACGGACATCATCGAGCATAACTCTAAACCCACAACTCGATGAACGTCTTACACATCATTTGCCGCATCAAAATAATGCCTTGATTATTCCACAACAAAATATGCAAACAAACCTCTTTGTTAATACAAGGAGGTTTTTATTCTTTTAGTCCGAACCAATTTTAATTAAGGAGGCCCACAAATCCCTTCCTTTATTTCCTTAAAAATGTTCGATAAATCCAACTTCTGAAACCATTAGATATTATACGGGAAGGAAAACGAATACAGATATTCTTGAAAGTTCTTAAAAAACTCGTATAACCAGCCCTATACAACCGCCATTGAAAACGGGTTTCGACACACGCATATTTTAAACTGCCACGACGTTTAAACATTTCAGATGAAAATCTGAAAAACAATAACGATTCTTGAAGATTATAAAATTTATGCCCATTAAGCAACATTCTTACCCACAAATCATAATCTTCGAAAAGGTAAACAGACCGGTACCCGCCTACGGCTTCTACGGCTTTCCTGCGAAACATTACGACAGGATGATTCATCGGACATCGTTTCTTTCCAAACTGCCTGATATTTTCGGGAAATTCCGGCACTCTTCGGGTCGATATAATATTAGTAATATTCTCTTGGAATTCATCAATCCACGCCTAAGTTTTTAGGAAACGATTATGCATTCAGTACTACGGATTTGCGTACCAGTTATTATCATCCTGTATGGAAAGGAGGATTGTTGGCAGGAGAATTACGCGGTACTTTTAATTTCGGTAATCCGTCATGGGCCATGATGGCGTTGTTGGGAAACTCGTATTCCATGCGTGGTTATTACGAAGGGCGCTATCGTGACAAGCATAAAATAGAGGGGCAGGTGGAATTGCGTCAGCATGTATGGAAACGTAATGGTGTTGTAGTTTGGATAGGGGCCGGAACTGTATTCAATAAGTTCAGTGCTTTGTGCATGGACAGAGTGTTGCCTAATTATGGAATAGGTTATCGTTGGGAGTTTAAAAAGAATGTAAATGTTCGTCTGGACTATGGATTTGGAAAAAATGGACAGTCTGGTTTTATCTTTAATATAAATGAAGCATTTTAAAGAATTTATTCAGTGGTGTTGTGAGCCACAACGGTTGTTCGTTCTGTTCATCGTTGTCTTGGCCATTCCCAATGTGGCATTGTTTTTTACAGAACAGCAAATGACACTTTGGGCACGTATTTGTAATGTCATTCTGCCGGTATCGGTTTATTGGTTGATTATGACATTGGGGCGTAAACCTGGAAAGACTATTTGGATCTTATTTCCGTTTGTTTTCTTTGCGGCATTCCAACTGGTATTGCTATACCTGTTCGGGCGTTCTATCATTGCAGTAGATATGTTCCTGAATCTGACAACTACTAATTCAGGGGAGGCGCTGGAACTGTTGGATAATTTACTGCCGGCTGTAATTGGTGTTTTTGTTGTTTACATTCCTGCTTTGGTCTTGGGAGGTTTTTCATGGGCCCGGGGTAATCAGTTGGAATATTCTTTTATTCGTTCTCAACGTAAGTATGCCTTGGCAGGCATTGTTGCAGGAGCGTTATTGACCGTTATCTGCTATGCGACGCAACGTGATTATCAGGTAAAGATCGAAATGTATCCGGCTAATGTATGTTATAATCTAGTATTGGCTGCAGAACGTGCGGGCGAAACAGCCGGATATGCGGAAACTTCAAGGGATTTTACTTTTAATGCCAGTGCCGCACATGATGAAAACAGCCGGGAAGTTTATGTCTTGGTGATAGGGGAAACGGCCCGTGCCTGTAATTTCGGACTTTATGGTTATGAAAGGAATACCACTCCATTACTTGATAAAATGGAGGGGGTGGTAACTTTCACGGATGTGCTTACCCAGTCTAATACTACTCATAAAAGTGTGCCTATGTTGCTTTCGGCAGCTTCGGCTGAGGATTATGACTGTCTTTATAGACAGAAAGGAATCATTACCGCTTTCAAGGAAGCAGGATTTCATACTGCCTTTTTTTCGAACCAGCTTCCTAACCATTCTTTTATTGATTTTTTGGGGATGGAGGCAGATGATTGGAAGTTTATCAAGAAAGATGCTCCGAAAGGAGCCAATATTTCGGATGACGAACTATTGTTTCTGGTAGAAAAGGAGCTAAAGGCAGGTCATCAAAAATTATTCATCGTGCTGCATGCCTATGGATCACATTTTAATTATAAAGAACGTTATCCCGAATCCATGTCTGTCTTTAAACCGGATAATCTGACAGACGCCAAATATGAGAATAAAGAGTATTTGATGAATGCATATGATAATACCATCCGTTATACAGATGGTTTCCTGGCTTCTTTGATCACTTTATTGCAGAAAACAAACTCTTTTTCGGCTATGCTTTATACTTCGGATCATGGAGAGGATATTTTTGATGATAATCGAAAATTATTTTTACACGCATCCCCGGTCCCGTCTTATTATCAACTGCATGTACCATTTTTAATTTGGTTGTCCAAAACATATAGAGAAAAGAATGTGGAAGTACATGAAGCTATATTGCAGAACCGTGAAAAACCGGTGGCGGGAAATGCTTCCGTGTTTCATACCATGCTGAATTTGGCAGGGGTACAGACACCTTATAGGGCAGATAGCCTATCGGTAGCAAACAGACAATATCTCATTCGTCCGCGTTATTATCTTAATGACCATAATCTTCCTAAGTCATTGGATAAGATAGGATTAAAAAAGGAAGACATAGAACAGTTCAGACGGAATAATCTTGTTTTTCCTTGATGTGAAAAAGATTTAAAATGGTTGGAGAATTATAATAGAATTACGTATTAATGATTATTTTCGCACAGCTTTGTTATTGTATTTATTACGAAAACTATTATAATTCTTTTATTATGAAAAACAAGAAAAACAATTTCTATCTGATGGGAGTGGTGTTTATAGCCATTCTCGGCGGTTTACTTTTCGGTTATGATACAGCTGTTATTTCGGGGGCGGAGCAGGCTCTGCAAAAACATTTGGGATTAGATGCTTTCTGGCATGGCGTGACTGCTTCCAGTGCATTGATAGGTTGCGTCATTGGCAGTGCTTTTTCCGGTTATTTTGCTTCGGGGCTAGGACGTCGTAATTCGTTGCGTCTGGCTGCTTTATTGTTCTTCCTGTCTGCTTTAGGCTCTTATTATCCCGAATTTTTATTTTTCTCGAAAGGAGATACTTCGTTTGCATTGATCCTTGCTTTTAACTTTTATCGTATCATCGGGGGAATCGGTGTAGGACTTGCCTCTGCTGTTTGTCCGATGTACATTGCCGAAATTGCCCCTTCCGAAATTCGTGGTAAATTGGTTTCCTGTAATCAGTTTGCTATTATTTTTGGCATGTTGGTAGTCTATTTTGTCAATTATATGATTAAAGATGGTATGCCGGATGAAGTGCTTGTTTCCGATGGTTGGAGATATATGTTTGGTTCAGAAGCGGTTCCGGCTGCATTATTTGGCATTTTATTGTTTTTGGTTCCTGAAACTCCGCGCTATTTGGCTATGACCCATCAGGATGATAAAGCGTTTTCTGTACTTGAAAAAGTAAATGGAACAGATAAGGCTAAAACTATTTTGTCTGAAATAAAGGCTGTAACTTCCGAGAAAACGGAAAAACTGCTTACATACGGGCTGACAGTTATTGTAGTCGGCATCTTGCTTTCTGTATTTCAGCAAGCTATCGGCATTAATGCTGTGCTTTATTATGCACCGCGTATTTTTGAAAAAATCGGTGGCGGTGGCGATGGTATGATGCAGACTGTGGTAATGGGGGTAGTTAATATTCTCTTTACATTGATTGCCATCTTTACCGTAGAGAAGATGGGACGTAAACCCTTGTTGATTGTTGGTTCTATTGGCATGGCTGTAGGTGCATTCTGTGTTGCGTTTTGTGATGAGTTTCAGGTGGGAGGTATTCTTCCTGTTCTTTCCATCATAGTTTATGCTGCATTCTTTATGATGTCATGGGGACCTATCTGCTGGGTGTTGATTGCAGAGATATTTCCGAATACTATCCGCGGCAAGGCAGTGGCTATTGCTGTAGCTTTCCAGTGGATATTCAATTATCTGGTTTCTTCCACTTTTCCTGCCATGTATGAATTCAGTCCGGTATTTGCCTATGGGCTTTATGGCGTGATTTGTGTGCTTGCAGCTCTGTTTGTGTGGAAGATGGTTCCTGAAACAAAAGGAAAGACTTTGGAAGATATGACTCGTCTTTGGAAAGAAAGAGCAAGATAAGTTGGTGCGATGCCGGAAATGGTGTCTTTCATACCGGAGAATAGAAGCCATCCCTTTCAACTTAACAAATAGAAAGTTGGACGCGAAAATGCCCTCATGCCCTCACTTTGGCTCTAACTGGTTTATAATGAACTGCTTATTAGTGATGGTAGTATCTGTGTTAGTGAGGGCATTGCCCTCACTAACACAGATGCTTGAAAATAAATTATTCTAACTTTATCATGTGATATAAAGTACCTTTTCTGCTGGCTTTTGGGTGAATGTTCAGTTTGCGGATAATGTGTCTGTATTAATTTATCTTGTTGATTGACAGGTTTTTCACGTTTGTACTCTTGCAAATAATTGAAAATCTTCATGTGCGGTCAGCCTTTCTCCCTTCTTCTCTGTAGTGGCGGAATAGAAGTGACATTTAAACAACTGTTCCAAAGGCGAAATTTACTCAAATTCGGTGTTGTTTTGCCAAAATACCTTCTCATTTTCATCATTCAACCCATAACGTTCGTTCTTATAAAGCAGCTGCATGGCTTGTGCAGCGAGTTGGCGGTAGTCTATGTATGCATATTTCCCTGTCTCTTATCTGTTTTCTCCCTTTTATTTTCTCACTTTTATATATTTGTAATTGCTTATTCACCACTGTGACTAAGTTTAATTACAGTAGTGGTTAAAGTTAACTACAATAGTGATTAGATTTAATTACATTCGTGATTAACAGATATTGAACTTTTAATCGTCAAAGAAGAACAGTATGATACAAACTACGGCACCGTTATTTATGCCGTTTGTGCAAGGAAGAAAAACTGAAAAAACAGGGGGCTTACCAAATAACCGGTTTATAGGCTTGTGAATGTATATTATATTGTGAATGAGTGTCTTAAGAGATGAGAATGAGGTATGAGGGTAATGACTTTACAATGAGTGGGTTATAGTTGGAAATGAGGGCATGAGTGGGAACAACTTATAGAGCATCATTATGACATATTTAAGTATGCTCAGCATAGATGCCCCATACATTATCTTGCTGTAATGTATAGAAAAGAGCCGTATCATTACTCGGGAGTAGAGTTGATACGGCTCTTTTTATGGCTGATAAAGGGTGTCAAAGTAGCCTCGGATGAAAAGTCCTTTTCCTCAAAGGTTGTGTTTTGACACCCTTTTCTTTTTATCAGGATGGGATTGTTTTATTTCTTTTCCCCTATTGTTTTCAGCATTTCTTGTACGGCTGCTTCCAACTGCTGGTCTTCACCTGCCAATGCCTTTTCTGGAGTATTATAAACTTCAATGTCTGGAGAAAGTTGGTGATTTTCCGCATATTGTCCACGCATATCCATACAACCCACTTGAGGAATACCGAACACAATGCTCGGGTCGATCTGGTTTTCCCACCATACGGCAGTCATTGTGCCCGGAACCGGAGCACCAATCAGTTTGCCTATCTTTAATTCCTTGTAAACCCATGGGAAGCCATGTGCGTTACTGTAATTGTCCTCGCATACCAATACGCAGGATGGCTTGAGCCATTTATTGAATGGGTCGCTGCCTATGTATTGTCCGCGTGGAACGAAACGCTGATATTCCTTGCCGCTTAATAAAGTGGCCAAGTCATCATGTAGCCATCCGCCTCCATTGTGGCGTGTGTCTACAATAATAGCTTCTTTGTTGCGGCAGCGTCCCAATACTTCACTATATACTTCGCGGAAACTTTGACTGTCCATGCCTTTTACGTGTACATAGCCGATGCGGCCTTCGGATAACTTATCGACTATATTGCGGCAACGTTCTACCCAACGTTTGTACAGCAAGTTACTTTGTTCGCCCATGCTGATAGCTTTGATGGTGATATCAAAACGTTTGCCGGTAGCCGGATTATATATGGCCAGTAACACTTTTCTTCCGGCTTTGCCTTCCAGCAGCGGGAAGTAGTCTTGCCCTTTCACGATAGGTTTGCCGTCAATTTTCTCGATGATGCAACCGGGAGTAACATCCGTTTTTTTCACGGCAAATGGGCCTTTTGCCAATATTTCTTTAATTTTTAACCCGTCACCATCATAAGTTTCGTCATAGAATACTCCTAGGGTCGCTGTGGATAGTATAGGGCCGTTTGAGTAGTAACGTGCTCCGGTGTGCGAACCGTTTAACTCACCCAGCATTTCACTCAGCATTTCCTGAAAATCATAATTGTTATTGATGTATGGAAGAAAGCGTGCGTATGCTTCGTGATAGCCTTTCCAGTCTACTCCGTGCAGATCTTTTACATAGAATTTATCTTCTACTTGTTGCCATACATGATCGAAAATATATTCGCGTTCACCATAGGGTTGGTAGTCGAAGAAAGCTTCGAATTCTACAGGTTTGGTTTCACCACTGCTGACAGTGACTTTCTTGATACCACCTTGGCTGCAAAGGAACAGATTCTCGCCTTTCTTATCAGGAAGCAGGGCTCCGCCACCGACTTTTTTCATGACGATTTTAGTCTTGTTTTCTTTAAGATCGTGTTCCCATAAATCATATCCGCTTTCGAAGGCTGCTTGATAATATAGTTTGTCACCCTTCGGAGTTAATACAGCATCTCCCAATCGTGAAGAATTTACAGTCAGACGAATCACACGGTCACGGCTGTTTTCAAGGTCGAAAACCAGTGGCTTTACTTCTTTCTTGTCATCTTCTTTCTTGGAGTCTTTCTTTTTATCTTTTTTATGATCGGCCTTCTCCTTCTCTTCACTCTTCTCTTTGTCTTTCTTTTCCGAGTCTTCCAGTAAGGCAAGCTCTTCCTTGCTCATTCTGAAACGGTCGTATGCGTCCAGGTCGAAGAACATGATATAGATATCCGCTTCAGCACCCCAGCTTCCGTGACTGCGGAATCCTGCGCGGTCACTTTCCCAAATCATGGCTTTTCCATCCAATACCCATTTGGCATTGCCGTCACTGTATCCACTTTCGGTCAGATTATGAATTTCTCCGTTACCAGATGCGTTGACCAGTGCAACATCCTTGTTATTCCATCCGCCAATACCTATGTAGTTGGTAAGAATCCATTTGCTGTCCGGACTCCATTGATACCATTGGTCGCCGTCACTATAAGAATATTCGTACTTGCCGTCCATGACGGTGCGTACAGCTTTTGATTTCAGATTCAGAACACGGATGGTAGTACGGTTTTCAAGAAAGGCTACTTCTTTGCCGTCAGGACTGTATTGAGGTTGGAATGAAGTGATATCCGAATTGGTCAGTCTTTCCTCTTTGATATCGGTTGCGTAAGCGAACTGTTTTTCTTCCTTTTTAGCTAGACTGGTTTGATAAATCTGCCATAATCCGTTTCTTTCGGAAGCGTAAACAATACTTCTTCCGTCCGGAGAAAAGTGAATATCGCGTTCCTGTTGCGGAGTATTGGTGATTTGTTTGGTAGTGCTGTATTCTGTTGATGTGACATATACATCTCCGCGTAGTACAAAAGCAATTTCCTTTGCATCGGGCGAAAGGGATATCTCGGTTGCTCCGCTACGCTTGATCTGGCGGATGAGATCTTTGTCGTTCTTGTCGGTGACAATGGAAATCTGAACTTTTTGCGGAATGGCACCTTCTTTTACCGTGTAGATTTCGCCATCATATCCATAGCATAATGTTCCATTGGAGGCAGCACTCAGGAAGCGTACCGGATGTTTGGTATGGTTGGTAATTTGTTTGGATGTATTACCGTCAATATCACGTTTGAAAATATTAAATGAGCCTTTTTCCTCACTTAAATAATAGAATGATTTATCATCTGAAGCCCAAACGGGAGTGCGGTCCTCACCATTGAAAGCTGTTTGTTTGCGAAAGGTACGGTTTCCATTCAGAGAACACAGCCAAATATCGCGGGTAATGGATGAAGTGTGATGTTTACGCCAAGGGTCTTCATATCCTTTTTTGTCATGGTAGAGTAAAGTATTGCCTGTATGATTGATACTGATATCTTCCATCGGCATGGAAGAGAAGAGGACGGGGCGTCCGCCTTCGGTATTGACTTCATATACTTGTTGGAATTGTCCGGAGGGGAATTGTGCGTCTTCTGCTGTTGGCATTATATTGGCTAGAAACAGAATGTGTCCGGCATCTTTATAAGCCACCGGTGTTTCATTACCCGAATGGGTAGTTAATCTTTTGGGGATACCCCCTTCCTTGTTTACCTCAAAAATATCCATACTTCCCATTCGGTCTGATGCGAAAGCAATTTTTTTTCCGTCAGGGCTCCAGATGGGTTTGGTGTCGTGGGCAGGGTTGGTTGTAATCTGACTGGCCCTGCCGCCTGTAGAGGGTACTGTGTAGATGTCACCTTTATAGGTGAATGCGATGGTGGTTCCATCCGGAGAAATGGCACAATAACGCATCCATAATGGATTGTCCTGTGCATACGTGGAAATTGACAACAAAATTGCCGCCACACCTAGTAGCTGTCTTTTCATGTGGATAAAATGTTGTGGTTAATACTAAGTTATTTCTTTTTTTTCAGGAAATATCCTCTGATTCTTTGCATGATCTTGATACCGGTCCGTACTCCGTCATAAACGGCGATTCCTGTATTGATATGTTGCATAATGCCTTCTACGCCTCCTTTGTGTTCTACAGGCGCAAAAAGTTCATGTATGGTTTGTACCATTTCTTTTTTAGCTTGCTGTACTTCTTCCAACTTCTCAGCTTTTCGTTGTGCTATCACTTCCAAAGTGATGATGGGCGTTTTATTAGGAGTATTCTCTTTCATAATCAGTTGTCATTTAAAAGCAAGTTGGCAAGGAAATTTACCATAGGCTGAACAATCAGCCGTTTGCGGAATAAAACGATTAACAGAATCAGCAGAATAATGCATCCGGTAATGATTCCATAACTGGCCATAAGCCCGCCTACATGAGGTGCGAGTACATAGGCCAATGTAAATGATAAGTAGAAAAGGGCGATAATACCTAATATCAATAATATAAAGACAAGGATGAGGGTTGATATCAGTATAGTAAGTTTTTCTACTAAATGTAGTTTTACATAATCCTTTTGTAACTCTGCGTACTTTTTAAGCTCTGCCAGAAGTTGTTGCAGATTATCTATATTTTTATCGTTTGCAAACATGCGTGGAGTTTTGATTTAAAAATTATTGTCATTCCGGACTTGTATCCGGAATGACAATACACTTTTGTGGGCGTTGCTTATTCTTTTACCTCGGCTGCAATTTCATCGACCAGATTTTCCATATCTGTGCGACTTAATTTGATACCTCTTTTACGTAAAGCATCAGCAATTTTGCTACGAGTGTCTTCTCCGCTTTCAGGAGCAAATAAAATACCGGCTGCTGCACCAACTACGGCTCCGCCTAGGAATGCAGCTAAAATACTTAATCCTTTCATAGTTTTTTGTTTTTTGTACCTTACAAATCTAACAAATAAAACTGAATGTTGTTGTTTATTTTGTCTATTTTTGAATAGAAATTGGAGATTCTTCTCTGATTAACTAAATTTAACTCCGTTCTTGCTGTGAAAGCTGTTGATATATTGCTACTTTTGCACCAATATAATGGAATTAAACTAGAGTATTAATTTATAAAAGATTGAGTAATCATGAAAAAATTAGTTGTGTTGGGTATGGGATTGTGCGTAGCCTTGGCATTTTCCTCATGTAAATCTAGCGAAAGTGCTTACAAGAAGGCTTATGAAAAGGCAAAACAACAGGAATTGGCTGAAGCTCCTGCCGATCAGGTAGAAGCGACTCCGGTTGAAGCTGCTCCGGTAGTATCTGCCCCCGTGACAACTGCTCCTGTTGCCGGTCCGGTTCGCGAAGAGAAAGTAGAACTGGTTTCAGGTGACGGCTTAAAAGCATATAGCGTAGTATGTGGTAGCTTTGGCGTGAAAGCGAATGCGGAAGGTCTGAAACAATATTTGGATGGCCAAGGCTATAATGCCAAAGTGGTTTATAATGCTGAAAGAAATACGTATCGCGTTATAGCATCTTCATACGATGACCGTGCGGAGGCTACTCAGGCAAAGGAGGAATTTAAGGCAAAATATCCTAACCGTGACGATTTCCAAAAGGCATGGTTACTATATAGAGTATATTAATGATTTCTTTTTGGTAAATTAAGAAGAAAATATAGTCTATTTTTCTTTATTAAAAGCGGCAACTGTGAAGTTGCCGCTTTTTTTTATAGCTTTGCCGGTTCTAAACAACAATAAAAACTAAGGGTATGAAATATTATGGCAGATTATCGGTCGCTGCTCTTTTGGCTATAGCACCGCTGTATGGCTTTGCCCAGGAAAAGGTGGTACCTATAAAATACGGAGATATGGATCAGTGGATAATCCGTAAGGTTCATGAGTCCGGTGTTATAGGCGGCAATACCAAACTTCTTTATGAGATAGGCCCTACAAAGGAAATAGATGGTAACAAACCTTATAAGAATATGGGAACCCAATATCATCCTCTGTTTTACAGAGCCGATGCCTGTGGTGGCAAAAGTGTGCAATGTACTGTTGCCATTTGCTTTCTATTATCTATTAATGACTTTGTCGAGAAACTGTGGAAAGATGTTCTGGATACTTTTCTTATTCATCTTCTTCGGAGCTTTCCAGATAGTACTGCTTTATCTCTTCGGACAGTCCATTATTGCTGTGGATATGTTCCTGAACTTGGTAACCACTAATTCGAGTGAAGCTATGGAGTTGCTGGATAATCTTGTTCCGGCATTAGTGAGTGTGATTATCCTTTATATACCGGCATTGATTCTGGCTGCAATCTCCATTATAAAGAAGCGGAAATTATCTTCGGAATTTATCCGTCGGGAACGGAAAAAGGCATGGATTGCCTTGCTCATAGGTTTTATTTCACTGGGCGCCGCTTATGGACTGGATAAACGTTACGAGCTGAAATCGGATTTG
>ENA-OPSG01001350-OPSG01001350.1-human-gut-metagenome-genome-assembly--contig:-NODE-1350-length-11699-cov-17.133288_pt1 | contig 11699 bp, 7 predicted proteins | sample MGYA00241454_ERZ501900 | MGnify/ENA primary metagenome ERZ501900 (study PRJEB25962, sample SAMEA2042225) | human gut metagenome | biome: human gut; feature: human-associated habitat; material: faeces... | reverse complement strand
CACTTGTGGCAAACTTATTGGGACGACCTCTGGTTGTCCATAAGACGCTCATGCTTAATGACTTCCAACAATTCATCTTTAGAAAGAGAAGTGCCTTCCACTTCCTCTACTGTGGGCATGTTCACATCCGCACGTTGCCGCACTTCATTAACCAAAGCAGTTACATCACTATAAACATAGCCTCCTTTCTGTACCATCGCCTCCGCCAAAGATAATAAAACTTCGGCATAACGCACCACATAAAAGTCTTGTCCATTATCCCAAGAGTTAGAAGTATCCGTAGGATCAAAATACTTATAAACATATACGGTAGACAGAGAAGCGGCAGCTCCGCCATATACATTGGCATACGGATTTGAAGCCGAAGTATCTATACCTCCTTTACCGTTCCAAAGCATACCGGGAACAAACAAAGTGCTATATAAACGCGGATCACGATTCTCAAAATGAGCAGGATTAGGCTTGCTGACATCCAAGCCACCCCCACCGTTCAGTTCGGCTATCTTCGTATCGGTAGTCGGTTTACCGTCTTTGCAATAATAAGCATCCGCCAAATCTATAGTACCATTCATTGCTTCCAGCGGAGTATTCCAATGCGCATTAAAAGCAGCACCTTCACTCATACCCGGTCCTTCATAACGGACTGCAAAAATGATTTCAGGAGAAGTTTCTCCACTTTGAGTAAACAGTTTGGCATAACTCGGATCAAGCGAGTATCCCAAACCCTGCACCTGCTTATAAGCAGCAATCGCGTCATCCCATTTTTCATTATACAAAGCCACACGCCCCAGTAAGGAAAGAGCAGCTCCTTTGGTGATATGACCCCGTGAAGACGCGTTTTGCGGAAGTACTTCAGCCGCATCCTGCAAATCAGTCATAACATGAGCCACAATAGCCGCACGGTCCGTCTTTTCACATTCAGCCTCGTCAATGGTCAAAGGGGCGGTCAGGAAAGGAACATCCTGATACGTCATAGTCAAGTTTATATACATCAATGCACGTATGGTCTTTGCCTCAGCCTGATAAATCGCCTTTTGGGAAGCATCCATATCCACTCTATCAATATTAGCAATCAGCACATTACAACGGCTGATCACTTCATAGCAATCTTTCCAATAACTGCCAATGATAGAAGAACTTGGGGTATGAATTCCCATAGCCATATCATAACCTTCCATCCAGCCACTCCAATTAAAATGCCCGCCATTATCTGATATACAATCCATATATAAAGGGCCCAATGAATATTGGTCGGAATTATAAAGCTGATTGCTCTGCAAAGCATCATAACAAGATGCCAACGCCATCAAAGCATCATCCGGCGTCTGCCAAAATGTATTGGATGAAGATTCTGTCAATGAGTCCCTCTGCAAAAAGCTGTCAGAGCAAGAAGTCAGCAAAGCTCCTGACAACAGAGCCAGCCCTATAAAGTTATTAATTGATTTCATAGTTGTTGCTTCTAAAATTTAACGTTAACACCAAATGAATAAGTTCTTGTATTGGGATGTACATCATTACGGGAATCTGTACTCAGTTTTTCAGGATCATAATCGTCCAAGGAAGTGAAAGTAAGCAAATTAGTTCCTGCCAAATAGAGTCTGATACTCTGAACGCCCAACTTGGTCAAAAACTCTCTTTGCCTGAAAGTATATCCGATTTCCAAATTCTTCAGACGCAAATAATCACCTTTTGTCAACCAAAATGAAGAATAGTTATTATTAATAGTTCCTCCCAAACGAGGCATGCTTCCATTCGGATTACTTTCAGACCATCTGTCCAACCAATGGCTAGTCTTGTTTCCACCGTTGGAAATAGTAGTTTCATCCCAATTATAACGATATACACCTGCAATGCCTTGCCAGAATGTATTGACATCAAAATCTTTATAAGAGAATCCCAGATTGAAAGAATACTGCATTTTAGGGAACGGATTTCCGATAATAGTACGGTCAGCATCATTTATATTACCATTATTGTCTATATCTTCATACATGATATCACCTAATTGCGGTTCCTGGTTGTTTTGCATAATCTTCTGTCCGTTCGCATTTACACGGTCCAAATCTGCCTGGGTACGATAGATACCGATGGCTTTCAGCCCATAATAAGAGCCGATGGCTTCACCTTCACGATTGATCGTATTATCCTTAATGTCTTCTACCCCTTTCATATCAGTAATCTCATTTTTCACACCTGAAAGCGAGAAACCTGCCTGCCATGCCCAGTCCCCTTTCTGATCGAAATAATTAGCAGCCAGTTCCCAACCCCGGTTACGAACCTTTCCCGCATTCTGATAAGGAGCATCCAAAGATCCCAGGAAAATACCCGGCATAGCGAGCTTCATCAAAATATCCGAGGTATTTTTCTCATACCAGTCAAAAGTGACATTGATCTTTCCACCCCAAAAAGCAGCATCAAAACCAAAGTCTGTAATAGTAGTTGTTTCCCATTTAATGTTCTCATTAGGTATCTTGGCAGTCTTCATACCAATCTGTTTGCTATCACCGAAATAGTAACTGCCACTAGCCGCCAATGTAGCCGCATAAGCATAGTTACCAATTTCCTGATTACCCAATTTACCCCAGCTACCACGCAATTTCAATGAGTGGAGGAACTTCACATTCTCCATAAATTTCTCATTTGTCATGATCCATGCACCCGAAAATGAAGAGAAGGTAGCATAACGATGTGCCTTGGGCATACGTGACGAACCATCGTGACGGACATTCATCTCTAACAGATAACGGCCTCCGTAATTATAATTCAAGCGTCCGAAGAATGACTGCAAGGAACTCTCTTCCGCTGATCCGGTCACATGGTCATTCATAGTACCTCCATCCATTTCATAAATATTATCGGTAGCGAATCCCTGCTTGGACGCCTCATTCTTGTCCCAACGGGTAGCCTGGATAGAATGGCCTGCCAACAGATTGAACGAATGTTTTCCTACAGAAAAATCATAGGTCAGAATATTTTCATTAATATAAGTCGTTTCCAGATAATGATAATCTGTCAGTTTATTGGTACCGACTGTGGTCAGCGCATTTCCTTCAGCATCGTATCTTATATTATTCTTCGGATTGAAAGTAGTCACATCGTTCATATAATATTTATAAGCCAGACTTGAACGGAACTTCAATCCTTTTATGATATCAATTTCACCAAAGAATTTACCATCAAAACGATAATGCTTGTTATCTTTATAGCCCATATTCAAAGCTTCAATCGGATTTTTGAATACGGATTGGGAAATATTGGGATTTCCATCCAAAAATCCATAATGTCCGTTAGAATAACGCACAGGAACAGTAGGACGGGTAAACCAAGTAAGGTAGCGCATCAAACCTTCACCGGTAACACTGGTAGTAGGCTCATCAATGTTCTGACGGCTTCCCGAAAGATTCAGACCTAATTTTACAATACCCAATTGTGCATCCAGATTGGAACGGAAATTAAAACGTTGATTGGCCGTTTCACGCAAGATACCATCCTGCTGGAAATACTGAGTGGAAATCATGTAATGTACCGCTTTACTACCACCGTTCACAGACAAATGGTGTTGGTGCATGGCTGCTGTACGAAACATTTCCTTAGCCCAATCGGTATTGGCAAAATGATCGGGGTCTGATCCGTTTTGCAACTTTTGTAACATTTCATCCGTGTATGCTTTGGAAGGCCAGCATTCGTTATACATCTTCGCCCATTCATAAGAATTCACATAATCGGGCAGCACGGTAGCTTCTTGCAAAGCGATACTACCGGAATATGTAATGGTAGGTTTCTGCTCACCGCCCCGTTTGGTAGTCACCAGAATAACCCCGTTGGCAGCACGTACACCATAAATAGAAGCCGAAGCCGCATCCTTCAATACGGAAACACTTTCAATATCATCTGCAGGGATTTCCGCAATCTGGCTTACCGAGCTTTCCACTCCATCGATCAAGACCATCGGATCATTGTGTTCAAAAGTTCCTACACCACGGATACGGATTTCGGGACTGTCATGACCGGCCTGGGCACCATTGTTGGTCAACATAACACCCGGCAAACGACCCTGAAGCATATTGGCAGTATTCGCTACCGGCATAGAAGCTACATCCTTGAAATTTACAGCAGCAACAGAACCCGTCAGATTTTCCTTCTTCTGCACGCCATAACCGACTACTACCACTTCGTCAATCATTTCCGTATCTTCCTTCAGATTTACATTCAGCACCGTATTGTCTTTCGAAATACGATATTCCTGATCGGAATATCCTATAAAAGAAATGACAATAGTAGAATTAGAAGCCACCGTGAGATTGAAATTACCATCCAAATCAGTCACCGTTCCATTGGTTGTTCCTTTTTCAACCACACTGGCACCGATGACCGGTTCGCCTGTGGCATCTTTTACAATACCGGAAACTTTAAACTTGTCTGCTTGCAGACTGGAAGCGCTCACATTCATCGCAGGGATGAAGAAGCAGAGACACAGCAATAGGCTCAGTACCCGGAATGTACTGGTTTCTGTCAGAGTTTTCATGTTCATAATACTTTTTTTAAAGGTCTAACAAATAAAGATAATTCGTTTTATTTGCCAGCAAAAGTAAGAGGAACAGAAAAGAAACAGGGAGAATTATTACCGGAAAAAGGCTGTTTATTCCCTATAGAGCCTATTTCCGGTAATAATCAGCCATCATACTTCATCATATACTCTGTAGGAGAAAGTCCGAATTTCTTCTTAAAGCAGGAACTGAAATATTTAGGGTCGTTGAAACCTACGGCATACGCCAAATCGGCTATACGGATTTTCTTTTTCTCGTCTATCAGCCGACAAGCCGCTTGCAAACGGACATTGCTGATAAATGCAGAGGGAGTAAGTCCGGTCAACAGTTTCAATTTATCTGCTAGTGTAGTCCGGCGTTTAATGGAGTCCAACACTTTATCCGGATACATGGTACCTTTTCCATGAAGTTCAAAAAGCTTTAGGTAATCATTTAAAGCTTCACCTTCATAGCTATAGTGAAAAGGCAGATTTTCGATAAGAAAAACGGCAGCTCTATGCTTCAAGGGGTCATCTTGGAATTTATCAAGAACAACCTGCAATTTAGGATTGGCTGATAGAATATCTTCTAAGGAAGGACCAACCGAACTTTTAGTACGGGAAGCCAATATCAAAAAGGTACAGACTATTAATAGGATACCATGTTTCTGCATAAGTATTTCATTTATGTTATCTTATTCTGCATCACTGGTTATTCTCAAAATAACAGAAAAACAACCAACATAACATCATTTTTTAAAATAGTAAATAATCAAGAATGGATTTCCTTCCTCATTTATATTAGGAAGTTTTTCTCTTAGCCGCTTTATCTGTTCAGGATACTGAGACTCAAAATTATTATATTCATTTTTCCCTGTTACGAATACCTTCATCTCGGAAGCCTCGATTGAAGTATAAATAGCATTCTCATCTATTCCTACAATCTTACCAAATGGGAAGAAATACTTATCAGTGTAAGGGGTTAAATCTGCGACAAATGTTTCTTGAGTACTTTTGTTATAAAGCGCCAAACAGTACTGACCCTTAATAAGAAGTTTAATAATCAAGAAATTGTCAGTTTCTTGAAAATCATAAAAACGTTGAATATAGCGTTCAGGGGTTTCTCGTAGCACTCTTCGTACATCACCGTATTCAGTCAGATCCTGAGGCCATGATTTGTCACCAAAATCAATATAATACGTTTTTGATATCATATCTGTTCCTATAGAATAAACATTAAAATCCATAGGCTGAATAAAATAAGTCTTATCTTCATAATTAGAAAATACACTACCATTATCCAAAACCTTACTATCCCAAGTCTCATCTATTTCTAAAAATTCTCCTTTTATTTGTAAATCTTTAGATAAAGTGAATATGTTTTTAGGATGCTTTCCATCTTCAATGTAATTTCCCATATAACCAACATAACCATCTTCCAACTTAGAGAACTGTCTAAAATTTTTTGGCAAATATTCAACTTGCTTAAAGTTAGCACCTTCTAAATCATATTTTAATATTTTTCTATCCATACGACTGACTAAATTTAAAGTAGTATGAATGACATCGTTCAGAAATGCGGCTTGTGTGCCGTCGGGTTGCTGAAGTTCATATTCTACTACTCCTTTGAAGTTCTTTTTACTGTCATTACGTATATGGGCTTTCAGGATTATTTCTGCGGAAGTGTCGGAAACTTTGTCGTATGCCACGAAAAGCCCGCCGCCTGCCATTTCGTTTTCGAAATTGGGATCGGTGATGAAAACCGGACGATGGGCTATGAGCCAGCAGTCACGATAGATGCCGCCAAAATAAGTATAATCCAGTACATCCTGTGCTTTGCCGGGAGGATAACTGGGGTCATTGCTGTTGTCTGCCCATACAGCTATCACATTGTCTGTCCCCCAATTCAGTGCATCGGTGACATCAATGACTACAGGCAGGTATCCGCCAAAGTGTTCGGTCAATAAATTGCCGTTTACAAAAACTTTGCTTTTTCCCATGATAGCTTCGAAATGCAGGAAAAGTTTTTTGCCTTTCAATTCATTTGCCGGAGTGAAATGTTTGCGGTACCATACCTCACCTTGATAGTTGATACATCCACTGGCCTCAGTCGGTACATATTCAATTCCGTCGGGCAGGGAAACCACTTTCCAGTCCTGGTCATTAAAGTCGGTGGTTTCCGCACCTGTAGCGGTTCCTTTGTGGAATCGCCATGCCGGATTCATGGAATATACTTCACGTCCGGAGTTTGCCAGTTCATAGAAACCGGCAGTAGAAAACTCAGGCTGGTAGGCTGCTTGCATCTCATAGAGAGGAAATAGCAGCAGGGCGATGAGATAAGATAAAAAATGTTGTTTCATAAAGTAGTGTTGTATTATAAGGTTCATATTATTTTTTATATTAAAGTTTCATTCGTTGTTTCTTATGGAATGTTTTTCTGTCGGGCGGTCTGAGAGTTCATCCATGTTCTTGTCTTCCTTATCATTGGAATTTCATAATAATACCACCAGTCGCTGTTGTTGGTTTTGGCGGCAAGATGGTTGTGGTGGTTTTGGTCAGCAATGTAACCGTCAGGTTGTTCCATAAAACGGGTCTGTGAATAGGTCTCTTCCAATTGTTTTCTCATGGTCTGAAAGTCATTGCACACTTCATTTATTTGTTGCAATGCTGTCTGTTTGTCTTGTTCATGTATAGTGATATCATAGTTGTGCAAGGCTAGAATCAGACGGACAGGGAAGTTGAACAAGTGATTTGTCTGTTCGTATACCTCTAATGTATAGCGGTTGCGTAAAGCATGTTGTTTAGCCTCTTTTATGCCTTGGCATATTTTTTCATATCGTTTTTGTTCCACCTTTGCTTGGGCTATTTTTTGTTGGTAGGTACGGCTCCATGCTCCCGGTGCGTCTGGATCCGGTAGGCTGATTAAAGTAAAATCAGTAGTTCCCCATGCCGGATTGCGCCTTCCCGAATTGACCAGGGCATCATCAAAGAAAAATGCTTCTTGTTCCAGTTCATCCAGAAAAACCATATGGTTGTCATTTGGATGAAAGCCAAATTCTCGTTGGGCATGTGCGGCTTTGAAGGCTTCGACTGTCCGTGCTGTTGGGTTCCAGCCATATTCTCCCTGTGCGATGTATCCACGCCACACCGTTTCAGAGTGTGGGGAACCATCATCCCATGCTGTGGCCAAAATTCCTTCCAGTTGATTTTGAGCAACTAATTTGCTGAATCCTTTGATATAGCCGGCCAGTGAATTTTCACGCGGTATAAATGGAGAACTGCCACACGAAGCAGCGGTAGCTCCCATTACTTTCAGTCCTTTGTCATGATACCATTGTAAAATGCGTTGATGCCCCGGTTGGGTGGCATCTTTGTAGTTCCATCGCATATACACACATTCTTTGGGGAATAATTTGATGCTTTCATTCAATTTTTTATCGTTCCATTTTGCTGCTATTTCATCCTGGGTTTCATTACTGTTGACCAAATCCCATACACCGCCGTATTTTAATGGCATATCATCCCAGAAAATAGGAATGCGGTTGTGAGCTGTTGCGAAATCGCATACTTTTTTCAACCAGATCATTTGTAGTTCAAATGGAGTTTTTCCGGTGGCTTTACAGCGTTGGTCTATGCCTATGGCGGTAATTTCATCTCCTCCTATATGTAAGTATTTGCTGTAAGGCATGGCTTCGATAGCATCCCGGTAAAGGTCGAATTGCAAATCATAGGTACGAGGGTCAGATGGGCAAAACTCCCAGTCGCTGTCGGGGTTTTCACGTAGTTCCCAATGATGTTTTAAAATAAAACCGGCATGTCCCAAACCTTGGACCAAGGGGGTTATTTCAATATTCCGTTCTTTGGCATAGCGGCATAAGGCTTGCATTTCCTGCTTGCTGATGGCATTGGGGGCACCTATTTCGGGGCGTCGGGTATAACGCAGTTTATCTTCCAGCTCCCAAATAACTGCGTTTATTTTGTATCGGGCCAGTTTGTCTATTTCCTGATAATAATACTCCATGCGGTCTAAATGATGTTTTACATCAAAGTGCACGGCCCGATAGGAAATGGCCGGATAATCGATGATTAGCATGGCTGGAATAAGTATGTTGAAATCCCGGCTGTCTTCCATTAATTGTTCTAAAGTTTGGCAACCGTAGAAGAGACCTGTCATGGTTCTGGCTGATATACAGGCTCCTTTGTCATTAATTTCCATCATGTATCCTTCCGGAGAAGCAGGAACATGCTGGCTGGTGAGTTGGAGCCGGATGGGTTTCCCTTTTCGTGGGCAACGGGGAAGTTTGTTGAGCATATCTCCCAATATGGGGATGGAAGTTGTGTCTGATGACAGAATATAGGATAACTCCCAATAATTGATTCCTTTTCCAGAAGTCAGTTCTATGGATTGTGGTTGTGGAAGCAACTGGAATGTCTTGTCTAATTCTCGAGAAGCAACCTCTTCTATGAATAAGCATAAACAGAGTAATAAAAGAATTTTTTTCATATCACTTCGATGATTAATTTTTTTTCTACTAATTTTGTTCCTTGTACAGTCAGGGTTCCTTTTCCTTTTTCTTCGTCAGATTGTAATAATACTACACATTTTCCCCGAAAGCAACGGCAGTGGGGCTGTTGGTATGGAAACATATCTGTAGGGTTTCCGTTGTCTACCCCTAATAGCCGGAGTGGTCCACTTACGTGGAAACTGAGTTCATTGGAGGCATAAGGACAAGGAATTCCGTTTTTATCTGTTATGTCGATCTCTATGCGTATGACTTCATCCGAACCGGCTTTTACAGAATACTTGTTACTGGCAAGGGCGACAGAATGAGGTGCTTCTGCACTTTGATAACAGTCTGTTGCCACGATTTTTCCTTTTTTTATGCCTCGGGCTTCTATTTTTCCGGGCGAATAAGGAACTAACCATATCAGTTGCTCCCCTGTATAAGGTTTACTGCCCAAAGATACATTATTTATAAATAACTCTACTGCATCACAGTTGGTATAAATGACTACGGGAATTGTTTTTCCTTCTTTTCCCGGATGCGTCCAATGCGGAAGAAGGTGTACCATTGGTTTGTCGGTCCATAAACTTTGGTAGAGGAAATAGGCGTCTTTCGGAATGGCAGCTATGTCGATAATACCGAAATTGCCACATCGTTGAGGCCATTCGGCTTCACCTAAATAGTCAAAACTGCCCCATCGGAATTCTCCCATTAACCAAGGGAAAGAACAGGTGCGTTGCCATGATTTACGGGCGCTGATACGTACAGAAGCATTGTCGTAGGACGATTGATAATAGGGATAATCGGATTCTTCGGGAAAGCATTCTTTTTCCGTCAGGTCAGGTATAGGAAAGACCCGATGTTTAAATTGTTCCCAGTTTATGTTTCCTTTTTCCCAAGGAGCGGGGAAATCCCGTCTTCTCCATTGTGTCTGGCTTCGGTATACGCCACGGGTTTGATAAGTGTGGGGTACCTCTGTAGCAATGGCACAAAGTGTTGGGTAGTTTTTGTGGAAGTATTCTATCCGACGACGAGGAGCTGGAGAAGATTCAGCTCGAACAGGGGCGTGCCACCATCGACCGCTTGGTGGAGGCCAATGATTTCGATCCGGAAGTCTCCGAGATGCTGCGCAACGTGCTGACGTTGTCGGAGACGCTGACCCGCGAGATCATGGTGCCTCGCACCGACATGATCTGCATGGACCGCACGGCCACACTTGCCGACATGCTGCGTCTGTGCTCCCGGTCCGGTTTCTCCCGCGTGCCGGTGATCGGCGACGACGTCGACGATCTGATCGGCGTGGCGTATCTCAAGGACGCCGTGCGCGCCACGGCGTTCAATCCCGCCGCCTCGCAGCGCTATGTCGCCTCCATCGTCAGGCAGCCGATGCTGGTTCCCGAGTCGAAGCCGGTGGATGACCTGTTCCACGCCATGCAGCAGACCCGGCAGCATGTGGCGATTGTCGTCGACGAATACGGCGGCATCGCCGGACTGGTCACACCATCGAGCAGATCGTCGGCGAACTTGAGGACGAGCACGACCGCACGCAGCATTCCGAGCCCGAGAAGATCGGCGAACGCAAGTGGAAGATGCCGGCGAGGACTCCCATCGCCACCCTTGAGGAGATGTTCGAGATCGACATCGACGAGGACGACGTCGACACCGTATATGGCCTGCTCACCAAGCTGCTGGGCCGCGTCCCGATCGTCGGCTCCAGCGCGGTGACGCGCGGCCTGCGCCTCACCGCCGTCGACAAGAGGGTGTCGATGATCGTCGTGGAGCCGGCGGCCGGGTCGCAGGGTCCCGCAGCCGACGACGATGAGCCCCGCAGCGACGAACAGGACGGCGAGTCCGCCTCCCCGCAAGGCGAATGACGGAGCCGTCCGCCCAATGACAAGGTGAACCGCTACCGTAGAGAAACAATGACCAAACCGAACGCGAAGAAAAGGCATGACACGAATATGACCAATACTGACGAGCAGGAATCCCAGCCGGCGTACCGTTCCGGATTCATAGCGGTTGTCGGCAGACCGAACGTCGGCAAGTCGACGCTGATCAACGCGCTGATCGGCAAGCAGGTGGCCATCGCCTCATCGCGCCCGGAGACCACGCGAAAGGCGATTCGCGGCATCCTCACCACCGACCATGCGCAGCTCGTGCTGGTTGATACGCCCGGCATCCACCGCCCTCGCACGCTGCTCGGCCAGCGTCTCAACGACATCGTCGAGGAATCGCTGTCGGATATCGACGCCATCGCGTTCCTGCTGCCCGCCGACCAGGAGATCGGCCCCGGCGACAAGCGCATCCTAAGCCGTCTGCGCACCGATTTCGCCACCAAGGGCGAGGACGGGACGTTCGCGTGGAAGGTTCCGCTGATCGCCATCGTCACCAAGATCGACCAGCTGGGCCGCCAGCAGCTCATCGACAAGCTGATCGAGATCAATGAGTTCGCTGACTTCTCCGACATCGTGCCCGTCAGCGCCCTGGGACACGACAATCTCGACGAGGTCCGCCAGGTGCTGATCGACAACACCCCTGAGGGGCCGCAGATGTACCCGGACGACCAGGTCAGTGAGGAGCGTCCGGAAGACACCATCGCCGAGCTGATCCGCGGCGCATTCCTCGAAGAGCTTGATGACGAGCTGCCCCATTCGCTGGCCGTGGTGGTT
>ENA-OPSG01001347-OPSG01001347.1-human-gut-metagenome-genome-assembly--contig:-NODE-1347-length-11711-cov-19.042467_pt1 | contig 11711 bp, 7 predicted proteins | sample MGYA00241454_ERZ501900 | MGnify/ENA primary metagenome ERZ501900 (study PRJEB25962, sample SAMEA2042225) | human gut metagenome | biome: human gut; feature: human-associated habitat; material: faeces... | reverse complement strand
AGATATCACCGATGGGCTGGGCAGTTTCAGCTTCTCCGCGAACTTGCTGCTCAGGGCAGGCGGCAACAACTCCGAGATGGCGGAGACACTGAACCGCGCGCTGCGGGAGCGGGGATGGAAAGAATGCGCCTACGAACTTGAGACGAAAGGCAGGATCACATTCAGGGAATCGGGCGTGCCGGACGAAGACCTAGGCACCATGAGCGAGGCTTCCTATTGGGTGGGCAATCGGAAAGGCCGTGTGCTTGTCGATATCGAATGGAACGCCAAGGACGGCAACCTTGATCGTGATCTTGCAGCCTACCGCGCATGGCATGAGGCCGGCCTGATCGACGCTGCAATGATCATCACCAAACACCGTGAAGACCTGCTCGACAAAGCCATCGAGTTATGGGCACCTCATCTGGGTGCGACCATTGACGAAGTGTACAAGGCGACGCGCAAAGCGCGGAAGGCACGCACCGAGGAAGACAGACGACTGGCATTGCCGCTCGACTTGACAACCACGACCGTCACAAGCCTTACCAAGGCGATCGATCGAATCAACCGAGGCGAAGCCGGTACATGCCCGGTTGTGGCGGTCGGTATCTCGGGGGCAACGTGGGATGGCACCCCGTACAGGGAGGTATAGGTGCTCATTCCTTGCTGAGTTGCTCGGAGGCTTTGAATAAGTCATCTTCAGTATTGACGGTGATCTCTTCCTTTACGAGCAGCCCCATCTCCGGATGCTCGGTGCCGAGCTCGCCCGCCTGAAGTTCCCCACCCTTCAACATGCGCTGATTTGTACTGATCCTTCGCAGCAACGCGTTGCGTTTTTCTCCCGTACGCTCGGGGTACTGTTTGCTTAGCGGTTCATTGCTGATGATCCAGACCGTCGTGAAACATGCCACATGGTTGTTGTACCGTGCTGGAAGCATGACAGGGTAACGATCCAAGAAAACCAAGAGCTGGTCCCAGCTGAACTGGCTATCGAACTCATCTAGTACCAAGATCGATTGCCCCTCGTACTCATCCCACGGATGCCGATAATCGGTCACGCGGTAGATGTTCTCGATGGGATTGTTGTCATATATGTATTTCGTTTTCCCGACACCCGGATCACCCCACAGATAATGCACAGTGATGTCGCAAAGCTGACGACCATATTTCACCCGGTCGCGCGCTGTCGCAAGTTCGGAAATCGATGATGCTGCATATATTGTGACTGGGAATTTCAAGAGGTAAAGTTTCGAATGCATCTTCTTCCGCATTGTATTTGCAGAGCCCGTTCATGGTTCCCACCCACATCTCTCCGTTTGTGTCAATCAGTACGCAGTTCACTTGGTTGTTTGCCAGTGAGTTCGGATTTTTATGGTCATGTATATAGTTCTTCCATATCTGTTTTTCTGGATGGTATTTAAATAATCCCTTGCCTTGGGTGGAGAACCAGAGATTTCCTTTGGTATCCTGGTCAATGTCAATGGTCAGTGCGTCCAAGTCTTTAATTCGGGTGAAATTATCTTTTTCCCGGTTATATAGATTTACTCCGGACATGGAGGTGATCCATATTCTCTCTTTTCTGTCTTTGAATATGGCATAAGAACTGGTTCCGTCCAGTGAGGCGGGATTATCCTGATAGGCAGAATATGTTTTAAAAGTTCCCGTTTGCAGATTTAATACGTTTACCCCTCCAGTATAAGTACCGATCCATAAATTATCATCGTCCATACAAAGTGCATGTACATTGTGATAGGACAGACTGTTTTTTCCCTCTAAGGGCAAATAATGGGAAAATTTTCTATTTTTGGGAGAAAAGCGGTTTAACCCTCCGTCATCCGAAGCGATCCACACATCTCCGTTAGAGTCTTCGCAGAACCGTCCGATGACTGTTCCGTTAACAGAATTGGAGAAACGTGAGTGGACAAAACTTTCGAATTGTCCAGTATTGGGTGAAATATAATTTACTCCTCCATAGTAAGTTCCGATCCATATTCCACCTTCATGATCTTTTATAATAGGATAAACAAAACGGTTGGATAATGAATGTGGGTTTGTTTCATCTTCTGTAAACAATTGATATTCCTCTGTAATGGTATTGAATAACAGAAGCCCGTCATCCGAGCCTATGAGTAGCTGGTGAGGGGCATATTCCATGATAGAATGAATATGGGTGGCACCTTTTCCGTCTGTGGGATGCAGATAAGTAGTGGCCTTTCCGCTGTATTTATCGATTTTTTGCAAACCACACTCCCAGGTTCCTAACCACAGTGTATGTTCCGAGTCTTCCAACATGACCAATGCGTTTGAGTCATGCTTTCCGCTTTCATAGGAGAGCGGAAAAGTCTCGAATTTATTTTCTGCTTTATTCAGTTTGAAAAGACCTGAGTTTCCCCAATTGGTAATGGCCCATATTTGGTTTTCACTATCCACCAGTACACTTGCCATTAAACCATTTGCGTTTTTAAATTCGTATTGCTCCAAGTGGTTGGTGATAGTGTTGTATTTGAATATTCCTTGTCCTACCGTAGTGAACCATAGGTTTTTGTCTTTATCTTCGACAATATGGTTCGTATTTGTTTCAATATGGATATTTTTGGAGGTGGCCAGTACAAAAGGCATTATATCTTCTGTTTCGTAATCATAGATATATATGCCTTCGTCTGTACCTATCCATATTTTGTTGAGGGTGCTGTATAAAGATGAAATAGCTTCATTAGCTCCCCTATCTTTCAGTCTATAGAGTTTTACAGTAGTGCCGTCATAGCGGTTCAGTCCTTCATCCGTTCCTATCCATAGAAAACCGTATTTATCTTGCATTAAAGCACGTACCGAATTGGATGATAGTCCGTCTTCTACAGAAAAATGACGGAAACAGAGGTCATTGGACGCTGCAAACAGAATCATCGGCATCAGTAAGTTCAATAGCAATAGGACTAGTCTTTTCATAGTATTTTCTTCTTATTTTCTAAATCTTATGCAAGATTACTATTTTTCTGAGAAAGAAAAGAGAAAATTCGAAGAAAAAGTGAGGATTCCAGATGAATCTTTCAATAGACCTTTTCAGACATTCTCTAAAAGCTAGCTTATCATAATCCTGCTGCAGATTTTAAGCGGCTGATAGCTGTTTCTATCATATCATGTGTGCCACTGCCGTCTGCTACGTATTTTATGACCATTTCAGTGAATGCAACAGCGTCTTTTAATGTCGGATCTGTAGAATCGTCTATGGTGCCTACGCGCCTTAATAGAGCAGATAAAGGTCTTAAATCTTCCATTTCGGGTAAGTTACCCGGTCTCATTGTATTGATGACGGTATTCAAACTAGCTACTATGGCATTGACTTCTCCTTGGGAGTAGTTTTTATCCTTATTAAAATATACATTTTGGGCATGTTCCAATGTACGTTTCAAACGGGTAAACCCGAAATGAGCCCAAGGAGCAAATTCAGGAACCTTGACTGCGAGAGCATTCCATTTTTCTTGGTTTGTTTGGCGTTCCATAGCTATATTAAGTAACTCCTTTAATTCTGTTTTATCTACATTATTTGCCAGTACCAAAGAAGCGGTGGCATCTTGTAGTGATAAAGTTTGTTTATCAATAACGATTTGTAAATCAATGTTATCCATTACTTCATGGGCGCTTTCAAGAGTAGCTTGCAATGTTTTAAAACTATCAGTAGTATAAAGGTCCGGATTACATTTTTTAGCTATATGGATACTGGCTTCAAGATTGCTCTTATCTAATCGGGAGGCGACTAATGATTCTATGGCCTTGTCAATATTGTCTACACAAGTAGAAATGGTAGTTTCTGTCAGAGGAGATATTTTCATTAGTTTCTCTCCCTCTTGTATAGCGGTTGTTAGTTTGGCGAAACTTGCTTTTGTGTAATGGCTTTTACTAAATGCCGTAGTTTCTCGTAATTTTGCCGACAGAGCCATTTTCAGTTCTACAGTAGGATCTTTAATATGATTGATGCGGAAGTAATGAGTTGTATGGTCATGGCGATAATAATCTGGTTGGAAAGTTCGTCCACCTTGCATTAGTGTATATAAATTTCCTGTAGTACCGGTTTGCAGACCGTTAGGTTCAACAACGGTAATACTGGCAAGACGTGAGTCTATATTGAGTGTTGCTTCCGTCCAATTAGTGATATCGGTAGCTGTCATGGCAAACGGTCCATACATTAATGTACCTACCCAGGCTGTTTCAAGTTGGTGTCCGTCTTTACTTGCTATTTCGGTTGGTAGCTTGTCGGGACCATAGTCTATATGTTTGGTGAATGGCATTGTAATTTCTACTATATCATTTTCTTTCCATTGCCGGGTAGGTATTACCGCGTATGAACAAGGCTGATAATGAGTAGCAATAGAGATTCCATTTAGTTTTACATCAAAGCCGTCGGTGGCCCAATAAGGTACTCGCAGTTTCATGGCAAATCGGGCTTCTCCGGCAGTAACTTTAATTGTGGAGCTTTTTGCTGGCCACAAACATTCCTGTTGTAAAGTGATATTTTTCTCTTCCCAATGGAGTGTGGTAGGCATATAAAGGGCTACCCACAATGTATTGTCTGAAACAAAGTAGGTTGCTTCCTGATATTTTACATGATTTTCAGATCCCGTACCTCCGCAGCAGGTAGATTGTGGAGTTTCGTTGCCCCATGGTTTCGATGCATTTAGTCCTACGGCATATTGATAAGTAGTCTGATAGTGTTCAGGGTGTAATGAGCCGATTATTTGGTTGTAAAGTGTCCGTTCGTAATAATCCATGTAACGGGCATCGTCCGGATTAAAACAGTTGAGGTCTTTTGTTAATTTTAGCAAGTTATATGCACAACAAGTTTCATTGATATGTGGATTTGAGTGACTCTCTCCTTCAGATACGCCATTCATGACCATACTTACTATTTGGGTATAGGGCTGTCTGAACATTTCGCCATTACCCACACCGCCGGTAGAATAACGATAACGTCCTTGTATTAAATTCCAGAAATTATGGGATACATGATAATAAAATGTATCATTGTTACTTAAATAACTTCTCAGTGCACCGATGATCATAGGGATATGCTGATTGGCGTGTCTGTTACGTATATCATCAATATTCTTTGAAAGCGGTTCGTAAAAGGCCGGACTATCAAAACAATTGGATGCTTCTATCAGACGCGCCTTCTCTTCAGGGGCGCTGACCATTTCTGAAAGACGTGCTAAAGATTCTCCCATACCTCCCACTTCACCTGCAATGTACATGTTCCACATTTCATAACGATTGCCGGGATGTGTCCTGCGTTCTTCTTGTGTTCCGTCTTTTTTTACATAAGTGCGGTAGTGCATTCTATTCCATACCCACAGACCCATATCTTTGGCTATGAGCAATGCTTTGTCGGCAATGCTTTTATCATCCATATAAGTTGCAATATCTATCAGACCCGCTAACTGTTTGTGAATGGAGTAATAGGGAGCCCATACCCAGTCCGAATTGTTATATGCACGATACATCTCTATCAGTGCGGGATGGTGTGGGGGGATCGCATTTAGATAACCATAGCCATAAGTAGCCCATTTTGTTTTATGTTCATCAAAAGCTTCCCATGTACCTTTCATCTTTTTCAATTCTTCTTCAGGGGCAAAATCACGGGCTTCGAGATACCTTCCTAATTCTTCGCTCCATACGAATGTACGCTCCTGACATTCGCGCAGTTCATTCACCATTCGGGTGATGTTACGGCGTAAAATTTCTTTATGCGAAGGATTTGTTGCAGCGGCATAGGCAAGGGCCAGTGCGGACATATAGTGTCCGGAACCATGTCCTTTTAATTTAGTTTCAGGTGAGTCCCATCCGTCAGACCGGGTATATCCTTCGGTACTCAGGCCATAAGTGTCGCGATAATTATATAGCTGTTGGCTTACATCCCAACTGATAATCTCTTTAATGGCAAGATCACGATTGGAGGTCAGGCGATTGTTGCCGTTAATCTTTACATTGTTTAAGGGGATAGTATGGGCTATTAGCTTGGGGAAAATTGTATTTTTAGTGTCTACCACCTCTATTTTAGCAGTGATAGGATATCCGTTTTCTGTAGTATCGTCTCCTATAATGAATCCGTTTATTGTGTATTGGCTTCCAATGGGATAAACTTTATCGTCAGCCTCCGATTGTTCTGTGGATAAAGCGGAATTGGACCATTTAGTTTGACGGTATTCACCTTGTCCGTCTGAATAAGTCACCCATACTTGATAAGGTAATTGGGGAACAGTTCCCACAGGACAATAGACCACGATGGGTTGTACAGAAGTTATGCTTCGTACTTCGATAACATTTGTCTGCAAGGTGAATGTTGCTGTTTTATTAGGATTTAGTGTATACGCCTCAATGGGTATTGTTGTCAATAGGGATAATCCTGTAAAGAGAGTAAAAGATAAATATCTGTTCATTTCCATGAGCATATTTTAAGTAATGATTTTATAAGAGATGGGAATATAAAGCCCGGTTCTAATAACTTAAACCGGGCTGGAAAATAAATATTTGTTTAAATAATTAGCAACTATTGAGAAGAAAGAAGGTTGCTTTCTATCACATTATTTCTTATTTACCGGCATAACCTGGATTTTGCTGTAAATTAGGGTTTGTATTAAGATGATCTAAATGAATCGGGAACAGGATAGAGTTGCCATTCAAGTCATTGGCAGTCGGAGTATGATTAAACCAACTTTTCTTCTGATAGGTTCCAAAGCGAATCATATCCGTACGTCGACGGGCCTCGGCTGCAAATTCCCATCCCCATTCATCATAAAGTCCGCCTAATTCTACGACTTCTGTATTACCCGCATCATCAATTTGACCTTTTTCGTCAAGCGTACCATAGTTAATGTGTGTGTCGCCTTTCAACCAAGCTGCATCAACCGTTGCTTTTTCCGGATGAGCCGATTCACGGAATGCACGCTCACGGATCTGTGACACGAGATGGGCTGCTTCGATTTCGTTTTGTCCTAAGCGGAGCAGACATTCTGCTTTCATCAGCAATACTTCGGTATAACGGAAATAAGGGAAGTCATTGCTTAGAAGGCTTTTAGCTCCTACCTTAATTTCGTATTTTCCTACCCGATAACCGTCATCTGTGTCTGTTTTGTAAATGCTGGGTAACTTATTGGGGAAAGTGGTGATCAGTACTCCGTCCGGGCTGTACTGTTCACCTTGCAGCCATGTATATTTTAACCGCATATCATCAGGATCATAGCTGTTAATGAACTGAGGGTTTGCTGCTGAACCTCCCCATGGGGTGGTTTGCATATTGAAGACCTTACGACTGTTTGAAGACAGAAATTTCATGTGGGCTCCAAAAACAGGACCATTGTTGTCACCTTCATTATAAACTTCATCATAAGGAATGGCAAAGATCGTTTCCACACATCCGGAGTTTTCTGTTTTGAAGATATCTGTGTAGTTTGTTTCCAAACTAAATAAACCGCTGTTAATGATATCGTTACATTGTTCCAGACATTCGTTCCACATTGGAGTTCCTGTATAGACCCCAGCATTCAGATACATACGTGCCATCAAGCATTTGGCTCCCCATTGAGTGAGTCTGCCATAAGTGGATTTATTGACTTCAGTAGGCAAATTGGGCATTACTTCTTTCAGTTCATTGATAATGAAGTCAAAAACTTGTTTACGAGTAGATTGAACCGGAATCTCTTCGCTGAAACTGGTTTGTATAGGAATATTTCCATGTGTATCGCAAAGAATGGAGTACCAAAGCGCACGTACTCCTTTTACCTCAGCTACGACTTTAGGTTTACTTTTTTCTGTGAAAAAACCTTCATCGGCACGTTTTAATATTTTATTGGCATTGGCTATGCCTTTATAGCAATAGTCCCAAATACTTTGAGGCTGTCCTTGCTGGTTGTCCCAAGTGTGTTTGTGCATTTGCTTGTAAGTACCTCCGTCATCCCAGCCGTTAGGGCGGGTAGGTGTGACAATTACATCGCCCGACTCTTCCTGTAGGTCAAACAAGCCATACCAGTCCATCACAAAGCGTAATTGTGAATAGGTGGTAGCCAACAAGGCTATCTCATCGGCTTCGGTTGGTACATAGTCTTCTTCAATGATTTCAGAATAAGGCTCCTCATCCAAATTAAAGCAACTGCTTATACTGAGCATGGCAGATGCACAGAGTGCATAAACACCATATTTAAATAGTTTCATAACTGTTCTTTTTTGTTTAATTAGATTTAGAATGTAAGATTAACTCCAAAAGTATAAGTGCGATTGGTAGGATACTTGTCGCGATTGTCAGTACCGGCATCCAATAATCCATAGGTGTTGCTGCTCAATGGTACTTCCGGATCCATACCCTTGTAACCGGTAATGGTAGCTAGATTCAATACTGAAGCATAGATACGTAGGTTTTTGATGATATGCTGTTTGGATAGTTTGAAGGTATACCCCAAAGTCACATTGTCAATTTTCCAGTAATCACCGTCCTCTACGTAATAGCTGACATAGCGTTGGTCATCTTTCAATTGGGTTTTGCCATATACTTTGTCAAAAGCAGAATTCAGGCGGTTGTACTGGATTTCAGGTTTTGCATTTTCATAATACATACGTTGGTAATTCAAAATCTGGAAGCCGAAAGCACCACGCATATTTATACTTAAATCGAAATTAAAGAAATTGAAGGTATTGTTCCAGTTCAGATAATGTTTAGGAATACCATTACCTAATACTTGCCAGTCAGTGGCATCGGTTTCCTCGGCTAAAACATGTTCACCTTTTTTGTTTTCTACCAACCATAGTCCGTCATCTGTAATATCAACCGATTTCAAACCATAGAAAGTACCTATAGGCTTGCCTACTTGGACGATATGGGTAGTGGTTTGAATGGGTTCTCCGGTATACCCTGTATAGAAATAATCTTGGTCCATCGAGAATTTCTCGCTGGATAGTGCAACGACCTTGTTTGAATTAGTAGAATAGGACACATTGGTATTCCAAGTGAATTTTTCTGTCTGGATAGGCGTAGCACGAATTAGAATTTCAAGTCCTTTATTTTCCATTTCCGATGCATTGGCTAGCATGGTTGGATACATATAAGGCGGAACAGGAACCTCGTAGTCCCAAAGAGCATCTTTTGTTCTACGTATATAGTAGTCAACGGTTCCACCCAATCGTCCTCCTAGGACATCCCAATCCAGACCTACATTGAATTCGTGTTTCTTTTCCCAACGCAGGTCAGCGTTGTTGTTACGGATTGTTTCCAATGCTTTGACCCATGTTCCATTGTACAGGAAAGCGCCATTATAATTCAAACTTGAGAGTGATGTGTACGGGTCGGCTACATTGATTCCGGTCACACCGTATCCCACGCGAAGTTTCAGGTTATCCATCCAATTCACATTTTTCATAAAATTCTCTCTGTTAATTCTCCATCCTAAAGAGATGCCGGGGAAATTACCCCACTTATGATCTTTACCGAACTTGGAAGAGCCTTCATGACGCAAAGAAGCCATCAATAAGTAGCGGTCATTGAAATTGTAACTGACACGGGTGAATAATCCGATTAATTTATCAGAATTTTTATAACTGGTCATGGAAGCTTCACCACGTTTCAAGGCCATACCTGCTTCCATTTTGTTGTAAGAATAAGCATCGGTAGGAAAATCGTAGTTGGACATGGACAGGTTAGAGTTGGTGTTGTCTTCATAGTTATAACCTATCAATACACTGACATTGTGCTTGCCGAATGCTTTCTGAAAGTTGGCCGTCAATTCTATCAGATTATTATCAAAATCAGAATCATAACGATATGCATAGCCGTTACGGCCACTCTTGGTTGTAGATACATGTTTCTTGGTTTGGTAATATCCATCGGTAGAAGTCGTACTCCGGCGGGCATACATGGCTTTCAAGGTCAAAGATTCAATAGGGCGGAAAGTCAGGCTACCATTGAAACGGATGTTTTTACGTTTCATTTCACCAATTGTTTCGCGGATATAACTTACAGGATTATCATAAAAATACAAGTCGCGCTCAAACCAGTCACCGTTCTCATCTTTTACAGGTTCTGTAGGATTGTGAATCAAAGCCTGTCGATAAGCGTATGTATTCCAACTGCGAGGCATGGTATGTTGGCTGACGAATGTACTGACATTGGCTGTCAATTTATTGTCATACATAGAGTGAGTGATGTCCATACGACCGTTTATAGCTTCAAAGTCAGTCTTTATAAAAGTACCTTGCCGGTTGGTATAGTTGATGGAGGCTGTATAATTGGTATTTTTACTACCACCTCTTAAGGATAAGTTGTGTGAATGAGAAACAGCTGTGCGGGTCAGTTCACCCAGCCAATCGGTATTGGCTCCGAAATCTTTCAAGTTAGCTCCGTTGAAAGTATATCCTTCATTCCATTTCTGACGAAGGTCATCAGCATCCATGAAATCAGGTCTGTTTAAAATGTTTGATACAGAAACATATCCATTATAATCAATGGTGGGAGCCATTTCTTTACGACTTTGTTTGGTTGTAATAATAATTACGCCATTTGTACCACGTGTACCATAAATGGCAGTAGCCGAACCGTCTTTTAATACATCGATGGACTCAACATCTTCAGGGGCTACTGTATTCAGACTTCCTGGCACTCCGTCAACTAATACTAATGGTGAAGTTCCACCTTTTAAAGATGAAATACCACGTAGGACTTCGCATTGATGAAACGGCGGTTGATTTGGGTATCTGTGCCGCTATTGCGACAAGTCAGGCGGATATTCCTCTGCCGCCGGATATGATATTTATTGGTGAAGTCGGTCTTGGCGGTGAACTTAGAGGTGTTTCGCAGCTTGAAAAGCGTATTAATGAGGCGGCTAAACTGGGGTTTAAGTCCGCGATTGTGCCGAAACAATCGCTTAGAGGCGTGAAAATTCCGGACGGTTTTGCGGCTTACGGGATTAAGACGATTTCGGAAATGATTAATATGCTTAGAAGGAAATGACAGAAAAGCCATCCCTCAGTCGGCGTTGCCGACAGCTCCCCTCAAGGGGAGCCTTACGGAAGAGGGCGTATATTAAAAAGCCTCTCCTTGAGGAGAGGTGTCACGAAGTGACGGAGTGGTGGCTTGAGGTCATCAATCGCTATTTATGCGGAGAGTTGACAATTTTATTGTTTTATATTATAATTAATTAGATTAGAAAATGATGTTTTAAGGAGTTTTCGGGAGTGGAAGAAAAGAGAACAGGCGGCGGAAAAGAATTTATATTTTCACTTTTATGGGCTGTCATATTTATGATTTTAGGACAATATATAATTTTTATTTTGCCAAGCTACAAAATAATCGGTACGATAATAACGATACTTTTATTTTGTATATTGGGTTTCTTTGTCTTAACGCGTTATGCAGCGATATTTACTTACAGCATTAAAGACGATATTGTGCGCGTAAACCGTGCAATCGGTCACAGAAACAAAGAAGTTGAATTTTATATATCTGACGTGAAGTCTGTTACAAGGCAAAAACCGCAAAAAACTCCGAAAACGATATACAATATGCGTGCGAGTGTATTTTCGCCTAAAAAGGTTTGGTATGTTGTTTACGAAAAGAACAGAATAGAAAATATGCTTGTTTTTGAGCCGTCGCAGAAAATGGCTGAAAAGATTAAGAGCAGAGCGAAAAACAGCAAAGCTTAAACATTTTGGAAGGAATGGCTTTCAGGTTGGGATGTCGCATTTCTTTTATGCCG
>ENA-OPSG01001337-OPSG01001337.1-human-gut-metagenome-genome-assembly--contig:-NODE-1337-length-11770-cov-23.793000_pt1 | contig 11770 bp, 12 predicted proteins | sample MGYA00241454_ERZ501900 | MGnify/ENA primary metagenome ERZ501900 (study PRJEB25962, sample SAMEA2042225) | human gut metagenome | biome: human gut; feature: human-associated habitat; material: faeces... | reverse complement strand
TTCAACTTCTACAACCAATTGGTTCAATGTTTATTTATTTTTTATCATATACTCAAAATCTACAGTTGGCCAATCACAAATTTAAGATAATTCCAACTTACCAGTATATAATTGATAATAGGTTCCTTTATTCTTAATAAGATCTTCATGATCTCCACGTTCAATGATCTTCCCATGTTCAAGTACAATGATCGCATCACTATTTCGGATCGTAGATAGCCGATGGGCGATTACAAATACAGTTCTACCTTTCATCAGGTTATCCATTCCTCGCTGTACAATGCTTTCTGTTCTTGTATCAATACTTGATGTTGCTTCATCTAAGATCAGTACTGGTGGGTTGGCTACGGCTGCTCTGGCAATGGATAGTAACTGTCTCTGTCCTTGAGATAATCCTTCTCCGTCTCCGCTGATCACAGTGTCGTAACCATCTGGAAGCATTTTGATGAACTGGTCTGCGTGTGCTAATTTGGCTGCTTCGTAGATCTGTTCGTCGGTTGCCCCTAAATTTCCGTAGCGGATATTGTCTTTGATCGTTCCTGTAAACAGGTGTGTATCCTGTAATACAATTCCTAAGGAACGTCTTAAGTCGTCTTTTTTAATCTTCTTGATGTTGATTCCGTCGTAACGAATCTTACCATCCTGAATGTCATAGAAGCGGTTGATCAGGTTTGTGATCGTTGTTTTTCCGGCTCCTGTAGATCCTACAAATGCTAGTTTCTGTCCTGGTTTTGCGAACAGACTAATGTCATGAAGGATGGTTTTATCTTCGTTGTAGCCAAACGTTACATCTTCAAATCTTACATCTCCAGTTAATTCTGTATATGTTACAGACCCATCTGCAGAGTGTGGATGTTTCCATGCCCACATTCCTGTTCTTTCTTCACATTCGATAATGTTTCCATTTTCATCTTTCTTCGCATTTACTAATCTTACATATCCCTCATCTGTCTCAGGTTCTTCATCGATCAGGGCAAAGATCCTTTCTGCACCTGCAAGTGCCATTACAATAGAGTTAAACTGCTGTGCGACCTGCATAAATGGCTGTGTGAAACTCTTTGTAAACTGAAGGTATGATGCCATGACACCTAATGTGATCCCTCCAATACCTTCAATAGCTAACACACCACCTAATACCGCTGTTAATACAAATTGAAGGTTTCCAATATTACCTACAACTGGACCCATGATATTTGCATATTTGTTGGCATTTGCAGCACTTTCAAACAGAGATTCGTTTAACTTGTCAAATTCTTCTTCTGATTTACGTTCGTGATTAAAGACTTTGACAACTCTCTGTCCATTCATTCTCTCTTCGATAAATCCTGTCACATCGGCTAATGATTTTTGCTGGCGGATAAAGTATTTTCCGCTGTTTCCACCAATCGCTTTTGTCACCGTGATCATGATTCCGATAACAACAACTGCAAGAATCGTTAAAATCGGACTTAATACTAACATAGAAATAAATGTTACAATGATCGTGAAAAATGACATCAATGCCTGAGGAATTGCCTGGCTGATCATCTGTCTTAATGTGTCCGTATCATTTGTGTATAAACTCATAATCGAACCATTTGTATTCTGGTCGAAATAACGGATCGGTAATGTCTGCATATGTTCAAACATATCGTCTCTGACACGTTTTAGGACTCCTTGTCCGATAAATACCATCATCCTTGTATAAATAAATGTTGCAATGACACCTGCTGCAAAGATGCATCCAAGGACAATCATTGCGTGGTAAAAATTTGTGAAATCTGGATTGCTCTGTCCAACCAAAGGCAGGATGAAGTCATCGAGCATAAATTTCAATGATAAAGATACAGATACAGAAGCTGCTGCACTGATGAAAATGCAGACAAACACGAGAATAAACTGTAATTTATAAGTATCTGTTACATATTTTAAAAGACGTTTTGCTGTCTTCGCCGTATTTTTGTTGATCGTCTTTTCTGATCTTTTACTCATCGTCTTCTCCCCCTTTCACCTGTGATTCATAGACTTCTCTGTAAATATCATTTGTCTTTAATAATTCTTCGGATGTTCCAACACCCATGATCTTTCCATCATCTAATACGATGATCTGGTCTGCATCTTCGATGGAAGATACTCTCTGTGCGATGATGATCTTTGTTGTATTCGGAATTTCTTCACGGAATGCCTTACGGATCAATGCATCTGTCTTTGTATCAACCGCACTTGTGGAATCATCTAAGATCAAGATCTTTGGTTTCTTTAATAACGCTCTTGCGATACACAATCTCTGTTTCTGTCCACCAGAAACATTGTTTCCACCCTGTACGATCTGTGTATTGTATCCAGCTGGAAATTCATTTACAAACCCGTCTGCCTGTGCTAATTTACACATTCTCTGAACTTCTTCATCGGATGCATTTTCATCTCCCCAACGGATATTATCGTAAATTGTTCCTGTAAATAATACATTCTTCTGGAGTACCATGGATACCTGGTCTCTTAATGCTTCTAAGTTGTAATCACGGACATCAATGCCGCCGACTTTGACACATCCTTCTGTAACATCGTAAAGTCTTGGGATCAACTGTACTAATGTAGATTTTGCACTACCTGTTCCACCGATGATTCCAATCGTCTGTCCGGATCTGATATGAAGATCAACATCTTTTAAGGAAAGATTTCCACCTTCTCCTGCATAACTGAAGTTTACATGATCAAAGATGATCTCTCCGTCTTTCACTTCTGTTACTGCATCTGCTTTATCCTGCATTTCTGGTACTTCTTCCAAAACTTCTGTAATACGGTCTGTAGATGCTTCTGCGATCATGATCATTACGAATACGAAGGTTACCATCATCAGAGAACCAATGATCTGTAATGCGTATACGATGATACTTGTTAATTCTCCAGTTCCCATTGTTCCATGGATGATCCCTGTTCCACCAATCGCTACAAGCAGAAGTATAACAACATACATTGTAAACTGCATAACTGGTGAGTTCCATGCAACAATCTTTTCTGCTTTTGTAAACAGTGTATATACATACTTGGAAATTCCGTGGAATTTATCGATTTCATAATCTTCACGTACAAATGCTTTTACCACACGGGATGCGTTTACATTTTCCTGTACAGAATTATTTAAGATATCATATTCATCAAATACTTTGATAAAGTGTGGATGTGCTTTTTTCGCAATAAAGATCAATGTTCCTCCTAGTAATGGAATCACGATCAAAAATAGTAACGCTACTTTCACACTGTACTTTAATGTCATTACCCATGATAAAACGATCATGATCGGTGCTCTGGCAAGTAGTCGGATACTCATCATATAGGCCATCTGGATATTTGTAATATCTGTTGTCATACGTGTGACAAGTCCTGATGTTGCAAAGTGGTCGATATTCTTAAATGAGAACTCCTGCACTTTGTAGAATATATCGTGTCTTAAGTTCTTTGCATATCCAGCACCTGCAACGGCTGCCATATTTCCAGCTGAAATCCCGAAAAACAGGGATAACATTGCCATAACAACTAGGATCACTCCTCGCTGGATAATATAATGTAAATCTCCGCTTGTCATTCCGATATCAATGATATTTGCCATCTCCATCGGAATCAAAACTTCCATCAGTACCTCAAGAATTACCAGGATTGGAGCAAGTATGGATTGTTTTTTGTATTCTCGGACTGATTTTAATAGGGTCTTATTCATCTTTCTTTCCTTCCTCCTTGTGTTTTTCTATAAGATTTTGTAATACCTGATATAAAACATGTTTGCATGTTATGACATCTTCCTCAGGAATGCCTTTTTCCATTCTTTTTTCACTAAGCTTAATATCTTCCAAGATTGCCTGTCTTAATCCTTCGGCTTTCTCTGTTGGTACCAGCCGCTTCTTTCTAGCATCTCCTTTGACACTTTCTCTTGTCAGATATCCATTCTTCTCCATCAACTGTACATATCCTGTTACAGTTGATTTGCGGATCTGAAATTCTTCTTCAATGTCTTTTTGATAAAGATCTTTATGCATTGTTTCTAATAAAATAAACTTTAAAATATGTTTCTGCATGATGGTAAGATCAGCCTTGATCACTTTATCAATTGGCTGATTCCTCTTCATCTCATGTGATAACATATGGATCAGTTTTCCCATGTGCATGTTATTGATCTTATCATTTATATCCTGCATTCACTCATCCCTTTCTTTTCAAAATGGTTAGCTTCCTAACTTTTTAGTATTATACAGAGAATAAAAATGAATGTCAATCGTTATTTTATTATCTCTATTATCGTTAACCAAATTTACTCACTATGTTGACAATTGTTTTTTTCCATGCTAAAGTTCAGATTAATAAGATATTTCGAATTTAAATAAAGGAAGGTATATATTATATGAATTCAGAACAAAATTTAACCCGTGAAGAAGCCATCGCAATCTTAAATACACCTGATGAACAATTAAATGAACTGATTGAACGTGCCGGAGCACTTCGTAAAAAATATAAAGGGAACCATGTAAGCATTCATCTTTTAACAAACGCCAGAAGCGGAAACTGCTCCCAGAACTGTGCTTACTGCGCACAATCCTGTCGTTCCCATGCAGATATTGAAAAATATAAATGGGTCGATGATGAAAAATTATATGGAGATAACACATTTGTCCATGATCATAAACTTTCCCGTCATTGTATCGGATTAAGCGGTATGAAATTCAGCGATGATGAGATTGAAGAACTTGCTTCTAAAATTCGTAAGATGAAAGAAGAGGGTACACATTTATGCTGCTCTATCGGATTTTTAACAAAGAAACAGGCCTTAATGTTAAAAGAAGCTGGATTAGACCGTATCAACCATAACTTAAATACAAGTCGTTCCAATTATCCAAATATCTGTACAACACATACATACGAACAGCGTGTAAACAACATTCATATGTTACAGGACCTTGGATTTGAAATCTGCAGCGGTGGTATCATTGGTATGGGCGAGAGTAAGGAAGATGTTGTTGATATGTTATTGGATCTGAAAGAAATCAATCCAGAAGCACTTCCGATCAACTTCTTAATTCCGATCAAAGGAACACCTCTGCAGGATAGAGATACTTCAAATTTGACACCAGAATACTGCCTGAAAGTATTATGTCTGGCAAGATTACTGGTTCCAACATCTGATATCCGTTGTGCCGCTGGACGTGAAATTTATTTTAAAGGAAGGGAAAAAGAATTATTGACCGTTGTGAATTCTATCTTTGCTTCAGGATATCTGACTGCTTCTTTGGCATATGCCAGAACTGCCGGCAAAAACTCTTCCAGATCATCTGTCACCTCTGCCATCTCAGCTGCTTTCTGAGCGATTCCTTTTGCAACTGTCAGGATCGTACCTTCTTTCGGTTTCATGACCGCCTTGTAAGCAGTTGCTCTTGCACGCTCACATGCCTGTGCAAGTACAATCGTATCGATCTCTTTTTCTTCCCGGATCGTCTTTGTAAATCCTCTCAGAAGCTGAGAAAGGATTACTCCCGAGTTTCCTCTGGCTCCTCGAAGAGAACCGGAAGAAATCGCTTTTGCCAGAGATTCCATATCCGGTCTCTCCATGGCGCTGACTTCCTTTGCAGCTGACATGATCGTCAAAGTCATATTCGTTCCTGTATCTCCATCCGGTACAGGGAATACATTCAGTTCATTGATGAATTCTTTTTTTGCCTCCAGATTTGCCGCTCCCGCCAGAAACATTTTTGCGAGCAGCTCTGCATTGATCGTTTTTGTTGCCACAGCAAATATCCTCCTTAATCTATCACTCTGACACCTTCAACGAAGATGTTGATCTTATCTACGGTCATCCCGGTGAATTCTTCCACTTTATATTTGACGTTGTTCATCAAATTATCAGAAACAGAAAGAATATTTACTCCATATGCAACGATCACATGGAAATCCAGAACCAGGATATTGTCATCTGAAATATCCACATGGATCCCATGGGTCAGACTTTCTCTTTTTAACAGCCGCACAAGACCATCTTTCATGTTCACGGCAGCCATACCTACAATTCCAAAACATTCTACAGCAACAGAGCCTGCGTATTTAGCAATAACTTCCGGGCTAATTGTGATAATCCCAAGCTCTGTACTCATACTACCTTTCATCATATATTACCTCCAATTCTTAATGGATCTTCGCACAATTAACATTCGTATTATACTCTCATTATCCGGATTTTACAATATCGATTCATAAAGTGCTGTCAAAACATTCAAAATCTCGTCCTCTGACATGGCCGAACTGTCCAGGCACAGATCGTACTGGGACATCTCTTCCCACTTCTTGTCTGTATAGTAGTTATAATAGAATTTTCGCTGTTTATCGACCTTTTTGATCAGAGAAAGCGCCTCTTTTTCTTCCAGAGAGGTACGCTCCATCACTGTCTGAAGCCTGTAGTCCAATGGTGCATGAGCAAACATGATGACGCCGGCTTTGCAGATAATGGCAATGCCTATCAACACCATGACCAGGATGATGAAGGAGAAGCGGAGCATTATGTTTTTTTGGTTGGGCATCATGGGCTTAGTCTTTCTTTATTAAATAAGGACGGTTGGTAGCCGTTTGCAAGGGGCTGTCTTCCGTCGAAATATATTCTTCAATACGTGACTGGCGGCTCTTTTCCATCAGTTCGGAAGAGCGTGTCAATGCATCGTATTTGATATCGATCAAATCTTTTTTCAACTTGTCAATTTCAATGAGTTCCTGTTGGCTGCTATAACGGTTGTCTATGTATAGTACAGTCAGGATCATGATGAGAATCAGCAAACGGGTCTGTCTTTTGAAAAAGTCGTTCGCAAGGATATCTCCTCCCAATATGCTGCGGATAGACATATGCTTGGGCGAAGCAGATTGTCCGTCTTTGGGTTGTTGTGTATTTTGTTTCAGTTCTTCTTCCATCTCGTTATCTCTTTTCTGCAATTCTCAACTTGGCGCTTCGGGAGCGCGGATTGCGTGTCACTTCTTCGTTGCCGGCAACAATAACTTTGTTGTTGACTAGTTTGAAAGGTGTCTGTACATTACCAAAGAAATCTTGTTCGGCCTTGCCTTCTATGTTTCCGGTTTTCATGATATTCTTTACCATGCGGTCTTCTAAAGAGTGATAGGTGATTACTACCAGTCTGCCTCCCGGTTTCAGTGCCTTGGTTGCTGCATAAAGCATTTCTTTCAATGCTTCCATTTCCTGATTTACCTCTATGCGTAAAGCTTGGAACACCTTTGCGAGCTCTTTCTTTTCACGTTCCCGCCCGAAAAGCGGTTTGATGACTTCGAGGAAATCACCGATGGTGACAATTTGTTTTACACCTCGTGCTTTAACGATGGCTGATGCCAGTTTGCGGCTGTTCTTCAATTCACCATATAAATAGAAAATATTAGCCAAACGTTCTTCGTCATAGGTGTTCACTACATCAGCAGCTGTCATACCTGCGCGTTTGTTCATCCGCATGTCTAATTTGCCCTCGAAGCGGAATGAGAATCCACGTTCGGAGTCGTCAAAGTGATGTGAGGAAACGCCCAGATCGGCCAAAATGGCATCCACCCCTTCCACGCCATAATAACGTAGGAAGTTGGGAAGGTAGCGGAAGTTACTACGCACAAAAGTGAAGCGGCTGTCGCTTACAATATTCTTCTCGGCATCTTCATCTTGGTCAAAACTATATAGATGCGCGGTGCTATCCAGCCGGCTTAGAATTTCCTTGGAATGTCCTCCGCCGCCGAAAGTGGCATCTACATAAATACCTCCGGGTTGGATGTTCATTCCGTCTACGCTCTCGTTTAATAATACCGGTACATGATATATCTGTTTTGCTTCACTCATTCTATTTCTACGTTGTTATTAGTTCCCATAATTTCTTCCAATTCTTTTCCAAAGTCCTCCGGTGTGATGAAGGGTTTGTCTGCTATTTCTTTAGACCAGATTTCTATAGTGTCGTCCAATCCGATAAAACGTACATCTTGCTGTATTTTAGCTAATTTCAAATATCGTTTTGGAATCAGAAAGCGCCCGTTTCCATCCAATGTGATAACTTCTACATCCGAAACGAACTGACGGAAAATCATTTGGTGTCTGGAATTCCAGCGATTGAGTTTGCAACGTAGTTCGTTCATTTGTTCGTTCCACACATTTTCAGGGTAAAGTACCAGGCAGTCTTGGTAGGTGTCTTTGCGTAAAATCAGGCACTCCTGGGAGGCAGCTTGTAGCTGCTTCCTGAATACGGCAGGCAGGAACACTCTGCCTTTTGCATCCGTCTTTGCTTCAGAATTCCCAAGAAATCGCATGTTTACACCTTATTATATTGTTCAAGGTGTAAAATTACACAATTCCCCACAATTCCCCACAATATTTTAAGAAAATATTTCGAGAAGTTTTCAACAGGCTGTTAATGTAGCTAGTAGCTTGGTAAACAGGAGGTTTAAAATTAATAATTTTATGATAAAAAATAAAGGAAAGGGCAGCTTCTCGGAGGTTGAAAAACGAAACCAAACTATTGCACATTCGTTTTTGTTTTGCGCAAAAATGAAAGAATTTGTATAGTTTCATACACAAAAACTCTTAATTTCTTTAGAGATTAAGAGTTTTTTCTGTCATAAATTGCCAATATAAAAAAAGATAAGTTACTTTTGCATGGAAAAGAACGTTTGCAAAATGACTGACGACTCTATATTTTTAATCGACATAGAAAAGATATTGAAAACGAAAGCCGGGAAAAAATATAAATATATTCCCCGTTTTGTCGTTTCGTACCTGAAGCATATCGTGCATCAGGATGAACTGAATGTCTTTTTAAAAGACTCCAAAAATAAAGTCGGAGTTGACTTTCTGGAAGCTTGTATGGAGTTCCTGGATGCAAAAGTGGAGATAAAAGGTTTGGAAAACTTGCCTGAAAACGGTAAATGCACTTTTGTCAGCAATCACCCGCTGGGGGGACAGGATGGAGTTGCTTTGGGGTATATATTGGGAAAACATTACAATGGTAATGTACGCTATTTGGTCAATGATTTGTTGATGAATTTGCATGGTTTGGCTCCTTTATGTATTCCTATCAATAAAACAGGCTCGCAATCCAGGGATTTCCCGAAGATGGTAGAGGCAGGGTTTGCCTCGGATAATCATATCATTATGTTTCCTGCGGGGTTATGTTCCCGTAGACAGGGTGGGGAAATCAAGGATTTGGAATGGAAAAAGACATTTGTCACTAAAAGTATTGAAACGCATCGTGATGTGGTACCTTTGCACTTTGAGGGCCGGAACTCAGACTTTTTTTATAATTTGGCAAATATATGTAAGGCACTTGGCATTAAGTTTAATATTGCTATGCTTTACTTGGCAGATGAAATGTTGAAAAATCGTCATAAAACCTTTACCTTGACCATTGGAAAACCCATTCCTTGGCAAACTTTCGACAAGACAAAGACCCCGGCTCAGTGGGCGCAGTTTGTAAAAGATGTAGTCTACAAGCTATAATAGACAAAAGAGAGAAAAAAGATATGGAAGAAATTATTGCACCGATTAGCAAAGAGATTCTGAAGGCGGAACTTTCCGAGGATAAACGCCTGAGGTTTACGAATAAAAGTCATAATGAAATTTACGTCATAACGTATCAGGATTCGCCCAATGTGATGAAGGAGATTGGCCGGTTGAGAGAAATAGCCTTTCGTGCTGCAGGTGGCGGAACAGGAAAGGCGATGGATATCGATGAATATGACGTGATGGAAAATCCATATAAGCAATTAGTTGTATGGAATCCTGAAGCGGAGGAGATTTTGGGAGGTTATCGTTATCTTTTGGGGGATGAGGTGCAATTTGATGAACATGGGAAGCCTGTGCTGGCTACTGCTCACATGTTTAATTTCTCGGAAGTTTTTTTGAAAGAATATTTGCCTTACACGGTGGAGTTGGGACGCTCATTTGTTACATTGGAATATCAGTCAACCCGTGCCGGTTCCAAGGGATTGTTTGCTTTGGATAATTTGTGGGATGGTTTGGGCGCATTAACCGTGATTAAGCCTAATGTGAAATATTTTTTTGGTAAGATGACTATGTATCCTAGTTATCATCGTCAGGGGCGTGACATGATATTATACTTCCTGAATAAACATTTCGGTGATAAAGATAAATTGATAACTCCGATGAAACCGCTGGAAATAGAAACAGATAAGAAAATGTTGGAAAATCTTTTCTGTTATGATTCCTTTAAAGAAGATTACAAGATCTTGAATACGGAAGTGCGTAAGCTGGGGTATAATATTCCTCCTTTGGTCAATGCATATATGAGTCTGTCTCCTACAATGCGTATGTTTGGAACAGCGATTAATTATGGATTCGGAGATGTGGAGGAAACCGGAATTCTGATTGCAGTCAATGAAATTCTGGAAGACAAACGGGTACGTCATATCGAATCGTTTGTAAAGCAACATCCTGAAGCTATGAAAATAACTTCAGGCGCTCATCCCATACTGACCAAATAATCGGACTAATAGTAGTATTTGGGGAAACATTGTCAGGTGCAGATAAAATTTACAGGATTCATCTTGCTCGCATCTGACAATGTTTTTATTATACTGCCGGCAGACTGTTGCCTTTGATTTTCCGGTAGAGGTCGAGCGCATATACGTCTGTCATGCCCGATATGTAATCCAGCACGGCTTGAATTTTTCCATATAAAGTAGGTGCGTTGACATTGTACTGTCCGGATATGCGGTTGATAAGTAGTTGTGAATACGCTTTTTCCGGAGAGCGCACTGCATTAATCATCAGGTCAATCAAGGTACTGATAACCCTGAATCCTGCCAATTCTATGTCCAGCACATCGCTGGAACGATATATTCTTTGAAAGGCAATTGCAGAACAATTGTCATAGGCCTCTTTCAATGGACTGCAAATGTGCATTATCAGGGTGCCTTCAAATTCCCCGGTCAATATCTTTTCTTCATTTTCAGTAAATACTCGTGTGCATTCCTTTATCAGTGCGCCTATGACCGAAGAACGTAAATAAGCTATCTGTTCATTGACGTCTGTTACAATCCGGCAAACTTCTTCAATGCGTTTTCTTCTTTTCTCATCAAAGAACTGCATATACAGTCCTTTGGTTTCATCATGTGTCAGCAGTTTTAATTTATGTGCGTCTTCTATGTCCATCATCTGATAACAAATATCATCTGCGGCTTCTACCAGGTAGACCAACGGATGGCGTGCGTAGCGTAAAGGCTCATCCGGTTTGCTGAGCCGGATAATCCCTAATTCTCCGGCTATTTTCTGATAATCAGCCTCTTCGCTTAAGAAGAAGCCGAATTTTGATTTCTTTCCTGCCAATTGTGAGGAAAAAGGGTATTTTACGATGGATGCCAGTGTGGAGTAGGTCATCACGAACCCTCCTTTCCGTCTTCCTTCAAACTGGTGGGTGAGGATGCGGAATGCATTGGCATTTCCTTCGAAGTGGGTTAAATCATCCCATTCCATCGGTGAAAGTTCTTTTTTCAATGCCATTCCTTGTCCTTCCGAGAAGTAAGTTGAAATGGCTTTTTCTCCCGAATGACCGAAAGGAGGATTTCCCAGATCGTGTGCCAGACATGCGGCTGAAACGATGGAACCTATTTCCGAGATATGGGAGTCGGCCAAGGCTGGGTGCTTCTTCAGAAGCTGGCTGGCGACATCGTTTCCTAAAGAACGCCCCACACAAGAGACCTCAAGGCTGTGAGTCAACCGGTTGTGTACAAATACGCTACCCGGTAAAGGAAATACTTGAGT
>ENA-OPSG01001336-OPSG01001336.1-human-gut-metagenome-genome-assembly--contig:-NODE-1336-length-11773-cov-7.474910_pt1 | contig 11773 bp, 7 predicted proteins | sample MGYA00241454_ERZ501900 | MGnify/ENA primary metagenome ERZ501900 (study PRJEB25962, sample SAMEA2042225) | human gut metagenome | biome: human gut; feature: human-associated habitat; material: faeces... | reverse complement strand
CTGCGTGGTGGTTTCCGCCGTATCAGTGCCGCTGTCGGTGATGCCGGATTCGGTCGTGGTGGTCTCGCCGCCAGCGGTGTCGGCGGTGTTGTCATCGCTGTTCTTCCGGGAGGCCGCGTCCTTCGAGGTCTGAGTGGCGGTGGCATCGGCGTTCGCGTTCGCGGCCGTGTCGCCTGTGATCCCGGCTGTGCTGCCCGTCATGCTCTGGCCGGACTGTGTGCCGGTCGACTGCGCGGGCTGCGACTGTTGCGCGGTGGTGTTGCCCGTGGAGGGCTTCGTCGTCTGGGTGGCCGGCGAGCCCGAGGACTGCTTCGCCGGGGCCGGGGCCGATTGCTTCGGGTTGCTCGGCTTCGTGGCGGGGGCGGGTGTCGCCGGCTCCTCCTTCTGGGCGTGCTCCTTCTTGTAGTTCGCGCAGTAGCTGTCGAACGCGGCCTTCTGCGCTGAGACGTCGATGCCGCCTCCGGGGTTGGAATCGTAGGCCGAACCGCCACTGGAACAGCAGGCGACCGGATTGTAGTTGGTCGAGCACAGGTCGCACACGTCGCCGGCCGCGTAGGCCGTGCCGAGCGCGAATTGCAGGCCACCGACCGCCATAGCGCCTATCACGGCCGAGCCGGCGAGCACGCGGATAAGCCGGCGCTTCACGGGCCGCCCGTTGCGTGGCGCTTCATGACGAGCTGATGATGTGGACATGGATATTCCCTTCTTCTTGTCTTCCGCGCCGTTTTTGGATACGGCGCGGCGGTACAGTTTGGTGGCGGCGAATCGCGATATACGAAAACCTGCGATGCGGCAGAATCCGCATCGCCGCGAATGATCCGGCAACCGTCGGCGTAATCTGCCGGGAGTGTGAGGAATCATGCCGGACGGCGAATCACAGTCATCGCGATCGCGCCGGCAAACATCCGAAACGGACTATCGAGCGGTCTCTCACCGCTCGCGCATGATCGGCAGTCCGCCCGACAGTGAGCCGACAGCCGATGCCTTCACGCCTTCATTGACACACATAACGTACTCCTTGCTCGGATAAGACACCTGACCGGGGTGCCGCCCCATCATCCGGGGCCGGGCCTGTTCGCGGGTTCCCGTGAACGTTGACATCATCGTAGGCTCCGCGTCGCCGCGTCGGCAAACCCGCGGTTATACATAGTTGTTATGGCCTCGTATCAACCCTATATTTGTTCACGATGACAGCGGCGACAACCGTTATGGCGAATATCACGACATTGCCGATGATCAGCAGACGGTTCATCGTGTACAGCAGCCATGCGATCAGCAGCAGGTCGACGAGCAGCGCGACGATGCACAACGCCGCGAGCCCGGATTGCGGCACGCGGCCGAGCAACGGCAGCGAGCGGAATGCGCAGAGCGATGAGCCGTCGCGCAATATCAGGCGCAATGCGGCGACGGCGACCATCGCCTGCACCACGATCATCAGAATCGTGACGCTCGACGACACGGTTTTCGCGGAATTCCCGGCGATCAGCGGGCACTCCGCGGAGATCATGCCCACCGAAAGCAGGCGCACGGGAGCGCCGGTCCGAGCGGAACGCTCTCCCAGTTCGCGCGGCAACCATCCGTCCGCGCAGGCCGAGGCGACCGGATACGCCACGCAGCCGACCGCGGCATTGAGCGTGGTGAGCAGGGCGAACGCGGAGCCGCCCACCACGAACGCGACCGTCACCGGAGCCGGGACGAATGCAGACAGGCTGACGGCGAGATCCTGGTTCGCGACCTGGGCTATCGGCAAGGCGCCGGCATCGGCCACGCAGATCAGCGCATACGTCACGGATGCCAGCAGCGCAATGCATATCGCAAAAAAGAACGGTAACTGCAACGCCAAAGCCACCAGAGCAAAACCTGCTCCGGTAACCATCTGCGTCAGTACCACGAAAAACTTCTTCGTCTTGAACATTTCAAGGAACGGACTCCAAAGGAACTTCAGCGTCCAGGGCATCATGATGAGCGACGTCCACAGAGCAATCTGCGCGTCACCGATACCCAGCCCCTTGAACATCAACACAGAAACCATGTTCAGCACCACAAACGGCAATCCCATGGCGAAATATACGGTGGGGACCCACGATATAGGATTATGATTTTTTCGGCTCATCCCTTCTGTATATTATCTGTGTCACTTCAACGGTTCACTGCCCATAGTCAGCTCCAGCGTACCGCCGTCCACTATATCCTGATGCGTGAAGAATGGAGTCTCCAACTTATTGCCGTTCAGCACAATGCTCCGCACATACTTGTTGTCGCGGCTGTTGTTGTGGGCTATCACCTTGAACGACTTGCCGTCTTTCAGATGAACGGTCGCCTCGTTGAACAGCGGGCGTCCGATGGAATATACCGGCTTGCCGGGGCATACCTGATAGAAGCCCATCGCATTCAGAATGTACCATGCAGACATCTGTCCGCAGTCTTCATTGCCCGAAAGTCCGTCGGGGTTGTTGAAGTAAAGCGTATGCAGCACCTCATCCACAATCTCCTGCGTACGCCAGGGCTGGCCTACGTAGTTGTAGAGATGGGCAATGTGATGGCTTGGCTCATTGCCGTGGGCATACTGGCCTATCAGACCGGAAATATCCACCGAGGTCGATTCACCTTCCAGCTTGGAATCGGCCGTGAACAGAGAATCCAACTTGCCGATGAAGGCGTCGCGTCCTCCCATCAGTTCCACCAGTCCGTCCACATCGTGGGGAACGAACCAAGTCCACTGCCATGCCGTACCTTCGCAATAGTCATCGTTACGGTGATTGGAAGCGCGGGGGTTGAAAGGCGTACGCCAGTTGCCCTCACTGTCCAGTCCGCGCATGAAGCGGGTACTCGGATCGAAATAAACTTTATATCCCTCGGCAAAAGCCGCATACTTATCGCGGTTGGCTTCGTCGTCCAAAGCACCTGCCAGTACGGAGATACACCAGTCATCGTAAGCATATTCCAAAGCTTTAGCCACAGATTCATTGTCTTTATCGCAAGGCACGTAGCCAATCTTGTTCTTCCAGTACTTGGCCTGCGGCATCAGATGCGGCACAACCAAAGGATGGGTGATAATACCCGTCGTATCGTATTCTGCCGTACGGAGGCAAGCCTTGTAAGCCTCCTGCACGTCGAAGTTACGGTATCCCTTTACATAAGAATCCGCTATGAGGGAGGCTGCATGATAACCAATCATGGTACCCGTATAGTTTCCGGCCAGTTCCCACATAGGCAGGACGCCGCCCTCGCGGGACTTCTGGATGAGCGAACGGATGAAAGCCTCGTTCAGTTCAGGATCAATAATCGTCATCAGCGGATGATAGGCACGGAAAGTGTCCCATAAAGAGAAAATGGTGTAGATAGGCTCGTCCACCCTGCCTTGATGGGGCTTCAAGTCCATACCAAAGTAACGTCCGTCAGCATCGGTAAACAAGTTGGGCTGCATACCCGTGTGGTAAAGTGCCGTGTAGAACATGGTACGCTGGTCGTTGTCCTTCGTATCGATGTCAATCTTGGAAAGATAAGTGTTCCACTGCTGGCGGGCAGCACGGCGCACACCGTCAAAATCCCATCCGGAGATTTCGGCTTCCACATTCTTGCGGGCACCGTCCATATCCACGGCAGACACACCTACCTTTACCAATACCTCCTCATTGGGCTCCGTCTGGAATTGCAGTAAAGCTTTAGCTGTAGGCAGAAGCGGACCGCCTTCGTCCAATGCCATGGAGTCCGTGACCAGCGTATAGGTGAATGGTTTGGAGAACTTGGCATAGAAGTTGATATACTGGTCGAAAGCCCAATATACAGTCTTCTTGCGTCCACGGATTTCAGTATCGCTGATTACTTCCAGCTCCATCTGTTCATTCTTCTGGCGCTGGATACTGTAATCCAGGTCGAGGATAAAACCTGCATCTTCCGCTTTCGGGAAGGTATAGCGATGAATCGCCGCACGTTTGGTAGAGGTCAGTTCGGCTTTCACCCCGTAGCGGTCCAAAAATACGGAATAATATCCCGGTTCGGCTGTTTCATTCTCGTGGGAAAAGGCAGAGGCGTACGCCATCTGCTGGCTCTTCGAGCCCATGGAGTGGTAATCCTGCCGACCTACAGTGGGCATCAGCAGCACATCCCCGTAATCGGCACAACCCGTACCGCTGACGTGGGTATGTGAAAATCCGTTGATAGTAGTATCTGCATAGTAATATCCGGAGCAGGCATCCCACTCGTAGATACGCGTGTCGGGGCTGGGCTGAATCATCCCGTTGGGAACTACCGCTCCGGGATAGGTATGCCCATGTCCACCCGTACCGATGAACGGATTGACGTAAGACGCATAGTCCGGTGCCGTCTGGGTACAGCTGCAAACCGCCCCCAGCAGAAAAAGTCCGCCCAACAGTATGGAACTAGATTTCATGTTTTTCTTCATATTGTTTATTGTATAAGTAGGTGTATAGCTTCATAATAGAATCTTGTTATATGAGAATGCTTGAGGAGGGCCGCCCTATTACTTTGAGCAAAGCCCTCCTTTGTTTCATGTATGAAAAGGTTCAAGCATCCGTTTTCCGAAACCTCAGTTTACGGAAAACACGGCATCAGCGTACCTTCTTCATCGTATAGTTCTCACTCACGAAGTAAGGAACATCGGGGAAGATGTCGGTCTCAATCTCACCGCCTACATACTTATAGGGATTGATAGCCCATCTGTTGCCTAAGCCATAGATATGCATATCACCGTTAGGAGCAATAGCACCATCCATATAGTAATCATCATAGTTAGGATATGCTTTCCACTGGAAATTCTTGCTGTAAGTACCGAAATGCATCTTGTAGGTAGCAGGGTCTTCAGCATCGCCCTCATGAATGGTTTGCGGATAGATGAGCAGTGCACCGTTATAGTAATCGCAATGCATCGGATACTTACCGGTGATTTCGGGGAAAGTACCCCAGTTGTAAACCACATATCCGGTACCTTCTTCATCCTTCTCTATAATTACATTCTTCTCAAACTCCTGACTGCCTTTCCAATCCCACCAGCGAGGATTACCTTCTTCATCCACATAGGTAAAGAGGGAATTGCTGGAAGTTACCTTCCACTCGCCGACCAAATCTTCATAACCCAACATTTTGCCCTGATAAGCTTCACCGGTACGGCTCCAGTACTTGCCACTCCATTCCACTCCATCATCAAAGAGCACCTCACTTATTTCCGAAAGCAACACGTAATACTGATACATCAGTGGTTTGGGGTTGTAGAACATCTGAATACCATAACCTTCATCCTTCACTTTTTGGAATTTGCTTTTGTCAAATCCGCTCCAGCCTCCGTTCAGCTCATCATTAATCTTCCAGGGTAACGGAGCATACTTGGATTTGGGCAGGTTCTCAAAATGAGACTCTTCACGGCCAAAGGCTCCATTAGGATTCTGATTCTGGTAATAACCGTAGGTCATATAATCCACAATATCACCTACTTTCACACCTTCTACCTCGCCGTCGGGAGAGTCGAGAGAACCATATTCATACACACCAATCAACTTTTTGCCAAACACTTGGCGGCATTCGTAAACCAAGCGCGCGAAGTTGGCACGTGAACGTTTTTCGAAGCCGGGACTGGGATTGGAGTTATTATAACTGGTGTACTCATCATCAAAGTCAATGCCATCCAAACCATAAATATCCAAGTAGGCTTTCAGTTCCTTAGCAAAGTCTTTGGCAGCAGCTTCCGAAAGGTTGCCCATACCTGCCTCGTCATGGTTACCAAGAATAGTCATCACCACCTTAATGCCTTTAGCCTGCAAAGGACGGATGAACTTATCCGCATTTCTCAGCAAGAAAGAAACCTGGTCATTGCAGAAAACATGAACGCGACCAGTCTTGCTATCCACATTGATGTTAGCTGCAAAAATGCTGACAACATCAAAGAAAGGCTTTCCGTCGCTCTTCATAGTATATTCACCCATATTCAAGATGTTCTCGTCATTTACTTCCACAAAGCAATGTGTAAGTATATCACCCTTACTGATACTCTCAGGAATAGCAGCCAAAGGCTTTACCAAGTAAATATATTCCTGATTGTTTGTAGAAACTTCCACACCGTTATTGGCAGATGCAGAAACGGCAACAGCATAAGTCTGTCCGATTGTGCCTCCGGCATTGATATTCAGTTCCACAGAAGCCGACTTCTGTTCGCCCGCCTTGATAGTGGCAGTTCCACCGTTCGCCAAACTCAGCTTATCGGCGGGATACATTTTATAGCTTGTTCCATTCTTCTTATTGTAAGCCTCCAAAACGTCTTCGTCCACTTTGAAGGTCACAGTAACATCCTGCTCTGCAGCTTTGCTCAGTTCAAAATAGAGATGTCCGGTAGCAACCTTGTCGCCAAAAACAGAAATCGGAGTAAGTTCACGTGCACCGGCGGCAGACTTTACATAGCCATACACGCCATCCACAGTATCCAGCTTGTCACTGTTGCCGGTGTTGATGACAACATCATCTTCACAACCGGTAAAGCATATTCCTGCACATGCAAAGGCCATTGCCAGCAAGCCTGATTTTACATGATTCATATATTTCATAATCAATATCTTTTTATTTGAATTAAGGTATAACTAAATTATTTGGCGGGCAGTTCCACAGCAGTCCAAGTCAGTGACTCCACTGCAGTAGCATTGTTCTCATTTCCGCTATAATCGTGAATGGCAGTACCGGCACCCTCATCGAACTTCCAGTAAGAAACCAGTCCGTCAGCATCCGGCTCTACCTGGTAGAAGTGGTCCTTTGCATTGATTTCTGCTGATGTCAACACCTTGTTCCAGATACGCACCTCTGAGATATTACCTTCCAACCAACGGTCACGATTGTATGAATGGCCAATCCAGAATCCGTTACCTTCATCGGTCATGGTCTGGCCCCAGTTCACGACTCCGCAGTCCAAAGTAGTCTCCAGCATATTCTTACCATTGATGTAGATTATAACTGTTTTTGCATCCGCATCGTAGGTCACAGCGATATGTGTCCATTCGTTTGTCGGAATAACCAGACTCTCATCGGTCACATTGCCGCTACTTGTAGCCACCTGCAACTGGTTTTGAGGAATTCCGGCATCACCGATGCGGAGCAGGAACTTACCTTCGATACCCATAATGGAAGTCAGCATCTTGTCAAACTTGCTTACACGAATCAACGCTTCTGCCGTCAGCTTATTCATATTATTGGCTACATCTGGATTGGTCCAAGTTACGTAAACCAGATTCTTGGTAATATCAGGAACCGTATTAATCAATGCGGCACCCTTCAGCACGTAGTACATGGTACCGGAGCTCTTCAAGACTCCGATGCTTGCCTGGTCTACCGTAACCGGCAATACATATACCTTCTCACGGTCCAGCTCCGTCAAGTTCTTGAAGCTGACAGTGATGTCGTCTGAAATGACAGCACCGGCCAAAATGGTAGCCTGCGGAGTTTCTACCGTATAATAGTTTTCCGGCAGAGCCTCGGCTGTGTCATAATAGGTAGCGTTATAAGTAGCTACCAGTGAAGGGTCCGCCTTCAAGGCAATAGTTATATCCTGCGATTCAGGACGGGCCATTGAAATCCGGAATGAACCTTCCGTATCGGAAACAGTGTTTTTCAACAACACAGTACTGGTCATCGCCGAGCCGTTGATATACACCTGATTATCGAAATTCTCAACGTCATTATCATTACAAGCAGCAAATACACCTGCCAATAATGCCATCGATACTAAATATATACTTTTCAGTTTCATGATATTCTTTTATTTTTTAGGAGCAGGATTCATAATATTGATAGCTTCTCTCACGTATTGATAGGTATTGGTAGCATTGTAATAATCATTCTGCATGTTCTCAATAGCCAGACCAGCTTTTGTAAACTCTGCAGACGGTTCTGTCACCCAATAAGCAGCTTCCGACAGAGCTCTCAAAGCATTGTAATATCCGGTAGTCTTATCTGTTGTATCCAGAGAGACGGTAGATGCCGATACAATGAAGCGGTCAGCCGGAACACCGTCTGCCATCAAGGCCTGAAGCGCTTCTATCCCCAGTTGGGCAACATCCGTGGCATCATTTGTAATCAAGATGATATGGTCACAAGAAGAGAGCACAGACTGGCCTATCAGGTTGGCAGGATACCCCTGGAACACCAGTTGCTTACCTGAATTGGCACTCTTCCAGTTGGATATCACACCGAAGAAAGTATCCTGATTTGCCTTTGCTTCAGCCTTGTCGGCTTCGGACATGTAGATAGGATTGCTACCACGATACTCGGCTACAATACCGTCGAAAGGTGCTTCAAGAGCTATCAGTCTGTTCAGCTCAGCCGACAGATAAGCCGAGAATGCAGATGTTTCTGTTCCTTCTTTCACCTTGTCGGTATGTTCCTTCAAGATATTGTCATAGCTGATGGAATAGAATACTTTCGTTCCCTTCTCATGTACATTTGCAATATCTTCCAATTCGAATTCCGCCAAATCGGGAGTAGTTGCGATAATTACGTCCAGGCTGTCGGGAACATCCGACATGTGCTGCCCGCGGCTGAAAGGAACTTTCTCACTATTATCAAACCAGCCGTATACAATCTTATGGTCAGAATTCTTGTATTCCTGCAAGTTCTTCAGATACTTGGCATACAGTTCGGGAGACTGTTCGTCGATTCCGGGTTCTTTCAGTTTAATACTCTCTGAATCCGTCCAGTCGGAGCAGGCAGACAATGCCAATACGGAAAAAGCTGCCAGCGCGATTCCTTTGAATGATTTCTTATATAATTTCATAATTATTCAGCATTTATTGTTATTATTTGCGTGCCCACCATACGTCAGTAGCCATGTTGTCCGGTCCACCCAGATAGCTGTTTACTGCCTCTTGCACGTTTTCAGTATTACTTGTATATTCTTCAGAAGGATAAGGCATACGGCGTGCACCTTTCTCGCTATCAACAATTCCACCACTCAAGTTACCTTCACTGGTTGCAGGCAACAGTTTGGGATAGCCTGTACGGCGATAGTCAGCCCAAGCTTCGTTACCTAACGGCCAATTCGCAATCCACTTCTGGGTAATGATACGTTCCTGTTTTTCTTCCTTGGATGCCCCTTCATTCCACTTGACAGTAATGGCTGAAAGGTTCTTTTCATAAGTATTAAGACCGGCGGGATCTTTGTAAAGAGCAGGTACACTGCTTTCATCAGCCAGATAGCTGTCTACACCGGTAGCTCCCCACTGTTCGAAAGAGAGACGGACACCTTGTTCATAAAAATCAGCAGCGGTTCCTTTCATGTTGAAACCATAGATTGCAGTGGCTTCAGCACGCAAGAAGGCAACTTCTGCCGCATTCATCCAAAGCACGGGATCAGAAGAGGAAATCTTCACACGCGAATAATTGATGAAATACTCTTTCATCTTACTGAGGTTGATACCGCGACGTAATCCTACATAAGTCTCTCCAGGCCATTTTGATTCCTCAAAATAGCTGGCACGACGATTGTCGTTGTAACCGTTCATGTAGCAGATGATGTCGGCAGCAGGATGGGTATCACCACCTGAAGCTTCTTCATTGTAACGTACTGCCACAAACAACGGATTGCTAATTGTACCGAAATACTTCCATGTAGCATTGTCTGCATTTGTTTCAATCAGACCCAACTCGTGATTCACTGCACTTTCAGCCATTTCTTTAGCCTTAGCAGGGCTTACATTGGCAATACGGATAGCCAAACGCAGTTTCAATGAATTGGCAAACTTCACCCACTTCTGTACATTACCACTGTACACGAAATCTGCAGAAGCAACCAACGCCGCATTTCTGTTTTCAGTCAGCACCTCGATGGATTCGTCCAGTTCCTTGAAGAATGCGTTATATACTTCTTCCTGCGTATCATAAGGAATGGTAATCTTGCCATCCTGACCGATTTTAGAATAAGGAATAGGACCATACGCATCAGTCACGCGACTCATGGCAGCAACCTTTATGATTTGAGCAATGGCATAAGGAACCGGATTATTGGTATTCTCCGATACTTGTTTCACTGTGCTCAAGTTACCGTAAAGTGTTGAAATGATACGGTCACTTATCAAGAACACACGCGTCCAGTCATTTGTAGCATTAAAATTGGATATTGTATTGGACCAGCCGGCATTTGAATCGGCAAAATAACCTCCCAACGGTCCACCCAACAAACAATCAGTAAACTGTGCCGTATTGACATCTGATGAGATAACCGTACTTGCCAAGTTACTCATGGCAGAACCCAGTGCATAATCATCCGGAGTCAAATCACCCGGTTGATAAGGATTGGAGTTGATATCCATATAATTGCCGGTACAGGACATAAAGCCCATAACCAACGCACAGCCGCGCTCGCCAAAAAAGGCGCGGTGACGAGGAAGGAAAGAAAAAAGCTATGCGCCTTCATCACCGCCCAGGCAAGATACCCTGTCAGCGGAAACTGGACCACCCGGAAAAACATGCGGCAAGCCGCTAAATCCTCCTGCGCTTGAGGCGGTGCGAAATGGCCGAGCTTTGGAAACACGGCCGACGCCTGGGTGGAAAACTGCTCCGCCACGAATACTGCGCCCGTTACGACCTCACGCATCACAAAAAAGGCGGCAATTCCCCACAAAACAAACGCGGCCAGATAGGCAAGCCCCCGATGCTTCGGCAGGGAATAGATGATGAGAAACAGCAGCGTTTGCTGATGTGCGATAAAGAAGTAATAGAAGTGTAAAAAATTTTGCCGTTCCTATCCGGCACTTAGCTCTTGTGTCGGATAGGTCGGGCGGTTATTCGGGCAAGTCCACCTTGCCAACAAAAGAATAATAAATCTCAATGTCCTGTCTGCGGGTCTTGTTCTCGTCATAGCTGCACTCATGCACAACGATTTTCTCTACAAACTCCCGCAGCAGAGTAGGGGTAAGTTCTTCAATGGTAGTGTGCCTGCGTACCACATTCATAAACTTTTCAGCGTTTGCGGTGGCTTCCTGCGCTTTGGAAAGTTCTTCCCGCAGTCTGGCGGCACGTTCTTTCAGTTCTTTCTGCTCGGCTTCATAGTCTGCCGACAGCTCTGTGAAACGCTCGTCCGATATGCGCCCGGTTACGCTGTCCTCATACAGCCGCTTGAAGATAGCAGATAACTCGGCTATGCGTTTCTCGGCGGCTTCCAGCTCCTTTTTCTTGGCGGCGTTCCTGCGTCTGTCCCCGTCCTCATTCTGCTCGATTAAAAGCTTCATAAACCGGGCTTCATGCTTTGCCGCATAGCTGGTAACTTTCCGCAGATTGGAGAGTACGCCAGCGGTCAAGAGGTCAGTGCGGATAAAGTGCGCTGTGCAGTCGGCGGTGCGTTTCTTGTAGCTTCCGCAGATATAACAGTCCTGCTTGCGCTTGTCCGTCTGGTATCGCTGCTGATACATGACGCTGCCGCAGTCGGCACAAAAGAGTATGCCGGAGAACAAGCCCACTTCGTCATAACGGTTGGGGCGTTTGCGCTGCTTGCGTAACTCCTGCACCCGTTCCCACGTTTCCCGGTCAATGATAGGCTCATGGTGGTTCTCAAAAACCGCCTGCTTTTCCGGGGGATTTTCTATGCTGTGTTTCAGCTTGTAGGACGGCTTCTCGGTCTTAAAGTTTACCAGACAGCCCGTATATTCCCGGTTTTCCAGCAGATGAACCACGGTATTGGTCGCCCACTTGCACTCATAGCCGGGGTGGTAGCGGCGGGTGCTGCCCGTCCTGCGGTATTCCAGCGTCCCCGGCGTGGGGATTTGCTGCTCCGTAAGCATAC